>OBJP01000488.1_pt1 | contig 28463 bp, 20 predicted proteins | sample 1519821 | NCBI WGS metagenome assembly OBJP01 (sample SAMN04209218, study PRJEB22552) | human gut metagenome | biome: gut; material: feces | host: Homo sapiens | place: USA: Oklahoma | reverse complement strand
ACAATAAACCAGAGGAGCTGTTTGGGGTAGTAAATGGTGCGTTTCATCAGGCTATTGCTGAATGAAAAAAGGCCGTTTTTTATGGTCCGCACACCGGATAACTGAGAGGCAGAAAGCCGGAAAAGCCCGGAGTATCAAGGGAAAACAGCTCAAAAACTCGCGCAGTACGGTCTCAAAGCAGCTCGTCGCGCTCCGCAGTTCAGCAAGCGATAATCTTCGCGATGGCCATGAGCCATGCGACATCAAATATAAAAAGCTTCGCCCATGCTTGCATGAGGTGGAGCTTTTTTATTTGGTGTCATAGGGCGAAGCCCGTGACCGAGGAAAACCGAAGGTTTTTCGAGGGAAGCAAGGCGAATAGGTGGGAAAATGGTTCAAAAAGCCCGGAAAATCAAGGTTTTCCGGGCTTTTTCTATGCCTGAAATCACCTGATTCCGATGGTGAAATTTGAGGAAATTTGACTTCAAATTAGCTCATTTTGATGGGTTTGCCATGGGTTTACAGAAGGCCATTTTGGAGGGGAAAATAGCCCCATATCCTTGACAGATTTTCGGTAAAAATCCGGCTGAAACTGAAAGAAAACAGAATTCGACACAATCCGAAAAAGCCAGTGAGAATCAATAAGAGTTGCGGTTTATAATCGCAAAACCTATTGATTTTTTTATGCACTTGCGGTATCATGGAACCATGGAGGTGGTTCCTATGATAAACAGACCGCTTTACGTTGATAAGATTATGGCATACACCGATACACCTTTTGTAAAAGTTTTGACGGGTGTTCGCCGCTGCGGAAAATCCACAGTTCTTAAAATGATCATGGAGAAGCTGCAACAGGAGCATGGCATTCCGTCTGAGCGGATTGTCAGTATGCGTTTCGATTCCATGGATTATGAGGATATGACAGCGAAGGATATGTTCAAGGCTGTCAAAGAAAAGCTAAATCTAACTGGGAGAACGTATCTCTTTCTGGATGAGGTTCAGGAAATTGAGGGCTGGGAGAAAGTAGTAAACTCCCTAGCAACGGATTATGATGTTGACCTTTATGTGACAGGCTCCAATTCTAGAATGATGTCTTCGGAAATAGCGACTTACCTGACGGGACGATATGTTTCCTTCCGTATCTATACGCTTTCGTTTCAGGAATATCTGGAATTCAAAAAGCAGTATACACAGGTAAAGGATAGTCATGCTGAACTGGCAGACTATATCCGCTTGGGCGGCTTCCCTGCAACGCACCTGCGAGAGTATTCACAGGATGAGGTTTATACGATTGTCCGGGATATCTATAATTCCACGATTTTCTCGGATATCGTAAAGAAAAACCAGATTCGCAAGATCGACCAGCTGGAACGGGTGGTTCGGTACACATTTGCGAATGTGGGAAATTCATTCTCAGCAAAATCAATTTCTGATTATCTGAAATCAGAGCATCGTTCTATCGACAATGAAACGGTGTACAGTTATCTGGAAAAGCTGGAGAAAGCATATCTCCTTCATCGTTGTTCTCGCTATGACCTGCGCGGAAAGGAGATTCTGAAAACGCAGGAGAAGTTTTATCTTGCCGATACCGCTTTGCGTTACAGCGTGCTGGGCTACACACCAGACAGCGTCGCGTCTAGTCTGGAAAATGTGGTGTATCTGGAACTTTGCAGGCGAGGATATACCGTGACGATTGGAAAAACGCCGGATGGCGAGGTCGATTTTGTGGCGCAGAAGCAGAATGACCGGTTGTATGTGCAGGTCACACAGGAGATTAAATCCGAAAAAACAGAAAAGCGCGAATATGAACGGCTGCTGGAAATCCGGGATAACTATCCGAAGTATGTTTTGAGAACCGATGAATTTGCCGGAGGCAATTACCAGGGTATCAAGAGTATGCACATTGCAGATTTTCTATTGAGCGCAGAATATTAACAACGGGGGCTGTGAAAAAAGAATAGTCCCCCAAAAAAGAAAGACCAAGAGTTTATAATGAACTCAAGGTCTTTCTTTCATGTCTGTATGGGCAGACCCTGAATGTCGGGCGAGTGATGACACCAACAGTTCTAACAAAAAGCTCCCTCGTATCATTGAGCTGAACGCAGAGTATGCGATGCTCTTGGAACGAAAGAAAAGCTCCTATACATACATTTTTGGATTACTGTAATCTGGCAAGAACTCAGTACAAATCATTCGACAGTGTGTGCCGCATGGTAGATGATGGTCTACATCGTTATCTTTGACCGAAAGGCATATCAGATTAGCGGAAAAATGTTTGCTGATATCGCGGCGTACATAGATGACCGGTATGTGGAGGAACATACCGACAGACGGGCAGAACAGAGGCGGCGGCTCGAAGTATTGTCAGAGGAATCCTGTTTTGAAGCTGCACCTGCCCCGCTGCCGTCCGAAGCAATCTGTAAATCTTGCAGCAGTCAATCCTTGGAAGAGGCACTGGGACAGATTGATGAGAGTTTTTCGGAAATGCTGCTGCGGAAGATTGACGAAAGCGGCATGACGGATGCCCAGTGCTACAAGAAGGCAAACATTGACCGGAAGCTCTTCTCAAAGATCCGTTCGGATAAATTCTATAAGCCATCCAAACCTACGGTGCTGGCATTTGCCTTGGCTTTGGAACTGCCGCTTGCCCAGATGCAGGAGATGCTGGGTAAGGCAGGCTTTGCACTTTCCCATTCGAGCAAATTCGATATCATTGTAGAATATTTTGTCGAACGGGGAAACTACAATGTGTATAAAATCAACGAGGCACTGTTTGCTTTTGACCAGAGCCTGATCGGAGCATAAGGACAAAGAAATGTCGCTTTCCATGCGACCACTCCACAAAAGAAAATCGCTATACTATGGCTGTAAGGTACGAAACCGAGCAGCCATAATCTTTTGGGAGGACAAGCATATGAGAAAGAATTTAACAGAGATCGTTTTTATCTTAGACCGTAGCGGTTCCATGAGTGGACTGGAACGGGACACCATCGGCGGATTCAATTCCATGATTGAGCAGCAGAAAAAAGCAGAGGGCGAAGCACTGATTTCAACGGTGCTGTTTGACAATGTGAGCGAAGTCCTGCATGACCGCGTAAATGTAAAGGACATCCGACCAATGACTGACCGTGATTACACGGTTCGCGGCTGCACAGCACTCTTAGATGCCATCGGCGGTGCGATTCATCACATTGGAAATGTTCACAAGTACGCAAGACCGGAGAATGTGCCGGAACACACCATGTTTGTAATCACTACGGACGGAATGGAAAATGCCAGCCGCCGGTACAACAGCGAAAAAGTGAAGCAGATGATAGAGCGTCAGAAAGCAAAATACGGTTGGGAGTTTTTGTTCCTTGGTGCTAATATTGACGCAGTAGAGACCGCAAGTCAGTTCGGAATCGGCGCAGATCGTGCAGTCAGCTATCAGTGTGACAGCGAAGGAACTGCGTTGAATTATGAGGTGGTCAGCGAAGCAATTAGCTCTGTCCGGTGCAGTGCCCCGCTGAGCGCAGACTGGAAAAAGCGTATAGACGAGGACTACAAAAAGCGTGGAGGCCGCAAGCACAAGTAAATGTTTTTTGAAGCCGGAGTGATGATTCGCTCCGGCGTTTTCTTTGGCAGGAACTGCCGTTAAAGCATCCGGAACGGGCGCAAGACGTCCGGTGGACGTCTGCTTTGCGCGGACCGGAACGGAGTGGAGACTTCCCCAACAAGCAGAAAATCGCTTTCGTGTCACGAAAGCCCTGCTTGCAGAAGAGTGAAAAGCGTTTTGAACGCACGATTTTCTGTTTACTTGGAAGCTGATAAGTGCTATACTTAAAAATAGAGAAATTATACCCATGGGCAGGTTGTTTTTAAGCAGGAGGCAGAGGCGATGGCAGTATCATATAACAAGTTGTTCAAGCTGTTGATAGACAAGAAAATGAAGAAGAAAGAGCTGTGCGAGCTTGCCGGAGTCAGCGCAAGTACCATTGGAAAAATGGGGCGCGGAGAACCTGTTTCCGTTGAAATGGTAGAAAGAGTTTGTCTTGCATTAGAATGCACTCCAAATGATGTTCTGGAGTTTTACCGAGATGGTAAAAAGCAGTAAACCAAAGGAGAAAACGTGATGATAGATTTTGCGCCTGGCATGAGAACCATCATTCGTGACGAGGAATGGATGGTCAAAAAAATTGAAACGAATAGTCTTGGAAACAAGACTTTATACTGCGTTGGTGTTTCTCCGTTGGTTAAGGATAGAGAAGCGATTTTCCTTACGGATTTGGAAAAAATTCAAATCGTTGATCCTGTGGAAGTTAAATTAGTTGCGGATGCTTCACCGTTCTACAAGCGAGCACTATTATATTTAGAAAGTCAATGGCGTCAGCAAATTCCTACTGATGCCAATTTACATATTGGCCATAAAGCGGCGATGGACTTGATGCCATATCAGCTTGATCCCGCAAAGCTTGCCCTGCAACGCCCGAGACAGAGAATTCTTATTGCGGACACCGTAGGTCTCGGTAAAACTTTGGAGGCAGGTATTTTGATGTCCGAGCTAATTGCTCGTGGCAAAGGTAAAAGAATACTGGTTGTTACCGTTAAGAGTATGATGACACAGTTCCAGAAAGAAATGTGGAACCGATTCACCATTCCTTTGGTGCGCCTTGATTCTAACCGGATTCAAAAGATTCGTGCCAACTTGCCGTCGAATTATAATCCTTTTTTCTATTATGACAAGACAATTGTATCTATCGATACCTTAAAGCGAGATGTCGAATACCGCACTCATCTGGAAAATGCATATTGGGACATTATTGTAATCGATGAAGCTCAGAACGTTGCAGAACGTGGAGATCATCAGGCGCAGCGCTCTCGTCTTGCAAAGCTGCTTGCAGATTGTAGCGACACAATGATAATGCTGTCAGCAACTCCTCATGACGGTAGAGCAAAGAGCTTTGCATCCTTGATGAATATGCTCGACCCGACCGCGATTGCAGACCCACAAAACTATACCCCAGAAGATATTAAAGGACTTTGTATTCGTCGTTTTAAGAAAGATGTCAAAGATCAAGTCAGTGGTTCGTTCTTAGAAAGAAAAATCACGCTTGAGCGTTGCAATGCATCTGCAAAGGAAGAATACGCTTTTGATATTTTTACTGAAATGCAACTGGAGATGGATCTGGGTAAAACCAAAGGTACAGGTCAGTTGTTTAAGACCAGCTTGGAAAAATCTTTGTTCTCCAGTCCGGCAGCTTGTATCAAGAGTATCGAAGCACGCTTGAAGAAACTATATAAAAAATATACCGCAGATGACATCAAAGATATTCACCTGCTTGAAAACCTGAAAACTGCGCTGGAGGCAATTACTCCGGCAGATTTTACACGCTATCAGAAACTCCTTGATCTCCTCAAAAGTAAAGAATACGCTTGGAATCCAGCAGATAGCGGTGACCGTGTTGTTATCTTTACTGAGCGTATCGAAACCATGAAGTATCTTGCCGAAAGACTTCGCCAAGATCTTGGACTGAAGGCAAACGCCATTCAGGAGATTTCCGGTGGGATGAGCGACGCTGAACAGCAACGCATTGTTGAGGATTTTGGCCGAACGGAATCTTCGGTTCGTGTTTTGGTTGCATCTGATGTTGCATCTGAAGGTTTGAATCTTCACTACTTGAGTCATCGGTTGATTCATTTCGACATTCCTTGGTCTTTGATGGTGTTCCAACAAAGAAATGGTAGAATCGACAGATATGGCCAGCAGAAGCGCCCTGATATTCGCTATATGCTCATTGAAAGTGATAACAAACGTATCAAGGGCGATATGCGCATCATCGAAATCTTGATTACTAAAGAGGAGCAGGCTCTGAAAAATATAGGCGATCCTTCTCTGTTGCTCGGTAAGTTTACCATCGAAGATGAAGAGCTTGTTGTAGCTGAAACCATCGAATCTGGTTCGGATTCAGATGTCTTTGAACAAACATTGGATGCTGGTGAAGATGACTTTGATCCATTTGAAGCGTTGATGGCCGCAGCTGGTAAAGAGGAAGATGAGGATGAGAAAAAATCGGAGATTGTTTCAGACGAAACCTTGTTCTCGGATATAGATTATTTGTATCAGGCACTCACATATCTAAATCAGACAGAGAATCATCCGGTTGAAAGACTGAAAACGGTTTCCGGTTTAGATATCAGACTGACTCCAGATATGGAGCGACGTTTGAAAGCGCTTGTCCCAGAAGAAGCACTTCCGCAGGGAGAAACTCTCCGTGTTTCTGATGATAAATCCTTCTGCATGGAACAGATGAGAAGCAGTATGCAGAAAAATATGGATGAGGCTGCATGGCCGACTACTCAGTATTTGTGGAAACTCCACCCCGTTCTTAGTTGGGTTAATGACAAAGCAAGTTTGCTGTTTAAGAGAGATGAAGCTCCTGTCCTTGGGGTTCCTGGAGCGTTAAAGGCTGGCGAAAGCATTTATGTTGTAACCGGCAGTATGCCGAATCTGAAGTCAACTCCTTTGGTGGATGAATGGTTTGGCTTGCTGTACCAAGATGGCAAATTCGTTAAGGTGCTATCTATGAATGAAGTGGTACAGAAAACAGGATTGAGTAATTCCCGGATTCCGAATACGAATTGCATAGGTGAAGATGAAATTTCTGCCGCAAGTTCTTTGCTGCGTGATGTAGTTTCCCAAGCAAAAATGCATTTGGATGAACATTACAAGAGATACCAGACAGAAATGCGTCCGCTATTGGATGAAGAAGTTGATAAGCTGATTGAACTTCAAGAGAAGCATAAGGAATACTACCAGTTGACCTTGTTCGAGCATGAACGAAAGTTGAAGGAACAAGAGCGCCGGGTAGATGAACTCTTTGATCAGTTTACGAACTGGGTAAAAGAAACGTTGACAATACAGAACAATCCGTACATCAGAGTTGTATCTGTGCTGATGGGGGTATCGCAATGAGCATAGATTTAACAGGTATCACCAATAAAAACGAATACTATACCAACCATTATTTTTCCACTGCGTTTGAAGAAAACACGAGTGCTACTATCAGTGATTGGAATGCAGCAGCAAGAGAGTCCGAAGAAATCAAAACTCCCTGGTCGCTTCTGCGTCAGAACGCCCGACAGTATTATACGGCACATGATAAATTTGTCCGTTCTTCTGTAAACTTACAAGTGCTTGCCAATATCAAAGCACTCGCAGGTAGCTATCTGAAATCATTGGGCTATCCGGAAGCAAAGCCAGAAGTTGTGTCGGTGGACGATTCTCTGTCGGTTCCGGTTTATCTTGAAATGACAAAGAGCAATGGTGCACCATTGCTGTGGGTATTGTTGTCAGCATCTAAAGAATCGGATGCGGGCATTATGGAGAGCTTTGTGTTCAATGCCGACGATGTGGACGACGATGCTGCCGGTACACTTTACAAGGGCATTTTGGGCGAGATGGCAAACGAGGACTTGGTTACAAAAATCCTCTTTGGCACAGCTGAACCTCCTCGTTTTATTATACTGATTGGCATGAATCAGATTGCTCTTATCGACCGCAACAAGTGGAACGAAAAGCGCTATCTTCAGTTTGAACTTGAGGAAATTTTTTCCCGGCTGGAAAACACGACTTTGCAGGCAATGTCTGTCCTGCTTCATAAGGATTCTCTTTGCCCTGATGACGGGAAAGTTCTGTTGGATGAGTTGGATGAACAGAGCCAGAAGAATGCTTCCGGCGTATCGCAAGACTTGAAGTACGCCCTCCGTGAATGTATTGAATTGCTCGGTAACGAAGTCCTTTACGATATGAAGACACGCCTTGGGCGTGATCTTGATGCAGACCCTGTAGATGCCGGACAGTTGACTTTAGAGTGTCTGCGCTATATGTATCGTATGCTGTTTGTGCTTTTTATTGAGTCCAGGCCGGAACTTGGCTATGCACCGATCAAAGCACAGAGCTATTACTCCGGATATTCTCTGGAAAGTTTGCGAGATATTGCGGATAACATCCGTGATGATGTAAATGAAGTTGGTGATGGCTATTACCTTCATGAAACGCTGGCAAAGCTCTATGAGCTGATTTATGACGGCTATCCGAAAACGGAAGATGAACTGAAAAAAGCGACAGGTTCCGATAGCCTGCACGATATGTTCCTGATTGCTCCGCTGAAGGCACATATCTTTGATCCGGAATATACCAAGATGATTACTGCGGCCAAGCTGAGAAACAGCTGTATGCTGCGTATCATCGACCTTATGAGCTTGACAAGGGCTACGGGCAGAAAAAATGGTCGCCGTGGCCGTATTTCCTATGCAAATCTGGGCATCAACCAGATGGGTGCAGTGTACGAGGCGCTTCTTTCCTATCGAGGATTTATTGCCGAACATGACCTCTATGAAGTAAAGAGAGCCGGTGACAGCTTTAACGAACTGGATGTTGGATACTTTGTATCTGAATCTGAGCTTGACCAATATACCGAAGATGAGCGTGTCCGTTACGAATCTGGTGAAAAAGCGGGCAAGCTCCGTATGTATGAAAAAGGCACTTTCATTTATCGTCTGGCAGGTAGAGAGCGTGAAAAATCTGCATCCTACTACACACCAGAGGTTTTGACTAGGTGCCTGGTTAAGTATGCTCTGAAGGAGCTTCTTGAGGGAAAAACTGCGGATGAAGTTCTCAAGCTGACCATCTGCGAGCCTGCTATGGGTAGTGCAGCGTTCTTGAACGAAGCGATTAATCAGCTGGCAGAAGCCTATATCTCCCGCAAGGAGAAAGAAACCGGCGAGATCATCAGCTATGAAAAGAGATTTAATGAATTACAGAAGGTCAAGATGTTCATTGCTGACCGCAATGTTTATGGCATCGACCTGAACCCTGTGGCTGTTGAGCTGGCAGAAGTTTCCCTGTGGCTGAACACCATTTATGAGGGCGGCTTTGTGCCTTGGTTTGGCACGCAGCTGGTGAACGGAAACTCCCTGATCGGTGCAAGACGGCAGGTGTATCGCATTGAGAACGCACAATCCACCTCTAAAGGGTTGCGTTGGTATGAGATGGAGCCTGATCGGGTACCGTTGGGAACAAAACGTATGCCGAAAAAGCAGGTTTATCATTTCTTGCTTGGCGATCCGGGAATGTGCAGCTATTCCGATAAAGTTATTAAGCAGTTGGAGCCTGCAAACATCAAGGAGATGAAAGACTGGAACAAGAAGTTTACCAGTCCGTTCACTGACGATGAGGTTGTTACTCTGCTGCGACTCTCTGCGGCAATTGATGAGCTGTGGGAGGCGCAAATTCAGTTGCGTAAGGAAGTAGGCACTAAAACACAGGACGCTCTCTCTATCTTTGGCTATACCGATGATGCAGAGGATTCGCATACTACGATTCGCCAGAAGGACAAGATCTTCAGTGAACTCTATAAGAGTGAACACATGAGGAATGCCGGTCCGTATGCACGACTGAAGTTTGCAATGGACTATTGGTGTGCGCTGTGGTTCTGGCCGATTGATAAAGCGGATCTGCTTCCTACCAGAAGTGAATTTTTGTTTGATATGTCCCTGATTCTTGAAGGAACTACCAAATCTGTTCTTGTGACTGATGTTGTGAATGACAAGAAGAATATTCACGGACAGATTTCTATGTTCCCGACAGAAATGCAGAAAATTGAGGCCGAAATTCTTGATTTATATTCAGATATCGGTGAGGTTGATATTCCTGCGTTGAGAAAACAAAATCCGAGACTGGATTTAGCCGCAAGAATTGCGGAACAGAACAAGTTTATGCATTGGGAGCTTGAATTTGCGGATTTGTTTGCAGAGCGTGGCGGGTTTGATCTGATTGTTGGTAATCCGCCTTGGATCAAGATTACTTGGAATGAGCAATCGGTTCTGTCTGATCGGCAACCAATGTTTGCGGTTAAAAAATTGTCTGCATCGGAAACGGCAAAATATAGAACAGAAACTTTACAGGTTGCGGATATTCGTCAACTGTATTTCGCTGAATTTGAGGAAATGTCAGGAGAACAAAACTTCCTTAATGCTGTTCAGAACTACGCAGATTTAAAGGGACAGCAAACGAATCTGTTCAAATGTTTTTTGCCACAGGCTTGGATGTATAATGCAAAATGCGGCGTGAGCGCATTCATTCACCCTGAGGGCGTCTATGACGACCCGAAAGGTGGTGCACTTCGGGAAAAATTATACTCGAGACTTCGCAAACATTTTATGTTTGCAAACGAGAGGAAATTGTTTCCCGAAGTGGACCACCATACACAATTCAGTTTGAATGTGTATGGTGGTCCACTGATGGTGTCTTTCGACACCATCAGCAATCTCTACGATGCTAAAAGCATCGTAGAGTGCTTTGAAGGCGATTCTACGCTTCCTGTTCCTGGAATTAAGGATGTTAATGGAGAATGGAATGTTCAAGGTCATCCCGCCCGCATTATTCATGTTACGAAAAAAGAATTAGCGGTATTTGCTAAGCTGTTTGATGGAAGCGATAACTGGAAACAGGCTAAACTCCCTGTTCTTCATACGAGAGATTTAGTGTCGGTTCTGTCTCGGTTTGCAGAACAAGAATATACACTTGCAAATATATCGGAGCATATTAGCGTTACACAGATGTGGGATGAAACAAACGCCCAAAAGAATGGAATAATTTCTCGGAACGTTCGTTTTCCTGAGAAAATGATAGATACTATCTATTCGGGACCACATATTTTTGTCGCCAATCCATTATTCAAGACGTCGCGTAGAGTTTGCAAATTGAATAGCGATTACGATAATATTGATCTTACGGCGTTGCCCAATAACTATACGCAAAGAACCAACTACGAGCCATGTGACGCAAAGAACTATGCCATGGCTGTACCTGAAACATCTTGGGGTGCAAAATGCAATGATGAATATCGCATTTTGTTTAGAAGAATGCTTAATCTTGGCGGTGAAAGAACGTTAATTGGCGCGATAGTTCCTCCACATTCAGGCCATATCAGCACCATGATTAGCATCTCGTTCCAGGATTTACAAGATGAGATAATGGTAGCAGGGTTATTGTTCTCGCTTCCCTATGATGCTTTTATCAAAATTCTTGGTAAGGGAGATATGTACTACGATACAATCGTGAGATTTCCTTTCTTGCGCAATTCCTTGCCAGAACTTGAAGTCAGAGTGTTACTTCTAAATGCTTTGAATGGCAATTATGCTAATTTGTGGAGAAAACTTTGGAAGAATCAGTATTGTGAACAAGAATGGTCAAAAAAGGATGTTCGACTGCCGTCTGACACATTTTCTAAATTGACTGTATCCTGGAATGAGAATTTTCCTATTTACAATGACTACGGTAGACGACAGCTTATGATTGAAATAGATGTTCTTGTTGCGAGGTTATTGGGTATAACATTGGCTCAGTTGAAATCAATCTACGAGATTCAGTTCCCAATCATGCAGCAGTATGAAGCCGATACATGGTATGATGCTAACGGTCGAATCACCTTTACTAACAACCGTAGCCTTGTGGGTGTTGGTTTCGACCGGAAAGAGTTTGAGCTGAACATGAAGGATGCTCCTGCTGGTAAAAAGTTCTATCGCACTATCATGGACGACACCATGCCCGGCGGTCCTGTGGAGCGCACCATTGAGTATGTTGCCCCCTTTGACCGCTGTGACCGTGAACAGGACTACGAAACCGCTTGGAAGTTCTTTGAGGAGAAGTACGGAAGGATGTGAAAGAATGACGGATGTATTTTCTGTTTCTTCGTTAGAAGAGTATATTAAAACTGTAGAACGTTTTTCACCAAATTTTTCGTTATCAAGAGGCCAATGTAGTGATCTTCCGTTGTTTCCCTCTGCCTTAAGGCGTGATCAAGATGGAATGCGTTTGTATAGCAAAACAACTATACAGTCATTTCTGGAAGATTTTAAGTTCAATTCTCAAATGTATATTGAAGGGGCCTCTACTTACCATGAAAATGATTGGTTAATTCATGCGCAACATTTTGGTGTGCCAACATGTCTTTTGGATTTTACATATTCCCATTTGGTTTCACTGATGTTTGCGCTTGAAAAAGCATTTGACTACGATCAAGATGATGAGGATAATGCTGTTGTCTGGTTATTAGATCCGGAGGCTCTAAATCTAAAGACGATTGGAAGAAAAGAAATTATAAATCTTTCCGAAGAAACAATTGATTCTGTAAGAAGGTTTGAACATCCCTTTGTTGTTAATTCTCGAAAAAACAATGCTAGAATGATGGCGCAAAATGGATTGTTTGTATATTTTCAGTATGATGCAAATGCCCTGCAAGAGACGGATGGAGCAGATAAATTCTTAAAGAAGATAGAAATACCGCACATTAAAACAAAAGATATGTTAAAAACGCTTTACATTTTGGGAATGAGATTTAGTAGTATCTATCCAGAACTATCGTCTATATCAAAGGATATAATACTAAAAAATAGGGTTTTAGAGTCATATAAGCAGGAGGAAAATGATGATGGATACTAATTTTACTGTTAAACCGACAAATTTAGATCAAACAATCAAAAACATAGTTATGTCCATTGATAAGGGTTATGAGCTGCAAAATATGGATGAAGATACCATTACAAGTAACACAAAGTTGGACTATAATGACAGTCTTATTTTAAAACCATTTTATCAAAGAGATTATAGGTCAACTGTCGAAGATGAGAGTTCACTTATTGAGTCTATTCTTGTGGGAATTCCAATTCCTCCTGTGTTTTTATGCTCTACTAGATTAAAGGGCGTTCAAGTTTTAAATGTTGTTGATGGTCAACACAGATTATTTGCATTTTATCGGTTTCGAAAAGGAGAATTTCGTCTTTCATGCCTCCCTTTGCTTCCAAAATTTAACGGCATGAAATTTGATGAATTGCCTTTTGAATATCAGGAACAGTTTATTTCGCACAAACTTCCAGCTTTTGTTTTTCGTGATTTTCCTGGAAAAGAGTTTGAATTGGAGGTGTTTAATCGATATAACAAGGGCACAAAGGCCTTAACACCTCAAGAAATTCGTAATGCGGTATACGCATCTCCTCATAACGAACACATTAGTGATTTTGTTAAACAAATATATGAAGGTGACAGTGAGCGAGATAAAAAGTTGCGAAATATTTTCAATGTAAGCAAAGATCGATTGCTGAAAAAAAAGGTTCACGAAGGAATTTTCAGTATTCTATATGTTCTAGAGTATGGTATTCAAGAAGAATTTAAGGACTCAACTACATATGCAACAGAATATATGAAAAAGAAGTCGAGCTTCTGTAACAATAGTACAGAAGAGGAGATAATGCAAGATCTTAATTCTATGCGTGAATTGTTTGAAAACTATTTGAATTGGCTACTTGAATGCACAAAATATACGCCTTATCCAATTTCTAAGGAGTTTTATGGCATCTCTAGTAAACAGTATAAGTTTTCCACGTCTATGGCACTGGTGTTAACTGCACTTTATAAGAAGGTTTACATTGATATTGGCAGTAACAACTTAGCATTTGATGATGTTATTCTTAAAATGAAGACGTGCTTGATACATTCATTCTTAGAGGATTCCTCATATTCCGCATCGAGTACTAATTCAAGGGAAATAGAAAAGTTAATAGATAATTTCACAATATAATACTATATATGAGGAGGATTGCAGTATGTTACCATCCATACTCGCTAAACAATTACAGAAAGGCATCGGAGATTACATAGAAACCACATTCCCGATGACCAACGAACCGTTCAAAGGTTCCGTAGAGAAAATGCTGGCGAATAAAGGCTCTGTTTACCATGAGCCTTATGTTGCTGTACGCCTTCCGTTCCGTGTGGCGGAGGAGATGCCGACTTGCTTTGAAGCAATCCACCCTGCATATCTTCCTTATGTACATCAGCAGAAAGCTTTTGAGCGACTGACCGGAGATGATGGTAGATCCACGTTAGTTGCTACGGGTACTGGTTCCGGTAAAACCGAGTGCTTCCTCTATCCAATTCTGGAGTATTGCTATCGGCACCGTGGCGAGCGAGGAATAAAAGCACTTATTATTTATCCGATGAATGCTCTGGCAACAGACCAGGCAAAGCGTATAGCGGAGCTAATCTATGGAAGTGATGAACTCCGTGGGAATGTGACTGTCGGTATGTATGTTGGTGGACAAGAGCATACGCCCGCTCGCACTATGAGCGAACATGGCGTTATTACAGACCACGAAACCATGCTGAACAACGCACCGGATATTCTGATGACCAACTATAAAATGCTGGACTATCTGCTGGTGCGTCCGAAAGATGCTCTCTTGTGGCAGGATAATGAGCCTGAGACTCTGAAATATATCGCAGTCGATGAGCTGCATACATTCGATGGTGCACAAGGCACAGATTTGGCTTGTTTGCTTCGTCGCTTGAAACGGCGCTTGGGCATCTATGATGGATACCTGTGCTGCGTCGGTACATCTGCAACGATGGGGTCAAAGGAGAACAACGGCAATATTCTGAACTACGCAGAAGAAATCTTTGGTGAGCCGTTTGACAAGGACGCAATTATCACAGAAGACCGTTTGAGTGCGCAAGAATTCTTTGCGGGAGCCGAAGTGACGGAATTTACGTTGCCAACAGTAGAGCAGGCTATAGAGCTGGAAAAATTGTCTGAGGAAGATGAGCCTTCGGCCTACTTGCAGAGCGCGGTAAAAGATTGGCTCCCGAATTTTTCTTTTGATGTCCTTGACGATGAAGGCAGAATCCAGCTTGGATATGAACTGATGCATCACAGTTTCATGCAATCGGTTATCAATCTGACCGGCGGTACATATTATCAGGTTTCAAAAATCGCAGAAGATTTGGCTGTCCATTACCCGGATTTGAAAACCCTACCTGATGCAGATGTAGTTATCAATTCTCTCTTTGCTTTGATTTCTCATGCAAGAACGGGAACGGTAGGAAAGCTACGTCCTTTTTTGAATGTTCAGGTTCAGCTTTGGATGCGGGAACTTCGTCGCTTGGTTGCAAAAGTAGACTCAGATGAAATCACTTATGAGATTGCTCATGATTTGAATAAACAACAGGCAAAGCAGTATCTTCCTGTTGTAAACTGTCGTGATTGTGGTATTACAGGTTGGGTATCCGTACTCAATGAACGTAGCAATGCCACCATGACAAATCTTGAATCGTTCTATAACCTATATTTCCGTGCGGACGAAAAAATCGTGATGATGTTTCCTCATTCTCATGATGAACGTGTTTCGGGTATGATTCCTGCAAGAATTTGCCCCGATTGTCTGCAAGTAAAACTTGGTGAGGATGGGACCGACGAGTGCGTCAACTGCGGTACTGAAATGGTTGATGTAATGATTCCCAGCCCAATCAAGACTTCTGGCACTAAGAACCACAAGCAATACGTTTGCCCCTGCTGTGGCAGTCGTCGTGGCCTGTCGTTGATGGGCCTTCGTAGTGCAACAGAAATTAGCGCAAGCATTTCTCAAATGTTTGCGTCCAAGTTTAACGATGATAAAAAGACATTGGCATTTTCTGATAATGTCCAGGATGCTGCACACAGAGCAGGCTTTTTCAACTCAAGAACATGGCGTTTTGGCCTTAGAACTGCTATTCAAAAATACTGTGCTGAAATAGGTTCTGGGAAAAACCTTGCGGATTTTCAGACTGGTTTTATTAGGTATTGGCATGAGCACATGGCCGATGAGCAGTTTGTAAGCTTCTTCATTGCTCCTAATCTGACTTGGAAGCAAGCCTATGAAGATATGGTTGAGAAGCGCAGCTTGGGCAAGGATAAGCAGGCACAAATTTTGGTATATGAAGTAGAGCAGCGTATTAAATACGAAATCATGCTTGAATTTGGTCTTGCCGGTAACATTGGACGAACGCTTGAAAAGTCTAATTGCTCTGTTATTTCCTTTGCTACGGAAGATATTATTCGGATTGCTGATGCCGTACAGGAAAGAACTATCAATGAGCTTGGTGTGCTGACCGCTGAAGACTCGGATTCGTTCAAACGCATGGTTATCGGGTACTTGAACCTTATGCGCACAAATGGCGCTTTTGAGGATAAAGTGTTCGATGAATATACCATGGGCGATGGCAATGGCTATATGTTGTCAAACGACAGGAATCGTTGGCTGCCTGGCCGTCAGTCGGGTCGAAACACACCTCGCTTTATTGCTGAGCATATTGGCAATGGTCGCTCATCTTTTGAGTTCGATTCACCTGCTGCTAATAAGTATGTGGACTGGATTGCTTCTTGCTGTAACGAAGTGCTGGTAGATGACAGCACGTTTCGGGCAATCAGTAAATTTATTTTGGACGAAGCAGTGAAGAAAAATGTAATATCTCTGGTTCCTTCTTCGGTCAATTATAAGATCTATGGGCTAAATAAGGAACGTGTCTTTATCACGGATGATGTGATGCAGATGCGTTGCGATAAATGTGGTTCTGTATATGCTGTTGCAGCAGAAAATGCAGAGCTTTGGATTGGTGCGCCTTGCCAAAGGACTACCTGTGGTGGGTTCCTTGAAGAATACGAGTCAGGCGAAATAAATTATTATGGCCGCCTTTACAGTGCTGGTGATTTGGTTCGTATCAACGCAAGGGAACATACGGGTTTGTTAGAACGCCCTGATAGAGAGCAACTCGAAATTGATTTTAAGCGCAGTAAGGATACTCAGGAGATTTGGGACCCCAATGTATTATCGTGTACTCCGACGCTGGAAATGGGTATTGATATTGGAGACTTGTCTACTGTCATCCTGTGTAGTATGCCGCCAGCTCAGAGCCAATTCTTACAGAGAGCAGGTCGAGCAGGTCGTAAGGATGGTAATGCACTGACCTTGGCTATTGCGAATGCAAGACCCCACGATTTATATTTCTATTCGGATCCTTTGGATATGATTGCCGGCGAGGTCACTCCACCCAAAATATTCCTTCGAGCATCTGCTGTTTTGGAAAGGCAGTTTGTAGCTTTTTGCATGGATTCCTGGGTTAAAAAGGGGATTCCTGATGGCGCTATTCCTGATAAAGTTGGTATTATTCTGAAAAAATTGGATGCCCGCCCGGATGATATGTTCCCATTTAACTTCCTGAATTATGTACAAAGCACGTTATCTCGTCAGTTGAACTCTTTCATGCAGATGTTTGCAGCGTACCTTGATGATAGTGCAAGAGAAGAGCTGCAAATGTTCGCCAGAGGAAAAGACGCTAATGACAGTCCTATGTATGTCAAAATTCTGGATGCATTCGAGGATTTGAAAAAACAACAGGATGCATTGAGAACAAGCGTTGATGCCCTAAAAGCGATGATTTGTGATCTGGAAGATAAACCAAAAGATAGTTCCTATGATGAGGAAATCAAAGAACTGAAGCGTGAAGAAGCGGCATTGCTTACAGTCCTTCAAGAAATTGGCAAGAAAAATATATTTAATTTCCTGTCTGATGAGGGATTGCTTCCAAATTACGCTTTCCCTGAAGCAGGTATTATTCTTCGGGCAGTTCTTTATCGTAAGGAAGATGAGGAAACACCGGCTCAGAAGAAAAAATATGAGAAGATGGTCTATGAATATAGCCGCAGCGCTTCCTCCGCTATTAGCGAATTTGCTCCTAATAATAGCTTTTATGTAGACGGTCGTAAGCTGACCATAGATCAGGTTGATTTGACAACCGCTCAGACCGCAAGATGGAGACTTTGTCCGAATTGTTCTCATGCTCAGATTGAGGAAACTGGCAAGAATACATCGGCTTGTCCTCAGTGTGGTAGTCCTGCTTGGGCTGACGCTGGACAGGTTAGAACCATGCTGAAGGTTCAAATGGTCTATTCTAACATGGACTATACCAAAAGCCTAATTAACGATGAAAGCGATGATCGAAACAATGTTTTCTATTGTAAGCAACTTTTGGTTGATGTAGATGAGGATCACGATATTTCCAGCGCATATCGTATGGACAACGAGGAATTCCCGTTTGGATATGAGTTCGTTCGCAAAGCAACTCTGCGTGAAATTAACTTTGGCGAGAGTGACATGACTGGTGAAAAGCTGTCTGTTTCCGGTGTTGAAGAAGTGCGCAAGGGCTTCAGAATCTGTAAATATTGCGGCAAAATCCAACCTGAAAACGGCAAAGCTAACCATAGCTTTGCCTGCAAAACAAGAAAGATGCCCACTTTAATGCAGGCTGACGCTTATGAAGAATGTCTGTTCCTGTATCGTGAGTTCAGCACAGAAATTCTCCGACTTCTTGTTCCGGCGACTACAATGGATTCTTCCTCTGTAAAAATGGAATCGTTTGTGGCTGCATTTATGTTGGGCATGAAAGAGTATTTCGGTAATGTTGATCATCTAAGGGCAACTGTCAGTGAAGTCCCTGTTCCCGATGCAGATTATCGAAAGCAGTATCTGGTTATTTATGATTCTGTTCCGGGTGGTACGGGCTATCTGAAACAGTTGATGCATGAAAAAGACGCTCTGATTGAAATTTTTGAAAGGGCACTTCATGTAATGGAGAATTGTTCCTGCAAGGATGACCCGCAGAAGGATGGATGTTACCATTGCTTATACGCCTATCGTCAGAGTCAGCAGATAGGTAACATTTCAAGGACTACGGCTATTAGAATCTTGAAATCAATTCTTTCTGGCAAAGATAATGTTCAGAAGATTGATAAGATCAATGATATTCCCGTTAATCCGTTGTTTGATAGCGAGTTGGAACAGCGCTTTATGGAAGCAATTCGCACCAAGGTTGGTGCCGCCAATGTAAGTGACACAATCCGCAATGGCAAACACAGCTATTATGTGAAGATAGAGAACTTTGCTTGGGAAATCGAGCCACAGGTCCTTCTGGATGCTGGTTCTGGTGTTTCGGTAGATTGTAAGCCGGATTTTGTGTTCTGGCCAGTTTCCGCACCAGAGCACAAGCCTGTGGCTGTATTCACAGATGGTTTCCTATATCACAAAGACATCGTTTCTGATGATACAATTAAGCGAGAAGCTATTCGCAGAAGCGGCAATTTCCGTATTTGGTCGCTAAGCTTTAAGAACGTTCAAAGTGTATTTGCACCACAGGGCGATTTTTATACGACAACACTTGAAGCAGAAAAAATGCCTTCCGGCAAGACGATGTACCAGAATATGATTAAGAAGCAAAATGCAGATGTCATTGAACCGGCAAAGTTGTCTTCCTTTGATTTGCTGCTGGAATATCTTAAACTGCCTGATGCAGAAAGAGTTTTTAAGGGACAAGCATATGCATATTCTCTGTCCTTGTTGGAACCTGCTTTGATGAAGAACAATCTTGCTTTCAATAATTGGGAGACGATTGTAAAAGCTGTAAATGATCAGACACACTTTACTAATGCTAATTTCGTGTTCCCTGGAACTATATTCGGCAGCTGGATTCCGAGAACTTCTAATGCGCATCTGGCAATTCATTCTGCTATCCGTGCATCTGAACTTAAAGCAGAGGGCGCTGTTGCGGTTTGCGCTGTTCTCAATGACGAAAAGGATCGTAGAACAGACAAATATGAACAGGAATGGAATGGCCTTTGGAGATTCTATAATGTGATGCAATTCTCGGATGAGTTTATAGCGGTATCATCTGTAGGCATGAGCCACATGGATTACCTCGCACTGCCAGTTGCAATAAATGCTGATTCTGATATCGTTGCGCCTGTAGCCGCGGTTGATGATGCTTGGAATGCAATTAAGGAGCTTCTGTTCGATGATGATGCAAAAGCATTTGTCGAGATCGCAAAAGACGCTGGCGTACCGGCCCCGGATGAAGATAACATTGGTTACGAAGTTGAAGGCGATGATGGAGAAGTGGTTGCTACTGTTGAAATTGCATGGCCTGATAGACGAATTGGTTTTATGACTGCTGAACAAGCTGAAGATAAGGAGAAACTCGAAAAATTGGGATGGAGAATCCTGAATTTGCTGGATGCGGCGAATATGGATGTCGCAAGCTATTTTGGAGGTGATAACCAATGACAGATAATGTTAAAGTGGCAATCTCATCGGATTTTTTAACAGCATTTGCTCGTCTTCCGAGACAAGTACAAGGTAAAGTAACGGAGTTCGTAAATAAGTTCCGAAACAATCCGATGTCTCCTGGCATTAACTATGAGAAACTCAATTCGGGAATAGATAAGAAAATTTTTTCTGTTCGTATTGATGATACTTATCGTGGTATTGTTGTTCGTCAGCAAGAAGCTGGAGTATATCTACTTTTGTGGGTAGATCACCATGACGAAGCGTATCAATGGGCTGCTCGTAAACGATGCGAAGTCAACCCTAAAACAGGTGCAATTCAGGTGTTTGATGTTCAAACTGTAGTAGAACAGGTATCTGCACCTGAAAAAGTTGCTCTATTTGCCCTTGCAAAAGATGATGATTTGCTTAGACTCGGTGTGCCTGAGGTTCAGCTTGATCTTGTTAGAAGTTTTGTTAATAAAGAGGATTTTTATAAATCGGAATCCGCTATGCCACATGAGGCTTATGAGCATCTTTCTTGGTTGGCAGAAGGTTTTCCTATGGAAGAAGTATTAGAGCTTGTTTCTGAAGAACAGAACACCTCTGCTTCCAGCGAAGATTTAGCAGCTGCATTAGATGTTCCTACAACGCTGAAATCTTTTGTTGTGGTCGATGGAGAAGATGAATTGCGTCGAATTATGGCAGAACCGCTGGAAAAATGGCGTGTATTTCTTCATCCGACACAGAGAAAAATTGTACAGAAAGAGTATTCGGGTTCTGCAAGAGTGCTCGGCGGTGCTGGTACTGGCAAAACCGTAGTTGCCATGCATAGGGCGAAACATTTAGCGTCCAAATGCGAAGGACAGCAGAGGATTTTGATGACAACCTTTACTGCAAATCTCGCAGCTGACATCCGAGAGAATCTTCGTAAGATCTGTACATTGGAAGAACTCCGAAGAATAGAAGTCATTCATCTGGATGCCTGGGTGAATCAGTTCCTTCGAGAGTCTGGATTCTCTGCTCAAATAGGCTATGACGATGTAATAAATCCCCTTTGGGAGAGAGCAGTTTTGTTAGCAAACATCGATTTGCCGTATGAGGTTACGTTCTATGAAGAAGAGTGGAATAGAATTGTGATCGCACAAGAGGCTCTTACACTCGAAAAATATATAAAGGCAACCAGAAACGGTCGTGGCACCAGACTTGATCGTAAAAAAAGAATGCTGGTCTGGAAAGTTTTTGAAAACTATCAAAATCTGATGAAAGAGAACCAGATACGTGATATAAATACTGCCATGTATGAAAGTACCAAACTGCTTCAATCTGCGGGCAGAAAACCAAGATATGCAAGTATTATTATCGACGAAGGACAGGATTTCAGCGACAATGCATATCGCTTGATTAGAGCGTTGGCAGGAGAGGAACATCCCAATGATATTTTCATAGTTGGTGACTCTCACCAGAGAATATATCGAAATCATCCGACCCTTTCTAAGTGTGATATAAATGTCCGTGGTCGTAGTAGTATCTTGAAAATAAACTATCGTACTACAGAGGAAATCCGGAAACATGCTTTTGCGCTATTGAACGGTATTTCTTTTGATGATTTGGACGAAGATTTAGATCTTGGAGATAAGTGTCAATCCCTCACACATGGAGAAAAACCGATAGTTGAGAATTTTGAAAACGCTAATGACGAATTTGATTTTCTTCTCCGTGAAGTGAAGAAGCTAAAAGAAAATGGCGTTTCTCTCACTGATATATGCGTTGTAGCACGTACCAAAAAGCTGGTTGATGATTACATTGCGCTTTTTACAAGAGCAGGGATTCGTTCCTATGCAATTAAGAGAAACAAAGTTGATGATCGTAGTTTTGATGGACTACGAGTTGCCACCATGCACCGAGTAAAGGGACTGGAATTTAAGTATGTATTTATTGCGGCTGTGAACAACAGGATTATTCCTCTGCCCTCTGCAATCAATAAGACTGATGTTGTTTCTGAGGCGGAATCTATTACCTCTGAAAAATGCTTGTTGTATGTGGCGATGACTCGTGCGCAAAAGGGTGTTTATATTACCAGCTATGGAAGACCTTCGGAGTTCCTTGGATAGCTTTGTATTTTTAGGGAGGAGGAGAAAAAACATATGGCTGATAACCGAAAGAAAACTTCTATGTCACAGGTACTGGCAGATATAAAGCCTTACACAACAAAAATGTTCATGGCGGTACCGTGTATTAAGGAGCAAGATATTCAGGCTATCTGTCAAAGCCTCCTGCCCAGATACAAGAATGTGCAGCTCATGCAGGGACTGACCAACAACAAGCCGGATTTCAGAATTCAGGTAAAAGGTTTGTTTGGGACAGAAGAGAAACGGTTTGAAGTGGTTGGCGGTGATAAGAAAAGACCAGCAACCAAGAAGAAATCCGACCTGGGCTGGATTGACCGGCTGGAAGAGATAGATGCTGCGCTGGATGATTTCTGATATCATTGTAGCGTGGAAAGTTATCTGGGGCAAGAATTTGTGCAACAGGTTATTGCACAAAACCCCACATAAAACAGCGGGGAAGCGATGGAGTGACACGACAAGAATTATTTACATGGATACGCCAGCAATACGGCACAGAGCCGGAATACCCCTGGCATGACCGGAATGCTGTGCTGCGGCACAACGACAATAATAAATGGTATGGTGTAGTTCTGGAAGTATCTGCTGATAAGTTGGGTCTGCCGGAGTCAGGCATCATTGCTGTCCTCAATGTGAAAAGTGATCCGCTGCTGATCGGCTCTCTCTATCACATGCAGATGTCAGGCTGCAAATTGTGCAGACGGCATCTGCACAATTTGCAATTAAATGGAATGTGCCTTGGCACATTCTCGCGCCGAGCGCGGTCGCTTGCGACATATTTCTTTTTCGCGCGAGGGCGCATCCCACGGAGTGTTTTTTTGTGACATAGGACGAAGTTTCCTATGTCACAAAAAGAGGAGCCAGTCCAGGCTCCTCGAAGGTACGTTATTTCAAAAAATTGCTCTTATGTTCCAGTGCGTGCAGATTATAGCCAAGTGTAGCCAGGTGTGCTACATTCAGCGCAACCAGATTGATGTCGGTGGACATCGCGCTGGCGATCTGCTCGGTTGTGTATCCATATTCATAGATGTAGCGAAGGACTTCATCGCTGTCCATCAGGATCTCCGCTGCTACGATGTTGGCTTCATATTCCGGTTTGGATTTCATGTCGTAGAGCATGAACTCATGAATCGGGGTGGTTTTCGCCATATTCCGGTGAAGCTGGTCATGCCCTAATTCATGTGCGCATACGATGTGCAGCATATTTTCATCCAGACTGTTATTATGAAGTTTTCAAAGCTGGCTCGTGAGATATACGGTTACTATACCGATCAGATTGAGCCGTATGGGATGGACGAATGCTGGCTGGATGTGACCGGAAGCGGCTGCATGGGAACCGGATTTGAAATTGCAGATGAGATTCGCAGAACGGTTAAGTTTGAATTGAGACTTACGATTTCCGCAGGAGTGAGCTTCAACAAGATTTTTGCCAAGCTTGGGTCGGATATGAAAAAGCCGGATGCGATTACCTGCATCGAAGCAGATCCTCTATGTCAGCACGGATTATCTTTTGATGGGCAGCGAGCCAAGCAAAGAGGAAGTTAAAAATGATCTTCTGAGCATTATTTCGGAGCTGTCTACGATTGCGAAGAAAATCTGAAAAGCATTTTGTCGATCTGCAAGCATCGCATGCCTCGTTGGGAAACTGACGAGGCATTTTTCAGCTGAATCAGACGATACGGAGTATAGAAGGGTTAGCTATGCGCGTTTTCATATGCTTTTCGGATTCTGTCCGGCAAGTGGTCGGGAATCAGTGCCTTTAGCCTGTCCTCGCTGCCGTCTTGGATTGCCTGCTCATAGTACCAGCATTTGAATTTCAGCATATCCAGTGTGCGGTTCATCTGCTCAAGCTCTGCCTCCATGTGCGACCGTTGTTCCTCAAATAGTGCCTTGCGTTGCGGGTAGGTGGACGGCCCTTCTACACACCAATCCATGAATTGCCGGATATCCTTGATCTCCATGCCAGCCTTTTTCAGACATTCAATGACCCGGAGTGCTTCAATCTCCGTGTCACCGAATTTGCGGATGCCGGATACCCGTTCCATGTTCGGAAAAAGTCCCTGCTTGTCATAATAGCGCAGCGTGGAGATAGGCAATCCGAACATCTCTGCCACCTGTCCAATTGAATACATAAATTTCCCTCCAAAAATTTTTTAAAAAATATCTTGACCTAAAGTTAGGTTTAGGTGCTACTATGAGAATAACACAAAGAATATAAAAATGCAAGGAGTGTTCTACGATGAATAAAAAGGTACTAATCATTTCCTCAAGTCCCCGTAAGGGCGGCAATTCCGAAACGCTGGCGGCAGCATTTGCCAAGGGCGCACGGGAGGCAGGCAATCAGGTAGAAACCGTATATCTGCGGGAAAAGCAGGTTGGCTTCTGCAAGGGCTGTCTTGTTTGCCTGAAGCTGGGGCACTGCGTCATCCAGGACGATGCCGTGGAAATTGCCGCCAAAATGCACGATGCGGATGTGCTGGTGTTCGCAACACCCGTCTACTATTACTGCGTCAGCGGTCAGCTCAAGACTATGCTGGATCGTGCTAACCCATTGTTCGATACGGACTACGCCTTTACGAAAGCCTATCTGCTTGCAACAGCGGCAGAGAACGCACCGGAGACCTTTGCGGGCACAGAGAAGGCCGTGCAGGGCTGGGTAGACTGCTTCCCCCGCTGTGTGTTGGCTGGCACAGTCTTTGCGGGCGGCGTAAACGGCGTGGGAGAGATCGCAGGTCATATTGCGCTGGAGCAAGCCTATCAGATGGGCAAGGAGGTGTGAGCCATGGCAATCAAACAAACGGCAGGCAGAGAGGCTTTGGGGGAATTTGCTCCCAAATTTGCGGAATTGAATGATGATGTGCTGTTCGGGCAGGTGTGGAGCCGAGAAGACAAGCTTTCCCTGCGGGACCGCAGCATTGTAACAGTGGTGGCGCTGATGGCGCAAGGACTGACGGATGCGTCTTTTCAGTACCACCTGATTTCAGCAAAGAACAACGGTGTGACCAAAACGGAAATTGCGGAGATCCTGACCCATGCGGCATTTTATGCGGGCTGGTCCAAGGCGTGGGCGGCTTTTCGTATGGCAAAGGAGGTATGGGCGGAGAACGATGCCGCCGATGCAAAAGCCAAGCATCAGAATGAAATGGTCTTTCCCATCGGTGCACCCAATGATGACTTTGCGAAATATTTTATTGGCCAAAGCTATCTCGCACCGCTTTCTACGAAACAGGTCGGTATTTACAATGTGACCTTTGAACCCGGTTGCCGTAACAACTGGCACATTCATCATGCCAAAAGCGGCGGCGGACAGATTCTCGTCTGCGTAGCCGGGCATGGTTACTATCAGGAGTGGGGCAAACCGGCACAGGAGTTGCGCCCCGGCGATGTAGTAAATATCCCTGTGGGAGTCAAGCACTGGCACGGCGCTGCGCCGGATAGCTGGTTCTCTCATCTGGCGGTAGAGGTTCCGGGTGACGAAACCTCCAATGAATGGTTGGAAGCCGTGGACAATACAGTATATTTTAAGGTAACAGGCAAGGAGGTCTGAATATGGAAAAACTGAATCTGACACAGGAATGGGACAAGGTGTTCCCGAAAAGCGACAAGGTGGACCACAAAAAAGTGACCTTTCATAACCGCTACGGCATCACACTGGCGGCGGATATGTACACGCCGAAGGGCGCAGAGGGCAAGCTGCCTGCCATTGCCGTCAGCGGTCCGTTCGGTGCGGTAAAGGAGCAGTCCTCCGGTCTGTATGCGCAGAAAATGGCGGAGCTTGGCTTCTTGACGATTGCCTTCGATCCGTCCTACACCGGCGAGAGCGGCGGTATGCCCCGCTATGTAGCATCGCCAGACATTAACACCGAAGATTTCTGCGCAGCGGTAGACTTCCTCTCCGTGCAGGAGAATGTTGACCCGGAGCGCATCGGTATCATCGGTATCTGTGGCTGGGGCGGCATGGCGCTCAATGCCGCAGCCATTGACACCCGCATCAAAGCTGCCGCCGCTATGACCATGTACGACATGACCCGTGTAACTGCCAACGGATATTTTGATGCTGAGGATTCTGAGCAGGCACGTTATGAGAAGAAAAAAGCCATGAATGCACAGCGCACTATGGATTATAAAAACGGAAGCTACGCGCTGGCGGGGGGCGTAGTTGATCCGCTGCCGGAGGACGCACCACAGTTTGTAAAGGACTATTATGCCTACTATAAGACTCCGCGAGGCTACCATCCCCGCAGCCTGAATTCCAACGGCGGCTGGAATGTGACATCCTCGCTGTCGTTCCTGAATATGCCGATCTTGCAATACAGCAGCGAAATCCGATCCGCCGTACTTCTGGTACACGGAGAAAAGGCGCACTCCCGCTATTTCAGCGAAACAGCGTACAGCAAACTGACCGGCGACAACAAGGAATTGCTCATTATCCCCGGTGCAAATCACACTGACCTTTACGATCAGATGGACATCATTCCGTTTGAAAAGCTCAACGCATTCTTTACGGAGTATTTGAGATAAAGCGGCATATTATGTGTTTTTGCGTAGGCATCTGGAGGAAGGCGTATATCAAGTTTCTGCTGTTTCTACATCGGATGTACTGAAACGAAATACAGCCTCTTTACGCTGTGCGGTCGAGAATGATGTGTTTGCCTCGCTGCCGCAGGATTCGCTTTTGGTCGAGTTGGGAATGGGGTATTAGGCGCAATATAACTGCTGACGGCGTTGAATCTTGGTGGCTAACTTGGTGGATATCTTGATGGGTGTCATCCTCTAAGTTATCATGGGTTGCGTCATAGGACTTATCATTGGCTGTGCCCATGATAGAGTGCTTTTTCATTTCTGCGGAAAGAAAAATGCACCCGGCGTTTGTACCGAGTGCATTTTCTTACTTTCCAAATAAATCGCTGTGCGTTCCTGTTCGGGATAATGTCAAGACGAGCAAATCATTCTCAATCCGATAGACCAATAGCCAATCCGGCAGAATGTGGCACTCACGATGTCCGCCCCAGAAAGCGTGGTCTTTATTCTTTTCTGGAAGCTGTTCGCTGCTTGCCAGTTTGCGAATGATGTCATCCAGAAGATCAATATCAAGATGACGTTTCATCGCCAACTTGTAGTCCTTCTAAAATTGATTTGTCCAAACAATGTCTAAATGTTTACTCATTCTTTTAACGCCCTCAATGCTTCCTCTACATCAGAGTAGCGTTTTACAGAAGGATCACGAGCAATGCGTTCTGCTTCCAGCATTGCTGCCATTGTTTCCTTGTTCGGCTGCTCCATACGAACATCAAAAGGAAAACCGCCGACGCGGAGCGACTGGCGAAGAAACACATTGATAGCGGTAGTAAGGTTGATGCCTAATTCACCATACAGTGCTTCGCACTGTTTCTTGATGTCGCTGTCCATACGGACACTGAAATTAGTTGTGGTAGCCATGAATGTCAACTCCTTTCCTTGCTATTGCACTTATATTATATGTTGATTGCATTGCATAGTCAACCTATTAGACGCAAAATTCACAGAAAAGTCCACAATTATTTTTGGAGGAACAGCCTATTGAATGTGTGCATCATAGGTCGTGATTATGATGGATGTGGTATAATCCTTGAGGAAACATTGTATGGAAAGGACAAACGCGATGAACGCTCTGGATATTATGAAACGCCCTGCCGCCTACGTAAGCGGCTATGAAAACACCCCCACGGAGGAACAGAACCGTGCAAAGCAGCTGTGCTGGGAGTACAACCGCACCGCTCCCAACGAACAGGAAAAGCGGCGCAGCATCCTGCAGACCTTGCTGGGCACCTGTTCTCCCATGACCGGCATTCAACCGGATTTCCACTGTGACTATGGCTTCAACATCCATACCCACGGCTTGGCGGTCATCAACTATAACTGTGTCATTCTGGATACCTCTCCGGTAAACATCGGAGCAGGTGCCTTTATTGCCCCCGGCGTATGCCTTGCCTGCTCTGGTCATGCCATCGACCCGGAGCAGCGCAGCCACGGCATTGGAACCTCAGCACCTATTACGCTGGAGGAAAACGTCTGGATCGGTGCAAATTCCACCGTTTGCGGCGGCGTTACCATCGGGGCAGGCTCGGTTATCGGGGCGGGAAGCGTCGTCACCCATGACATTCCCGCCGGTGTCATCGCAGCAGGGGTGCCCTGCAAGGTGATCCGCCCCATTACCGAAAAAGATAAGTTCAAGCCGGAGGATATTCTGTTCTGAGAAATTCAGATCGGAAACGCTGAAAAAACATACGCACAAGCTCTCCGGGGACATTTTTGTTTTTCGCCATGCTTTTCTGCGGGGAGAAGGCATGGTATACTGGGAATGACAATTCGGGATTTGTGGAGGATAACTATTGTGGATAAAGCAGTTATTTATATACATGGAAAAGG
>OBJP01000477.1_pt1 | contig 28684 bp, 32 predicted proteins | sample 1519821 | NCBI WGS metagenome assembly OBJP01 (sample SAMN04209218, study PRJEB22552) | human gut metagenome | biome: gut; material: feces | host: Homo sapiens | place: USA: Oklahoma | reverse complement strand
GCTAAGAATGGTGACTCTTCTAACCACATTCCAAGCGATTGTTCTTTTGCGTAATGAACAAGTGATTCACTGGGTTGGGCTCGTGGCTGTTTCATAGCTCGAACACGGTCATTTGCGTTCAGGATTGAACTATAAATCTCCAATTGTGCTTCAACGTCTTTTCGGCCCTCTAGCCACTGTTGGTCAGACTTGTTTAAAAGTTTAATTTTGAGCATTTTTCCTCCTATTTTTTATAACTCTTATAACGAGTTGCTTCTTTCCACTCTACAAACTCTTTGAATATTTCTTTATTGATAAATACAAGTCCGTGAGTTGGATTAAGTACGCCTTTTTTAAATTCAGGTCGATCTCTCATTTCAGTAAGCCAGGCTGTTAATGTGCCTTTTGATAAGCCTTGCCAGACTTCCATAAGGTGTTTTTTGTCACACCATTCTGCGTCTTCTTCTTTATCTACAGGTAGGTATGTTATTTTTGCGTATGGCATGCTTTATTCCTTTCTTTACTTAAATTTAATTGGATAAATTTCCATTAATTTTGCAAGCATTTCAACAGCCTTAGGACCACCATCAGTTTTATTGAGTGCATTTCTCAATTGTTGTTCGCTGATTCCATCAAGTGCAAACGCTAATGTTTTAATTGAAATACCAGATTCTTTACGGTATTTATTCACTGCTGTTCGCATTTTTTCTAATGCAATTTCCGTCATTTTTTACTCCTCTCAAAGTATTAGTAAAGTATTTTTATTATTTTTCGTAGTTAACTCTTGACTTTTTTTATTCAATGTCATAAAATAAGAGCATAGTTAAAGAGCCTATAAAACACTTTATAAAACTAGCTTGGCGGCGTTGTTCATTAGTATTTATTTAGGTTTTCTTTATCTTTCATTTATAAAAATAACTATTTATCTTTACAAAAACTATTTTATACAAATTCATAAACATTGTCAAGTGTTTTATTCAAAATTATAAAATATTTTTTTGTGATACCTTGAAAGGCTTGATATGACTACGTTTGAAAGAATAAAAAATTTAGCTGATAACCAAAAGATTAGCTTACAAAAAGTTGCAATAGATATCGGTCTCAGCGAAAATGCTATTTACGGTTGGAAAACTCGTAAACCAAAAGGTGAGGATTTAGCTAAAATAGCGGATTACTTCCATGTTTCTGTAGATTATTTGCTAGGTAGAGAAGAAATTGACGGGCCTCAGTTTTCTCCTGAACTTCTTGAAGCAATTGATAATGCAGAAGGTTATTCAGGTCAACCAATGGATGATCATGATAAGGAAATAATAAAAGGCCTTCTAGCTGGTTATTTTGCAGGTAAGAACAAAAAATAAGGAGTTTATATGGACTATCACGATATTTTGCGTGAAACAGGAATAGTCTTAATATGGGCTCCTGAGTTGCACGATAAGGGTTTTTATGTTCCTTATGCCGAAGAGTGTCAATCGGAAAACGGAATTGTATTTGTTAGACTAGGTCTAAGTGAAGATGAAACTGAATGCGTAATATTACATGAATGCGGACATAAAATTAAAGGACGTACACTTTCTAAACTAAGTCCAAGTCAATTGCATATTATTAATGAAGCTAAGGCAAATAGATTCATGATACATTGTAAGGCTGTCGATTATTTAGAAGAAATCGACTATAACGCTTGCTACTATACTCCAGAACGATTTTTGACTAGATTTAAACTATCCGTGAAAGAATTTTATGATATGGCAGCTCAGGAGATGGAACAAATCGCTGCTGAGAATCAATCACAATTAATTTTTTGAATCATTCAAAAAATACCTCAAGTCTAAAAGGATGAAATATGACTAATAGCGAAATAGAAATAGATAAGATTACAGATTATGTAGTTTTTGATGTTGAAACAACAGGGTTCTCCCCACGAAATGACAAAATCATTGAAATAGGTGCTGTAAAAGTAAGAAATAATAAAATAGTGGATGAGTTAAGTTCATTGATTAAAATAGATTTTGAACTACCCAGTATCATTAAAACACTAACAGGGATTTCTGATGAAGACTTATTTTATGGTGAACCAGAAAAAGAAACTTTAGAAAAATTTGTTAGCTTTGTTGGTCAGGACTATCTAATTGGTCATAATGTAAAATTTGATATAAATTTTGTGAGCGCTGGTATAAACAGGCATTTAGATAACGAATACTTTGATACTATGACCTTAACGAGGAGAATATTTAAAAATTGGCCACACTATCGATTAAAGGATTTAAAAAATAATTTCAATATTTCTGAAGAGCAAGCTCACAGAGCTTTATCTGACGTGAAAACAACATATCATGCATTTAATATACTAAAAAATGAATATAAAAAATTAGACCTTAATACTTTTTTTGTCCCTCGTTATCAATCACAAGCACTAAAAGTAAAAGATAAAATTAGTTTTGAAAATTATCATTTAGACGAAACTTCATTTATATATAATAAAAAAATAATCTTTACTGGAAGTTTAAATAAATTTAAAAGAAACGAAGCTATAGAGATATCTAAAATTATTGGTGCCATTCCTGAAAAAAATAATGTCACAAAATCAACCAATATATTAGTTGTTGGAGATATTGATTACAAATATACTAAAGGAAATAAAGAAACTTCAAAAATGAAAAAAGCAAAGATGCTTATTGAGCAAGGACAAGATTTAATTATTATTACTGAATCTGATTTTCTTGACATAATAAGCCAACATTAAAATTTAGATGGAGAAAAAATGGTAAAGGAATCAAAGAAATCGAATCTCGAAAAAATGCAGATAAATCTTAAAGGGAAACAACAAAAACTTCGTGATTTAAAGGCATTTGAAAAAGAGTTAATTAGACAGATAGAATACGAAAACGAGTCTAAATTTGTAATAATTATGTTAAACAAACAAGTTATATGCAGAGAGGGGCTTCTCGATGAACAATCTTTTGATAAAGCTATAGAAGCGTTGATGCCAAAGATATTTTCTAATAGAGAACAAATAATTCGAGAAGGATTTTCCTATGCTGTTTCTAAAACAAATTCTGAAGAAAAACACGGAAAGAAAAATAATTTACCAACACTAATTTTCAAAAACTTCAAAAAGTATATATTAGAGTATAGCACAGCAGAAATTCGTAAAATTGAAGACTCTATTAGTACATTAAATATACAAATCAACGATGAGCTTGAAAATTCTAAGAAGCACATAAATGCTGAAAATTCTAACTTATCTTTTGACTTATAATTATCTATAAAAAAATCCGCCACAACTTACGACGGAGGGGGCAGATTTAAACTATAAATATAGTATAAAGGCTTTTAACAAGCTTTTTACTATACCATTTTATCAGAAATGAGGTATAAAAAGCAAATGTGGATAGAAGATTTACCAAACGGGAAATATAAGTATTTTGAAAGATACCGTGATCCACTAACAGAGAAACTAAAAAAAGTATCTGTTACACTTGATAAAAAAACACCCAGAGCACAGAAAGTTGCACAGGCAGAACTCCTTGAAAAAATAGAATCTAAAATTAATAACAGTTCTACTTCCAATGCTAAATTTACAGATATAGCTGAAGAATGGTGGAGCTTTTATAAAAAATCTATAAAACAATCCTCCATTAGTGCTCTTCAAAGTTCTTTTAATTTTATAATTGATTATTTTGACAAGGATATTAAAATATCAAATGTTACATCTAAAGTTATACAAAAATTTATAAATGATGCAGACTGTCCTCGTAGCAAGTTAGAACGCTCAAAATCAACCCTAAATCTTATATTTGATTATGCTGTTGATTTAGAATACATTGAATATAATCCAGCTCGAAAAGCTAAACTTCCAAAAAAGATTCAGACAGTAAAGGATTTAAAGAAAATACAAAATAAATACCTTGAACAAAACGAATTAAAAGCCCTACTTTCAGAACTGTACAGCAGGCCAAACACTCGTAGATTGGCTTTACTTGCTGAGTTCATGTCATTGAATGGATGTCGAATGGGAGAGGCGATAGCTTTAAAAAAAGAAAATTATAAAAGAAGTGAACGAAAAATAGACATTCACGGTACTTTAGATAAAACGGTTGGTTATTCAAAAGGAGTCAAAACAACTCCTAAAACCGCATCTAGTTTTAGAACAGTAGATTTGAGTGACCGAGAAATAGAGATATTAGACGAAATAATTGAACAAAATAATTTGTCCAAATCTGTAAGAAACGATTATAACGAAATGGGCTATATTTTCGTTTCTAAGCGTGGTATTCCGTTGCAGACAAACTCCTTTAACCTTGCAATTAAAAGAGCAAATTCTCGCCTTAAATCGCCAATAAACAAGAATCTATCAAGCCATATCTTCCGTCATACATTAATAAGCTATCTGGCAGAAAACAATGTTCCCCTCAAAGCAATTGTCGATAGAGTAGGGCATAAGGATGGCGGTAAAACAACAACTGCTATATACACTCACGTTACCGAAAATATGAAGTCTTCGATAATAGATATACTAAATAAAAAGAACTGAGCCTTTGCCAGTTTTTTTATTTTGTGCCCCTTTTGTGCCCCTTTTTCATTTTATAAAAAAACAAAAAGTACCACGAACTAGCGTGATACTTGATGTTTTATAGCTATAATTATTTAACTGCGTCTTTCAATGCTTTACCAGCTTTGAATGCAGGAACAACTGTAGCAGCGATTTTGATTGCTTCACCAGTTTGTGGGTTACGTCCTTCACGAGCTGCGCGTTCGCGAGTTTCGAAAGTACCAAAACCGATCAATTGAACTTTTTCACCTTTTGCAAGGAATTCAGTTACAACTTCACCAAAAGCATTAACTGCTTTTTCTGAATCTTTTTTAGTCAATCCTGTTTTTGCTGCAACTTCAGCGATAAGATCTTGTTTGTTAGCCATTTTAGAAATGTCCTCCATTTGTTTTTTACCTTAAACATAGGCAATTTTCATTTTAGCAAATCTTAGCCTAGTTTGCAAGTCAAAATGCCATTTTAATGCGTTTTTCAGGCTTTTTTCATGAAATCAAAGACAAAATTCCCTTTGGCTAAATCAATTTGATTCGCTTTAATATAAAGATTACCTGAGACATTTATTTTGGACAAATTAATGACCACTTGATTTTTCTTACTTTCAACTTGAACAAAGTCTGGCAAGTCGTATGCCTTAACGATTTGCAGAACTTCCGAAGTTGGTAAACTCAAACTTCCAGCGGAAATATTTTGGACAGATAGACTAATTGAACCATCTGAGAGTGCCAGAGGTTCAAAATAAATATAAAGTGGAATTTTGGTTCCAAAAAGTTTATAAGATGCTTCAAGAACTGCTTGTTGATTAGAAATATAAAACTTATAAGTCATTTCTTTAGTTTGATAAGTTTCTAAATAACTATTTATCAATTCATTAAGCTGCGAAGTTGTGCTCGTAATCTGAGCAACCTTTTGGTCTGAACTATTAGTTGATTTTTGATTGAGAACCGTTTGGTCTCTTGGGCTAGTCACGCGAATGGCAATAAACACAACTCCAGCTATATTCAGAGCCAAAAGAATAATAAAGAGCCATTTCCAAATAGGACGTTTTTTAAGGCCTTCTTCTTTTTCAGTTTTTGGCTTAGTGGAATTTTTTGTTTTTGATTTTCTTGTTTGATTTTCGTTATTTTCCATTTTGCTTCTCTATTCTACAAGTTTCATTTCTTCTTTTACTTTAATCACTCTTGTGGCTGATTGACTGATTTTTTTAGCAAAGTCTGGGTCTGCTTTTACCTTTTGCAAAACTTCTGAGATCATTTCTGGAATTTGTGTAGGCTCATTTGCTAAAACAAGGTCATTTCCTGCTGACAATGCTAAAACTGCCCTTTGACCAGGCGTCCATGATTGTACTTGGACAGCATTTGATAAATCATCTGTAATAACCAAACCATCAAAGCCTAATTGTTTCCGTAGTAAACCATCAACCATTTTGGATGAAAAAGCACCGGGAAGATTAGGGTCAATTTTATCATAAATAGCGGTTGCGGTCATAATCGAAGGTGTCCCAGAAGAGATTAAATCTTTGAAAATTTGAACAGATTCGCTATTGGAATTCGTTTGGTCATCTCTAACACCTGCACTGATATCTGTATTGCCTGTCACCGCTCCAAGCCCTGGAAAATGTTTAGCAGTTGTCAAAACCTTGGCTGCTTTCATGCCTTCCGTAAATGCTTGAGCATGGCTTATGATACTTGCTTTATCATAAGCATATTGGCGACTCCAATAGCCAATTGGAGCATTTTGTGGAGCAAAGTCGGCAGATAAAACTTGGTCAGCAACTGGTGCTAAGTCAAAATTCACTCCAGCTGCGTAAAGTTCACTTCCCCAAGTTTGTGATTCCTTTTGTAATTTATCAGCTGTCCAACTTCCTTGAGTTAATCCATCAGGAATCTGTGAAAAACCCTGACCTTGGAGAACTTGAACATTTCCTCCCTCTTGGTCACAGGATATCAAGAGTTTGCGATTAGCCGGTGCTAAGCCTTGTAGTTTGTCAGTAATATCTTTCATTTCTGGGACACTGAGATTAGAGCGACCAGTCAAAATAATACTACCTACTTGATACTTTTCAATCGCATCAAAAGTTGCCTGATTATAGTTATTTGCTGGCATTCCTGTCATAAATAACTGACCAACTTTTTGTTCCAAAGTCATCTGCTCAATATTTTTATCCATATTTTTTGGGGAAGTTGAACTCCTTTTAGTTTCTGACAATTGACTTTTCTTTTTTGTTTTAGACGATTCTTGTTCGTTTAAATGTCCCGCCAAACCAAGAACTCCTGATAAAATTAATGCACAACCAAGAACAAGAGCTAGAAAAACAACTGGTTTTGCTTTTTTCTTTAAGCGCTTAGTCATTTTTGGTTGACCTCCTTATAACTTGCAAATACTGCATCAGCCATAAGTTGATAACCTACGTTATTTGGGTGGAAATGGTCTTCTGTATAAAGTAAGTTATTGGAAACTGCATCGGATGTACTGCCAGATTCAACCGCTTGTTTATCTCCTGAACCCTTATAAAGTAAGTCATTGATTGGAATAAAATAAGTGTTCTTTTCTTGACTTACAACGCCAGCAGTCGCTGTATTCCAGCTATCAATCACATTCTGCATGACTGTAAGCTCAGGAAAATTAAGATAAAAAGGATTGTAAATTCCGAGGACATAAATCTGCGCTTTGGGATTGTCTTCACGAATTTTATCTAATAATTTTTTCACTCGTGCTTGATAAAGTTCCTCTGGCTTAGTAAAATCTTTTTCTGTCATTGATGAGAGTTTGCTGACATTATCACGAATGACTTTTAAGACGTCATTTCCTCCAATGGTAATCGTAATGATATCAGCCTTTTTTAAGCCGTCAGTAATTTTTTTACTTTTCATCATACGATTATAGATTTGAGTACTTGTATCTCCAGCTTTCCCAAAATTTTGACTACTGACAGAGCTATCTGTCTTATTCTCAATATCTTTGGCAAATAAAGGGACAAAACCACCTTGTCCTGTGGCATCTCCAACTCCTTCTGTCAGTGAATCTCCTAAAGCTGCATAAGTCAGATTTTTTGCTGACAGAGTTGAAACTTTTTTGTCAGCTAAAAATCGGTCTCCTGCCTTTGGAAAAACGAGCAAAAAGAAGCCCAAAATTAGCAAAATTGCCAGCAACAAGCCGGCAAATGTACGTATAAAATTTTTCATCATATTTTTAGATTTATCATTCATAATCAATCATAATTGCCCAAGCTCCAGGACCTGTATGAGTGGCAATTGTCGTGTTGGTATCTAAAATTGAAATAGGTTTTTCAACAAATTTTTGCAAAACTTCTTTCGCTTTTTGTGAAAATTCTAAACCTTGAGCATGAGAAATTCCAATTTCACGGATTTTACGTCCAGAACTACTAATAGAATCTGAAAGTTCTTCAAGCCATTTATAAAAAGTTTTACTTCCACGTCCACGTAAAAGAGTATTCAATTCACGGTCTTTCAAAGTTCCAATAACGCGAACTTGTAAAAGACTTCCAAATAGTCCTGTCATTCGACTAACACGACCACCTTTAACCAAATTTTCTAATGTTGAAAATCCGATAAAAAGCTCTGTATTTTCTCGAATATATTTAATTTTTTCTAAAATTTCTTCTTTAGATGCTCCTGCTTTTGCTAGGCGCGCTGCTTCAACCACTTGGAATTTTTGTGCTTGGTCAGTAAAGTCACTATCAATGACCGTTACGTTACGACCTGAAAGCATTCCCCCTTGGCGTGCTGCTTCTACTGTTCCTGACAATGCTTCTGTTAAATGAATGGAGATAATCTCATCATCCTCAGCAGCAATTTTTTCATAAACCTCGGCAAAAACACCAACTGGTGGCTGACTTGTTTTAGGCAAGTTTTTTGATGCAGCCATTTTGACCATGAAATCTTCAAACTTCAAGTCGTCGTCTGAATACATTGTTCCATCGATCGTTACTGACAACGGAACAATAGTAATGTCAAGTTCACGAGCAATTCCTGGCTCAATCGTAATGGATGAATCTGTCACAATTTTTATTGGCATATTTACTATCTGAACTCCCATTTTTCTCATAAGAGAAAGTCGGCAGTCCAATTCCTTTTCTATACAATTTGTGCTATCATATATTATAACAAATTTTCAGTTGGAAAGAGCAAAAAAGGTTGATAATATTATTTTTTTGATTCCAAAAACAAATTAAAAATTGCTCAAAAGCTGAATAAATCAATAAATTGGAGAGACCAAATGGAAGAAACACAAGGTTCAAAAACCTATCAGATTCTCAATGAGATTTTCAATGCAGTTACTCATGGAGCAGGAACTGGTCTAGCAATTGCAGCATTAGTTCTCCTTGTCATTAAAGGTGCCGCATCTGGTTCTGCACTTGAAGTGGTTGCTTTTACAATCTATGGAGCTTCGTTAGTCATTCTTTTTCTATGTTCAACTTTAGCGCACGGTTTACATTTTACTAAAGCAGTCAAAGTCTTTCGAGTTTTTGACCACAACGGAATTTTCTTTTTGATTGCTGGAACTTATACCCCTTACTGTTTAGTTGCTTTAAACAATTGGCTAGGTTGGATTGTCCTAGCAGTTATTTGGATATGTTCTATTTTAGGGATTGTTTTAACATCAATATACTTACCAAAATGGGGTAAAACACCAAAATTATCAACCGTTTTATACGTCGTTCTTGGTTGGATGATTTTAATTGTCATTTATCCTTTATGGAATGCCCTGGATCCCGTAGGTTTCTGGCTTTTAGTCGCTGGTGGCGTTGTTTATTCTGTTGGAGCACTCATCTATCACTTTAAATTTCCTTTTGCCCATGTGGTATGGCACCTCTTTGTTTTACTGGCTGCAATGCTCATGTTCTTCTCTGTTTACCTTTATGTGGGATAAGATAAAAAACCGTTCGGATGAACGGGTTTTTTATTTATAAATACCAGCTATAACATACCCTTCTAGCCTTTTTTGTAAAATCTCCGATTCTTCCACATAAATTTTTGTTTGGATTGTTTTTTTCAAATTTGAATAGTGAAGAATCACTTGATGAGAGCCCGGAAATTCACGCAAAATTTGTGAAATTTTTTGATTATACTTATCATCTCTTAAATTTAGCCAAAGTTTTCTATCCGTTTCTAAAGCTGGACTTATTCGGTCAGTAACCAGCTGTAATTCATCATTACGTTCTGTTACTTTTCCACTGATGAGATAAAATTTCCCTTGTTCAAGCTCACCAGAAAATTGACGATAAATCTCTGGAAAAAGTGTCACATCAAAATTTTCACGACTATCAGATACTGTTAAGAAGGCCATTGTTTGCCCTGTCTTAGTCCGATGCGTTCTAATGTAATTGATTTCAACCAAGATAGTCATTCGCCTATTTTTCACAAGTTGAGCAAGAGGTGTAAAATTACCTTCAAATCTGCGAGCTAGATTTTGCAAAGGATGTGGTGTTACCCCAATTCCTAATAAATTTTTTTCAAAATCGTATTTTTCAGTTTCTGAATAATCTTCTGCCTCATGATAGGCAAAGCCCCCACCAGAACTTGCCATAAAAATATCATCACTATAATAATTTAATAAATTAGCATGGTCAGCCAAATTATAAGCTAATTTCCCTCGATTTGAATCTGCATAATCAAAGGCTCCAATCTGAATCAAAGGGAGAATGTTTTCTTTTTTATGAAAATTATTAGGTAATTTTTCGACAAAGTCTGCTAAATCTTTATAGGGTTGATTTTCAACAATCCATTTTGCTAAATCACGAGAAATTCCTTGAACGTGAGCCAATCCTAAACGAATCTTTTTATTTTTTACAAAATCGCCAATTTTCATCAGATTGATGCTTGGTTTTTCTATTTCAAACCCATTTTCTAACGCATCTAAAATCATTACTTCACGTTTGCGATCACGTAATTGAATTTCATAAAATTCATCAGGAAAATGTGCCTTAAAATAAGCAATTTGAAAAGCAAGTGCCCCATAAGCAAAACCGTGTGAACGGTTAAAACCATAATTAGCAAAACGTTCAATTAAGTCATAGATTTCTTCTGCTTTTTCTTTAGAATGTCCATTATGGCTTGCTGAATCTAAGAAATCTTCACGCAACTTTTCTAACTCAGACCCTTTTTTCTTAGAAATTGCTCGTCTAAGAAGGTCAGCTTTCCCAAGAGAAAAGCCAGCAAAAGCTTGAGCCACCTGCATAATTTGCTCCTGATAAATCATAATTCCGTATGTTGGCTTTAAGATTTCACTAATAGAATCATCCACAGTAGGCACAATTTCTTTCCCATGTCGTCGAGCAACAAATTGTGGAATAAACTGTGATGGACCAGGACGGAAAATTGAAGTTGCATCAACAATATCATCAAATTTACTTGGGGCAAGATTTCTTAAAAAACGTCGCATTTGTGGATTTTCAAACTGAAAAATTCCCATGGTATTTCCAGCCCGAAAAAGGGCCAATGTGTCTTCATCTTCCAAATTTATTTTTAGTGGATCAATATCAATTTTTTGACGTCTTTTCACCAAATCACGTAATCTAGAAATTATTGTTAAATTACGTAATCCCAAAAAGTCAATTTTCAAAAGTCCAATTGCTTCAACATCTGGCGCCTCATATTGCGTCAAAGCCAAATCTTCTGACGGTTTTAATGATACATAATTCACCAAAGATTCTTCAGAAAGAACGACACCTGAAGCGTGTGTTGAAGTCTGACGGGGCATTCCCTCAATTCGTCTTGCAACTTCATAAATTCTTTTCAATTTTCCATTTTTTAACACTTCAGCTTTAAAACGTTGATTATTTTCATACTCATCAGCCAAAGTTCCAAAACGACGCACAAGCATCCGAGTCAAATTGGATAATTCAGCTTCAGTCATTCCAAAAGCTTTACCAACATCTCTAAGCGCCTGTCTTTTACCCAAGGTTGAAAAAGTAACAATTTGTGCGACATGGTCTGAACCATATCTGTTTTTCATATAGGCCAATAATTCAGCACGACGGTCATCTGGCATGTCAATGTCAATATCGGGCATGGCCACACGTTCTGGATTCAAAAAACGTTCGAAGAAAAGATTATGTTGAACAGGGTCAACTTGTGTAATTCCTAAAACATAGGCAACTAAGGAGCCGGCCGCTGAACCACGCCCCATTCCACAATAAATGTCTTGTTCACGGGCATAACGCAACAAATCCGCGACAATCAAGAAATAGTCATCAAATCCCATTTGATGAATGACTGACAACTCTTTTTCTAAACGTTCTTGATAAACTGACAAATCTTGCAAATTTACTGACGAGACTTCTGTCAGTAAATTTTTTTCTTCAAGTCGAGCTGACAAACCTAAAGTCGCTTCTTCTCGTAAATGTTCAACTGCCTGTCTCTTCTTATCGAATCTAGGAAGCTCCAATTTTTCATCGAACTGATAAGCAATCTTTGCTGTTAATGCTGACAGATTTTTCAAAGCCTGTGGAAAATATTTCAGGAAGTAAGTCTCATAAGCTTCTGGTCTTTGAAGAAGTTCATTAGAACTGATTGTTAAACTTTCATCGAAAGAAACTCCATCACGCACTGCATGCAAAATTGCTAAAATTTCATTATCAGCAAAATTCAAATAGCGAATAGCAGGAAAAGGAAGTGTTGGTAAATTAAATTTAGCCCCTTTATCTGTCAGTTGATCAATCCCAATAAAAGCTTCATCAGCTACTGACGAAAGTTCTGTCAGCTCGCTCAAACTTCCGTAAGTTTCAGGAATAATCAAGGCGATTCCTGATAAATGATTTTGAATATCAGAAAATTGACGGCGTCCATAGTTATGAAGCGTCGAAATCCGAAGTAAGTTTTTATAACCTTCAGTATCTTTAGCAATAAAAGAAAAAGCAATTGGTAAACCCCGCCATTCAAAATTTAGCTCAATACTAATAATGGGTTGCAAATTAAATTTTTGAGCTTTTCTGACAAAACGAAAAGCAGCATGAAGATTCCCAACATCGCAAATTCCAACCGTTTGATAACCTAAACGGTGCGCCGTTTCCAAATAGTCATCAACTTTAACGACACTATCTAAAAAACTATATTCAGTTTTTGTATTCAAGGGTGCAAACATATTTTCCTCCTTTCTTGCTAAAACGACTGGTATTTCTTAATTAAAAGATATTAATTTTATTATACTATATTTTAGCTTGAACTTGGGATAAGTTTAGACAAACTAAGAACAAAAAAAGTGTCAAATTTTAGTTATTAAACGCAAACAAAAGTAATTAAATTTAACTGAATTGATATCAAAAAACAACTTAACGGCTGAAAACGTCCAACATTTTTGACATTTTTTGATTTTAAAAACTGCTTTCATTCTTATTTTTAATTCGTTTTTATTACAAAAAACTAAGATGTTTCACCTTTTTATTAATCGTAATAAAAAAATTATAAAAACTAAAAGAATCCTTTAACAACAGCATTTATAGCTTATATATTAGCAATTTGACGAGAACATTTTTTTGCACTATAATGAGCAAGCCTTGTTTATTTATTACTAATTTTTAATTAAACAATCACTAAAACTAAAAATAGAATGGTAAAGGTGTAATGACAGTGCTAGTATTAGCTGGAACAATCGGAGCAGGAAAAAGCTCTTTAACTGAGATGTTGGCGGAGGAATTGAAAACACAAGCTTTTTATGAGAGTGTTGACGATAATAAAGTTTTGCCATTATTCTATGAGAACCCTCAAAAATATGCCTTCTTATTACAAATATACTTTTTAAATAAGCGATTTGATTCAATCAAAAGAGCCTTGTCTGATAATAATAATGTATTAGACCGCTCGATTTATGAAGATAGTCTGCTTTTTCATTTGAACGCCGATTTAGGACGAGCAGATGAAACGGAAGTCGAGGTTTATGATGACTTACTTAACAATATGTTGGAAGAAATTGATAGTTTATCTTTCAAAAAAAGGCCTGATTTACTCATTCATGTCAAAGTTTCTTTTGATAAAATGCTAGAAAGAATCAAAAAAAGAGGACGTCAATTTGAACAATTGGAATACGATCCAAGTTTATATGACTACTATAAAGAATTAAATAGCAGATATGATACTTGGTTTGAAGACTTTGATATTTGTCCCAAAATCCAAATTGATGGCGATAAATATGATTTTGTGGAGGACGAACAATCAAAAATTCATGTTTTGCAACAAATCAAAGAAAAATTAAAAGAAATTGAAGGAGAAAATAATTAATGAATGTCACCGTCTTTCTTTCTTCAAGAGATGGAAAAAATCCAATCTATAAAGATACAAGCGAAAAATTAGGAATATTACTTGCTAAATCAGGCCATACCCTCGTCTATGGTGGTTCCGAAGAAGGGTGTATGGGAATGGTCTCAGATGCAGTCATTCGTCATCAAGGTAAAGTTATTGCCGTTTATCCTAATGGAATTCTCCCTTTAGAACCACCTCGTCAAAATGCCAGTCAACTTTATTTAACAAGTGGAATGGATGAGCGCAAACGTAAACTCATTGATTTAGGAGAAGCTTTTGTCATTTTAGCTGGTGGATTTGGGACAATGGAAGAAAGTTTTCAACTTTTAACTGAGATGTCTATCAACCAAACCGCTGTCCGCCCAGTCATTTTTGTTGGTCGAAAATTTTATCAACCTCTTTTTGACCTACTGCGCTTGCAACTTAAGGAAGGAATGATTTCTAAAGAAGTCATAGATGCCATTTCTCTTGTTGATACCGCCGAAGAAACCATAGAATTATTAGGAGATTTGAAACTTGAACAAGTTGTTTAATCAAGCAGTTAACGTTTACCTTGCCGCACCATTTTTTAGTGAAAGTCAAATAAAAAAAGTTGAACTTTTAGAAAATGCACTTTCAAAAAATAAAACAGTAGCAAACTTTTTTAGCCCAATGAGATGTCAACATCCTGAATCTTTACCACAAGAAGTTGAAGCTTTTACCCCTGAATGGGCCAAAGCGACAATGGAAAATGATGTAAATGAGGTAAATAAAGCAGATATCATCGTTGCAATTGTTGATTTCGATCATCAAGATACTGATTCTGGAACAGCTTGGGAGCTTGGCTACGCCATCGCTTTAGAAAAACCAACCTATCTTATTCGTTTTGAAGATACTATTCCAGCAAATATAATGCTCACTGAGCGAAATAGAGCTTTCTTCACCCAGATTGAACAAGTTGAAGAATATGATTTTTTAGAGTCTAAACTAATCCCATATAGTGGAAAATACCAGTAGTAAAGAGATAAGTACCTGCTTATTTTTATCTGCTCCTTTATATATAAAATTTGAAATTTGTCATAATTTGTACTATACTATAGGCGGATAGAAAATAATGGAAAGAAGCGTAAATATGAAACTTATTGTCACACTTTTTTGGTCGCTTGCTCTTGGACAAGTTGTAGGTTATGTTGCAACTGCTCTTGCTGGCGTTCCAGACCCTGAACTTTGGACAACGATTATCTCGCTTATCTTTGGTCTTTTTGTATATCTTTTCCAAGCTGTAGCTGTGGAAAAAGAGGCTAAAGCAAACTAAATTACTGATATTTTATCAGGTTCTTTCGCTAAAAAGCGTTTGAAAATAAAAACTCTTGCTCTGCAGGAGTTTTTATTTTGGTCCTGAGGCTTGCAAATTTCTTAAAATACCTTATAATTTAATATGGACATATTTAAACTGTCCTTTAAAAACCTAAATGAAAGGAGAGCGCTCAAGCTTTGAAAGGTCGACCCAAACCCGCAATTATTATGATTACTTATTCTGTCAAATTGACCAAGAGTAGATTGGCGCTCTTCTTGTGCCAACTTTTTGATTTTAATTCAAAAAACTTGACCCATTTCACAAAATAAGAAATTAGATTTTACAAGCTTGAACCATGCTATAAAATGGCTCCAACTCCAATTAATAAAAATAAAGTCGTCTGTCTTGTTAACGGTCGTGTTCATCGCCGGTCAGGAGGAGATTTCCTTGAGAATCTTGACCCTAGCCTTCAAACCGTTATCATGCGCGATTACCCAGAAGCAACCAGTCATGATTTCATCTGTAATGAACATCAGGTTAAATTCCGTTTGGAGGTCTTAGATACCCTTTTTCATCTTGACTTGCAAAAAAACTTTACCGTTAATGATTTACTTAATGAAGAATTAACTAAGGCAAATTTTGAGATTCATGACGTGGAAGAACAACTTCAAACCCAAGAAACTATCGGTGAACGTGTGGCTGATAAAGTTACTGAATTTGTCGGTTCGTGGGCTTTCATTCTAACTTATCTTGGAATTTTAGTCGTTTGGATGTTTGTTAATGTCTCTGGTATTTTCGGAGTTGAGTGGGATAAATATCCATTCATTCTCCTCAACCTTTTTCTATCGATTACGGCCGCAATGCAAGCCCCTTTGATTATGATGAGTCAAAATCGTGCTGCACACCATGACCGCTTGTCTGCTAAAAATGACTTCCAAGTCAATGTTAAATCAGAAAAAGGGGTAGCTGCCCTCCATGAAAAACTTGACCATTTGATGATGGATGATCAAGCTTCAAATATGCAAATTCAAAAAATTCAAACCGAAATGCTTGGAGATATCCAAATTCTTCTTAACGAAGTTTATCAACAAAACCAAGATATTCGTGAGCGTTTGGATGATGTCGAAGATCAACTTGATGATTTTGAAGAAACTTTTGATAGTTTTGAAGAAACTCTTGACAGTATTGAAGAAAATACTGACGATGAGGAAGAAGAAGGCATGGCTAATGCTGATTAAAAAAGTCTGTTCAAATGAACAGGCTCTTTTTTTAACTAAAATAATCTATTTTTTCCTGAATTTCACAGACTGATTGTTTGAGCTTAACTTCTTCTTCAAAAGTTAAGGGAAGTTTTACAAGGGCCTCTACTCCCTCTTTACCAATCAAAGCAGGGGTAGAAATATAGGATTTAAACTTTTCATCATAATGTGAACAGATAGCAATACTCTTAGCATCAGAAAGCACCAGATTCATCAAAGATACTGTTGCTGCAGCTATGGCAACATTAGTATAACCTTTCGTATTAAAGACAGCAAAGCCTCCTTGACGCGCTTTTTCTTCTAGGTCTTCTAAATCTAGATTTTTTTCTTTAGCAATCTCTAAAAAAGATTGTCCCCAACTCTGACCGTTGACCAAGCGGTAAATTGTGAGTTTCCATGTTCTCCAAGGACATATCCTTCAATAGCCCGCCCATCAATCTTTAATGCTTTACTTACTTGTGCTTTCATTCTTGCAGTATCTAAATATGTTCCCGTTCCAATAATATGACTTTGAGGAAGGTTCAGTAATTGAGAATAGAGATTGACAATCACATCATTTGGATTAGTTGTTGCAATCAGAATTCCTTTGAAATTAATCCTATTTAATTGCTCAGAAACTTCTTTAATTTCTGGAATATTTGCTTTTAATTCTGTAAAACGGTCTCCGCCAGGTTTAATTAGTTCAATATGGCCTAAGGTCGATAAAATGATATCGGCATTTACTAAATCAGTATATTCTCCAACATAAATTTCGACATAGAACGGCAAAAGAGAAAGGGCATCTAGCAGGTCTAGAACCTCTGCTTCAGCTTTTTCTCTTTTTTTGTCAATAATGATCAACTCATCTACAAGACCTCCTTGAACAATATCAAGAGCCACCGTTGCTCCAACATGACCACAACCAATTAGACCTACTTTACGCATCTTTTCACCCCTTTTTCTTCAGATTTAAATTGAATCTATTATAATACAAAAAGTATGGGAAAACAAGCTATGTTTAAATATTCTGATTATTTAAAACAAATAAAAAACCTCCTAATCTCGGAGGTTTTTTAGCCTATATTATTTACTATTTTCAACCGCTACACGAATAAATTCTGTGTAGAGTTCTTCTGGACGGTTTGGACGTGATTGCAATTCTGGGTGATATTGACATGCCACGAAGAATTTTTTATCAGAAAGTTCAACGATTTCAACCAAACGGTTATCTGGTGAAACGCCTGAGAATACGAAACCAGCTTTTTCAAAGCCTTCGCGGAATTTGTTATTGAATTCATAACGGTGACGGTGGCGACGTTGAACCACTTCAGCATCATTGTAGGCTGCTTTAGCGCGTGAGCCATTTTTCAATTTAGCTGGGTAAAGTCCAAGACGTAGTGTTCCACCCATGTCTTCAACATCAACTTGGTCACGCATAATGTCAATGACTGGATATTTTGTTTCAGGGTCTAATTCAAATGAATGAGCTCCTTCAAGTCCAAGAACATTACGAGCGAATTCAACTGCTGTCAATTGCATTCCAAGACAGATTCCAAGCATTGGAACGTCATTTTCACGCGCATATTTAATAGCTGCAATCTTACCTTCTGTGCCACGATGACCAAATCCTCCAGGAACAATAATTCCTGCAGCATCACCAACAAGTTCAGCAACATTTTCATCAGTTACATCATTAGCATTAACCCAGTTAATATCAACTTCGGCATCAGATGAATAACCTGCATGTTTAAGCGCTTCAGTCACTGAAATATAAGCATCTGGTAATTCTACATATTTACCAACCAAAGCAATTTTTACTTTTTTCTTGAGGTTCATGACATGGTCAACCATTGCTGACCATTCTGTCATATCTGCTTTTGGTGCATCAAGTTTTAAATGGTCACAAACGATTTGGTCCATATTTTGTGCTTGAAGGTTCAATGGAATTTGGTATAAGTGTTCAACATCAAGCGATTGAATGACTGCTTCTGGTGCTACGTCACAGAACATCGCAATTTTATCACGCATTTCTGTCGTGATTGGAACTTCACTACGTAATACGAGCATGTTAGCTTGGATACCATATTCACGAAGTGTCTTAGTCGCATTTTGGGCGATTTTAGTTTTCAATTCTCCAGCAGCACGCAAGTGAAGAATTGGAACAGTGTGAATGTACATGACGTTGTCCGCACCAACTTCGGCTTTCATTTGGCGTAAAGCTTCAATAAATGGCAAACTTTCCATATCGCCAACCGTTCCACCAACTTCTGTGATAATGATATCTGCATCAGTTGTTGTTGCTGCACGTTTAATTTTTTCTTTCAACATGTTAGTCACATGCGGTACCATTTGGACAGTTGCTCCGAGATATTCTCCCTTACGTTCTTTACGAAGAATCTCACTGTAAACTTTACCGGAAGTAACATTTGAATATTTATTTAAATTGATGTCAATGAAACGTTCATAGTGACCAAGGTCAAGGTCAGTTTCAGCACCATCATCAGTAACAAAGACTTCACCATGTTGATAAGGGCTCATTGTCCCTGGGTCGATGTTAAGGTATGGGTCAAATTTTTGGACAGTGACTTTAAGCCCACGATTTTTAAGCAAACGACCGAGCGATGCCGCTACGATCCCTTTACCCATTGACGAAGTACCACCACCAGTGACGAAAATATACTTAGTTGACATCTAAATCTCCTCTAATCTTTTTACAAAACAGAAATAACTGGGAAAAACAAAAACAGCTCCCCAGAGGGGAGCCTACCGTTACTGATTTTTTATAATAAAAAACCAGTGCCCGAAAATAATTATATCTGATTTTTCCTTTTTTGTCAAAAGTCTGTTTTTTAATTTTTCATGAACCATTGTAATATCAGATTTTTCTTTTTATTTGTATTAGAAGCTATAAGCTTCACTTCTTTTTCAATTCAGAGCTTCTAAAAAATCTTCTTGTAAATTATTTTTAAATGCAATACCAAAATCTTCTAATACTTTTTGAAGCGCATATAGACTGTAAGCCACTTTATTTGGTCTCGCATTCTCTCCCATGTGCCCAATTCTTAAAACTTTACCTGCTAAATGATCAAATGATCCTGTGATCATCACTCGATAGTTCTCACGCATTTTCCTTAAGATTTCTTGATCATTCAGACCTTCTGGCACTTTAATAACAGAAACGGTGTTTGAATAGCCATTCTGCAAATAAAGTTCCAAAGGAGAATTTTCAATTGCTTGTCTTGTCGCATGACCAATCATCGCATGACGTTTCAAAATTTCTTGGTCGGCAAGAAGATTATCTATCGCTTGGTCTAATCCATAGATATCAGAAATTGGCATGGTATATGGAAACCATTTTTTTTCATAATAATCTTTAAAAGTAAGGAGATTACAATAAAAACTTGCGATGGGGCTTTTTCTCTCTGTCATCGCTTGATAAGCTTCTGTTGAAATAGATGCAATTGTTAAGCCTGGTGGAGCTGAAATCACTTTTTGAGAGCCACCAAGAGCAATGTCAATTTGCCACTTATCAACTTGTAACTCTTCACCACCCATTGCCGCAACCGAATCAACAACGGTTAGAATTCCATATTTTTTTAAGAGAGGACAAATGCTTGAGAGGTCATTTAAGACGCCTGAGGGTGTATCACAATGAACGACTGTTGCATATTTAAAGTCATGGTCTTTTTCTAAAAATTTTTCTAGAATTTCTAAGGAAAATGCTTCTTTTCCTGAACTCTCCAGTAGAATTGCTTCACCTCCGTAAAGCTCAATGAAATCACTAAAGCCATGACCAAAAATACCATTATCAAGCACAAGTACGCGGTCACCTTTTTCGGTTAACGAAGCACAAGCCGCTTCCAATCCTAAAATTCCTTCACCAGCTAAAACTCTGACATCGTTTTTGGTTTTTAAAAATTGAGCAAGTTTACTACAAGTTTTTTTGTAAAAGTCATAAAAGGCTAAATCAATATCCGGATTCGTTGTTGCCTTTGCTCTTGCTAATCGTACATTTTCAGCCACCTCAGTTGGACCTGGGGTCATGATTAACATCTTTTTCATTTATTTGTACCTCGCACGTTCTCCACCAATGAGTTTAGGACGTGATTTAAGAGCTGTTACATGAGCGCCACCAAGTTCTCTTAAAATTGGGCGAACGGGAATTTGGACGTGTTTTACGTGCATTCCAATACTAGTATCACCAATATCTAAACCGGCGTTGGCAACAATATGTTCTACCTCAACTGGAGATTTAAAGAGTTGGTAGGCGGCAACTTGACCACTTCCACCAGCGTGGAGTTGCGGAATCACAGAAACGATTTCCCAGTCTTTTTTTTCGGCTAATTCCTCTTCAATGAGTAAGGCACGATTAAGATGTTCACATGCTTGGACCGCCAGATAGATTCCTTTGTCTGACAATGTCTTGTGTATGACAGAAACAATGACCTGACCGATTTCACTAGAACTGGCATGGCCAATTAAACCACCATTTACTTCTGATGAAGATAAACCAAGAACAAAGACTTGACCAGCTTTAATTTCTGTTTGTTTTATGACATCATCGATAATGACTTGTGTGTCTTTTTTAAGCTTTTCTAAATCCATTTAAAATACCTGTCCTTTCAATGAGCGGGCTCAAGACTTTTGCTAAAGCAAAGCCAACCACAACTTGAATAATATTTACCCAAAGTCCCGCAATGGCTGAACCCCAGCCATACATTAATCCACCAACAATAAAATATCCTCCAACCATAAAGACAAGACTGAGCAAAAAGTTAAGCCATTTGTATCTTGTCAATCCTGCGAGATAGCCTTGCCCGCCATGAATAATTAAGCTGAAAAACATGTAGTTACTGTAGCCTGCAGTCAAATCAAGTAGAAAGGCTGCAAAGCCCCCAATTATTGCCGCCTCTCGTTTACCAAACAGAAAGACTGCTGTATAAATTCCGACATCCAAAAGGGTCAATATATTACCGGCTGAACCTGGAATAGGGAAGGTAAATAGGCGACCTAGAACAAAAGTGACTGCTGTCCAAATCGCAAGTAAAGTTAATTTTTTGATATTTCTGTTGTCCATGAGTTTCATCTCCTACTTTTCCTAGAAGTTTGGTTTACTTTTGGAAATTTATTTTTTATTTTGAAAAACACCATATTCATTTGCATTTTGAATGGCTTGATAAACGAAGTCTTTTGCATTCTTGACTGAATCTTTAAAGGGGTGATTATAAGCCATATTGGCCGCAATTGATGAAGCAAAGGTACAACCTGCTCCGTTGTTATTATTTTCTATAATCGGGCTTGATAATTCATAAAAAGCTTTTCCATCATAAGCAAGGTCAATGGCTTGTTTTTGGTCAAAGCGATTTCCTCCTTTGATGACGACATTTTTTGCTCCAAAATCATGCAAAAGTTTGGCTGCTTCTTTCATCTCTGATTTACTTTTTACTGACAGCCCTGTCAGTATTTCTGCTTCTTTGAGATTCGGGGTAATTACAGTCGCCAAAGGAAAGAGTTGGCTGATGAAAAGGTCACGCATTTCATTGACCGAATAGTCAGCATTTTCTTTAAAAACAATGACTGGGTCTAATATAATTGGAGTATCAGATTTCACTGACAGAGCTGTCAGCCAGTTTTTGGTCAGTTCAAGTATTTCTTTATTGGGTAATAGTCCTATTTTTATGGCTGAAAAGTCCACATCGCTTAAACTTTCCAACTCTTCTTGAAAGAGTTCTTTTTCTACTGGATGAACAAAAAATTTATCTTCTTTGACAGTTACAATGCTTGTTAAGGCGCAAAAGCCATAAAGCCCATTGGCTGCAAAAGTCGCTAAATCAGCTTGCATCCCGCCTCCGGATAGGATATCTGAACCTGCAATTGTTAGAATTTTTTTGCTTTCATTTAAATTCTTTGGCATCTTCTCTCCATTAATTTTACTGACAGTAGCTTTTAGATGTCAGTATTTTCCGCATATTTGACTTCTTTCAAATATAAACCCTCAGGTGCCGCTGTTGGTCCTGCAAAATCTCTATTTTTAGAGGTCAATATTTTATCTATTTGGCTGACAGGCATTCGGTCATTACCAATTTTAATGACTGTTCCAACCATGTTTCGCACTTGTTTATACAAAAAGCCATTGCCACGAAAAATAAATTTGAAATTTTCTTCGTCAAGACGGATAATTTCTGCCTGATAAATCGTTCTTACTTTGTCATCAACTGATGAACCCGATGCTGTAAAACCTGTAAAATCATGTTCTCCAACCAACTTTGACATTGCTTCTTGCATCCGCTCAAAATTAAGTGGATAGCGAAAATAGGCTTTAGAATGTCTTTGAAATGGACTTCGTGTAATTGAATTTTCTAGATAATACTCATAGGTTTTTTCATGCTTTTGATATCTTGCATGCCAATCATCTGGGACAAGTTCCACTTTTTTTACTGCAATATCTGCTGGGGTTTGAGTGTCTAAACCAAATCGCAGACGTTCCAAATCACGAACTTTACCCTTTAAATCAAAATGAATGACTTGACCAAAAGCATGAACTCCAGAATCTGTTCGGCCTGAGCCTTGTAAAATAACTGGCTCAAAAGAATTTAACTTCGTCAGTATTTTTTCAATTTCTTTTTGAACTGTTCTTTGATTTGTTTGGCTTTGAAAACCTGCAAAATCTGTGCCATCATAGGCTATTGTGGCTTTGTATCTTGTCATTTTTCTATTATAGCACAATTTTTATTAGGACTTTATTTTCTTTTTTTATAATGGTTTATCCTTTTTTAATATGTTTCTTTTAAATTGCTTTTCGTAAAAAAGTATAAAAAAATGCCCCACTACGAAGGTGGGGCGAGGTTTGGCACCATGATCCGAGGGGGATTCGAACCCTCGACCGTTCGCTTAGAAGGCGAATGCTCTATCCAGCTGAGCTATCGGACCAAATTATTTCTGTCAGTAAATTTTTAAGCTAAAATTACTGACAGAAACAAGTTTATCATATTCTCTTATTTTTTTCAATTATTGACTTGTACCGTAGCCATAGTTCCCTGTGTTTGTATCATCTGTTCCATAGCTAGATGTTGTACTGTCATTACTATTATTATAGCCATCATTGTAAGTATTATCTTGTTGATAAGTAGAATCAGAACTTGAGGTTGCCGTGGAATCACTTGATGAGCTAGAGGATCCCGAACTTGAATCTGATTGAACTGAGCCACCACTTGTCGAAACATAATTCCCTGAATTTTTAGAATTCAAAGAAACAAGATTTCCTTGCGTATCAACACCATAAGTCACCGTTGATTTTCCTTTTTCAGTTACAGTAGCTGACGGAAGATAATAAAAAGGTGCTGTTCCTGAGCCAAAAACTGATTCATAAGTAATCAAACTGCTTGGCAAAGTGGTCACTGTTGATTCATCAAGCGATTTCTTCATGATATTTTGCATCGCGAGATAAATATCTGTTGGCATAAATTGATAAGAAGCACCATCAACCATTTCACCAACGCCTTCATATTGAATAGAAACTACTTTGTTAAAGCAATCTTTATAACCTAGTAATGAAGTAATTGTTGAAGCATTAATTGGGATATTAGTTCTAAAATCTTTTGAGGCTTCATTCAAAAATTGTTCATAGCGTGTGATATTATCTAAGGCTAAAATTTTCTTCATGAGTGCTGCAATGACTTCACGTTGGTGAGCTGCCCGACCATAGTCACCATTTGGTAAATGATGTCGGTCACGGGTATAAACTAAGGCTTGGTCACCATTAATATGTTGTTTTCCAGGTGGAACTTTCGCAGTATATTGCGGCTCTGTATCTGAAATATAGAGAGTTTGGCCTGTGGTATTGTTAATATCAATCCCACCAACATTATCAACCATATTGACTAGCCCATCAAAATTGACTGTTGCAAAACTGTCAATATTAATACCAGTCTGAGCACTAATAGTTTTCATAGCATAACTTACGGCATTTTTTAAACCGTCAGAAGATGACCCTGAGTTATAACCTAAGGGATATGCTGCATTCATTTTTTGCTTAGAAACAATGTTTCCGTCAGCATCTAAAATGTTAGTCATCGTATCACGTTCAATTGAAACCATTGTTGTCGTGTGCGTTTTAGGATTAAGCGTCATCAGAATTTGTGAGTCAGAATTCCCATTCCATGAATCGGAAGTTCCACGCCCTTCGCCTCCTGTGTCAACCCCCATAAGTAGGATTGTTAGAGGTTCAGTTGCCTGAATGACTTGTTCTGTCTTTTTATTCCCAGCATTAGTGTAAGTCATTTTAAAGGCTTTTGTTGTACTGTTCAGAACGGTTAATGTATATCCGCCTGCAGCAATTGCCGTTACTAAAATAATACTTCCAAGCATGAGAAGTGTTTTTATCCAAAGCTTCATATTAGCATTATATCAAAATTCTGATTTTTCACAACAAAAAAAGAAAAATTAGATTTTAATTTTTCTTTAATTATATTTAATTTTACTGACAAAAGGGTCAACTATTAGTCAAAAAATAAAACATATTCGCAAACATCAATTAATTGACCATTTTCATCTCGGGCGCCCCATTTTTTGACATTTTCTAATTCAAAATCAAACTTTTCATAAAGATGACGTGCTTTTTTATTACGTGCTTGGACAGTTAATTCCAAACGTTTGATTGTTCCAACTTCTTCTACCCACTCAAGTGCATCTTCTAGTAGAATCGTCCCAATGCCATAGCCTTGATAATCTTCTGACACAGCGATAAAAAGTTCCGCAATATGACGTACTCGATAATGATAATCCGCCGTCAAATGCAAAATACCAGCAATTTCATCACCAACGAATGCAAGAAAATAAGCATTATTATCTTTCTCAGCTTGTTGATTTAAAAAGTCCGTCATTTCTGCTTCAGAGATTAAAATTCCTACTTCATCAATGGTCAAAAAATTACTTTCTGTTCCAACCTTATTGAGAAATTCAATGACTCTAGAACTGTCGGCGCCATTTGCTTCTCTAACAATTAGCTCTGTAGTCATAAGTTATTAACGAGCTCCTCATATCTTTTTCCATGTGGTTTCAAAATAATTTCACGCTCTTGATCGTTGACCAAATCTTTAGAATACTTATCAAAAATGACTTCCAGATAATCTTTTGGCAAATCATCGCCTAACATTTCGCCCCATTCAATGACCGAAACCCCATCACCGAATAAATAATCATCTAAATCAAAACTATCCGGGTCATCACCAATGCGATAAACATCCATATGATGGAGTGGCAAACGTCCTTCCAGGCTTCTGACAATTGTATAAGTTGGACTTTTAACCATTTGATGAATCTCTAAGCCCAAAGCCAAGCCTTTGGTAAAAGTTGTTTTTCCAGCCCCAAGCTCGCCAGTTAAAACAATAACATCTTGAGCCTCTAATTTTCTTCCCAATTTTTGTGCAAATTGTAACATTTCTTCTTCGTTAAATTTCATGATTTTATTATAACACATCCCCTAAGACACTATCTAACGTTTGCAACTGATGAGTCTAAAAACAATCAAACTTTAGAAAATTTCAGTGTTGCCACTTCAAAAAGTTTATCTCCTTCATTATCACAGTCTTTAAAATAAAAGCTGTCAGTAAATTTTACTGACAGTTTTTCAAAAATTTGGGCAAAATAAAAAACCTTAAATGGCTTTTTATCTTCTTCTGCGACGATATTCTTTTTGTTGTTTTTTATGATTTTTGAGCAATTCATCCGCCTGCATATTAATTTGCTGAGTTTCTGTCAGTACTTTTTCTTCATTTGGCGTTTTTTTAGAACTTACTGATGGCTCAGCTGTTATTGAATTTGAAGGAGTTTTCCCATTTTTAGAACTTTGTGCCTTACTGACAGGATTTTTCTTCTTGCCACGGCCACGCAAATGACGCACAAAGGCAATAATTCCCCCAATGATTGTGACTGATGCTGACAAACTGGTCAATGTCATCAAAAGAATATTGTTCCCTTTTGCATTATTGTTGACGGTTTCATTAATAATTGTGGTTGAATTTTTAGTTTCTTTTTGACTGCCAGAATTTTTATCTGTTGAACTGTCTCGATTTTCTACTACCGGAGGCGTTTGATTTTGCCCAACATTATCTGTCTGATTTTGAGCAGTTGTACTTGTTTGTGTTTGATTTTGACTTGTCGAATTCGTTCCTTCAGAGGAACTTGTATTTTGCGAACTACTGCTAGCTGAACTTGCTGAATTTGAGGTACTTGAAGTCCCTGTTGAGCTTTGAGCTGTTGCATCTCCTGAACTTGCTGAAGTCCCGGTTGCCGTTTCTCCATAAGCAATCGTTCCAAAATTAAGCAAGGATATCAGACCTATACTATAAATAATTTTCTTCATAATCAAATTCTATGATAGTTTTCTTAAACGAACTTAAAATTTATTAATGTAATAAATAAACAACGAGGTATTTTGATATTTCTTTCAACCCTTTTTTGGTACAATAAACTTATGAATAAATCAACGTTTTCTTTAAATGATACTGCATGGGTTGATTTTTATCAGCTCCAAAATCCTCGTCAAAACGAAAATTATACTTTTCCTGCTATTATTATCTGCCCTGGTGGTGGTTATCAACATATTTCACAAAGAGAATCTGACCCTCTTGCCTTAGCTTTTCTCGCCCAAGGTTATCAAGTGCTTCTCCTTAATTACACCGTGATGAATAAAGGAACAAACTATAACTTTTTATCACAAAATCTTGAAGAAGTTCAAGCTGTTTTTTCTCTGATTCATCAAAATCATAAAGAATGGCAAATCAATCCTGAGCAAGTTTTCTTACTTGGTTGCTCTGCCGGAGGGCATCTAGCCGCTTGGTATGGTAATTCTGAACAAATCCATCGACCAAAAGGAGTTATTCTCTGCTATCCAGTAACTTCCTTCACTTTTGGTTGGCCTAGTGATTTGTCACATTTTAATTTTGAAATTGAAAATATCTCAGAATATAATATTTCGGAAAAAGTCACTTCCTCAACTCCTCCAACCTTTATTTGGCATACGGCTGATGATGAGGGTGTTCCTATCTATAACAGCCTTAAATATTGTGATCGACTCTCAAAACATCAAGTTCCTTTTGAAGCTCACTTTTTTGAATCTGGACCTCATGGTGTCTCTTTGGCTAATCGGACAACCGCTCCTTCTGATGCCTATTGTCTTCCGTCAGTGCATCGCTGGGTTTCTTGGGCTTCTGATTGGTTGGAAAGACAAATCAAAAATTAAAAATACCACTCAAAAGTGGTATTTTTTTATTGGTTTTATCTAATTTATTAATTACGAATCATTTTTGCTTTTGAAGCCAAACTTCTTTCAAAAATTCTAATGTATAGTATGAAGTATCAGGCACAATGACGATATCATCTCCCAAATCTTCTGGGCGCCCTACACCAATTGGTAAAGCCCCTGAATCTTTGATGGCTTGAATTCCAGCTTGAGAATCCTCTAACCCAATTGATTCAGAGGGGGCAACACCCACTGCATGTGCTGCTGCAATAAAAATATCTGGTGCTGGTTTTGATGCTGCAACTTCAGCCGGATCAGCAATTGCATCAAAATATCCAGTTAAATTCATTCTCTCTAATAAAAATGGACCATTCTTAGAAGCCGATGCTAAAGCAATTTTGATTTTATTTGAACGTAAATCTTTGAGTAATTGTAAAATTCCAGGATAGACATCGGCTGGCGACACATCCTGAATCATTTTCACATAGTTATCATTTTTTCTCTTAGCAAGTTCTTTAAATTCCTCAGCTGATACTTTTTTATCAGCTAAATCTAGAATTTTCTGAAGCGATTCTTCTCGTGAGACCCCTTTTAATTGCTCATTAAATTGGCGGTCAACACCATTAATGCCAATTTCTTCAGCCAAAGCTTTCCAAGCTCTAAAATGATACTCTGCGGTATCTGTAATTACACCATCTAAATCAAACAATACTGCTTTAAACATCTTTTTACCTTCTTTCTCGTCATTTTAAAAATATATTTTTAAGCAATGACTTTCCAAAATTACTGACAGAAATTCTGTCAGTAATTTTTTTATTAAAAAATAATTGTAAATCCTTGTATCAAAACTTTATTAAGAGTAAAACCATTTATTTTAAATCAAATTTCGTCTGCACTCCGGCTTTTAATTGAACCTCATCATCATAAACTTTGGTCAGTAAATCCGCCGACGCTGTCAGTAATAATTGTCCATTTTCAATCAAAATTTCAACTTTAGTTCCTCTAAAAATTTGATTAAATTTCAATTTTGTCCAGCTTTTTGGTAAATAAGGAGCAATTGCAAATTGGCCATCTCGCAGACTCAGACCAGCAAATTCATTTTGAATCACCTCGAGCGTTTCGCCCATGACCCCAATATGAACC
>OBJP01000472.1_pt1 | contig 28823 bp, 33 predicted proteins | sample 1519821 | NCBI WGS metagenome assembly OBJP01 (sample SAMN04209218, study PRJEB22552) | human gut metagenome | biome: gut; material: feces | host: Homo sapiens | place: USA: Oklahoma | reverse complement strand
TAACTTTATAGGCATTATAGGAGTTTGTTTTTCCAAAGTCAATAAAAAAGTGATAATTTTCTCACCACTAATCCAATAATTCTAACTTATACTCCATCAAGCACTCATTAGTTTCATATACACTCTTATGATTTTCAACACAATAAATCAATAAGGCATCTCTTTTTACTTTTGGATACAACATTCCATTGTTGGATAAAGACAATAAGTTATTTGTCATACGCAAATCTAAACCTAATCCCAAACTTAACTGAATCACCTTATCTTTATTGGGAACCTTTGAACCATCAAAAATCTGATATCCATAATTTCTTTGAATTGTCGTCTTCGATAATACTTGTGCCTTAGATATATGCTTAGCATCAATGATATGATTTAAATACTCTGAAAAAGTTAAATCATCTAGACTTTCCATTAAAGTATTTAATCCATCACTCTTTGTTTCTTGAATTGTTTTTAATAATTGATTTGTCTCTACCATAATACTTATAATATACACAAGAAAGAGCAATTTATGAAGACTTTACAAATAATTAAACAAGATCAAGATAAAACAATTTCATTAGTAGAACATGAAACAACACACACTAAATATATCCAGAAAGAATTGAATTATTATGATAAAACACTTTATCAAACACTTCAAAAGATTAAGAATCCATATCTACCTAAGATTTTTGTGATCCAAGAAAATGACAATCATTTAACTTTAATTGAAGAATATATTGAAGGAAAAACATTAGATCAACAATCCTTTTCAAAAGAACAAGTTAAAGACATCACGCATCAATTATGCGAGTGTTTAGATTCATTACATAAGTTAAATCCACCAATTATTCATCGTGACATCAAACCAGAAAATATTATTTACCATGATAATAAGGTTACACTCCTTGATTTTGGCATTGCTCGTTTTCTAGATTCCAAGAAAAGTAAAGACACTCTTATTTTAGGCAGTGTTGGCTATGCAGCACCCGAACAATTTGGTTTTCAACAATCCAATCCACAAACAGATATATATGCCTTAGGTAAATTAATGAACTACTTATTAAATGGTTCTTTAGAACATCAAAACAATATCCCATTTAATTTAAAACAAGTCATTTTAAAGGCAACACAATTAGATTATAAGAATCGCTATAATTCTGTGAAAGAAATGGATCTAGCCATTCAACAAAAACTAGTTATTATTCCACCATTTAATAATGACACATTCAAATCTAAGATGATCAGTCTTGCCTGGATCACATTTACGCTTATGATTGTGGTAGATATGGAGCCAGGTGAAACCATCAATAATAGCTTTATCAATAAACTGAGTTGTTTTGTGTTTATTTATTTCGGGTTATTCCTTTACTATAATAAAAATCTATTCCATAAACACATGTCTAAAGTACCATGGCCAATCCTTTATTCCATTATTTTCTTTCTATTTTTATGTTTAGATGTATGGTTTTTTATGTGGATTGATTCCCTGATTTAAATGTATGCTCATGGCATACCAAACATCTTTATATATTTCTTATACTAAAGAAAAAGAAATAAGGAGTAGGAGTATATATGAAAAAGGGTTTAAAAGTATTTTTAACAGCCGCTATTGTCTTATCGGCTGTCGCTTGTTCAACAACGAGTGATGAAGAAACTAAGACTAAAGACACAAAAGAAAAAATAGTAGAAACAAAGGAAGATACAAGTGTTTCAAAAGAGTATCGCAATGCGCTACGTAGCGCAAAAACTTATAGCGATATGATGCACATGTCCAAACAAGGTATCTACGATCAATTAACGTCGGAATATGGAGAAAAGTTTGATGCAGAAGCTGCACAATATGCGATTGATAATCTAAATGCGGATTATAATGAAAATGCATTAAAATGCGGAGAAAACTACAAAAAGGCGATGCATATGTCAAAAGCTCGAATTTATGATCAATTAACTTCAGAAAATGGAGAAAAGTTTACACCAGAAGAAGCGCAGTATGCCATTGATAACATCAAGGGAGACTATTTAGAAGTAGCTTTGAAGTCCGCAAAGAACTATCAAGAAACTATGAACATGTCAAAGGATGCCATCTATGATCAATTAACTTCGGAATATGGAGAAAAATTCACAGCTGAAGAAGCACAATATGCCATTGATAATTTAGATGACTAATCTTATACTAAAGGCATGAAACTTGCTATATTATTTCCTGGAATTGGATATCACACGGATAAACCATTACTATATTATTCAAAGAAGATATTAAAGAATATGGATTATGAAATCAAAGAAATTCATTTTGAAAACCTAGACTTTGATTTAAACAAATCTAAAGATGAGGCATATAAACAAGCCAAAGACCAAATTCATAAATTCGATTTAAAAGCTTATGATTCCATTCTTTTTATCTCAAAAAGTATAGGTACTTATTGTGCAGCTAAACTTGCCCATGAATATAAGTTAACTGCCAACATCTATTTCACACCATTAGATTTTACTTTGGAATATCTTCAACAAAAAGATTTAGTGTATTCTGGAACCAAAGATCAGTGGGCTAACTTCGATAAGATTGAACACTATTGTATTTATCATCTTATTGAATTTCATAGTATTGTTGATGGAAATCATTCCTTAGAAACAGGAAATATTCAAACAGATATTGAGAATTTGAAACAAATCATGTATCGTGTAGAAACATTTATCCACAGCTTATAAGGCTGTGGATATTTTTAATTGATCTTTTAAACACTCAAAATCACTCACATCATGCAACAAACACGCAATCATTAAATCTTCTACATTCAATCCTTCTTTTTTTGCGATTTCCTTTCCAACATTTGTGACACGATATGTATCCTTTATTTTCAATTTCAAATAGTCTTGAACCTTAACTAAGTACTCCATATATTCATTACACTATTTCTTTCAGAAAATTTCTGAAAAAAGCTTATATTCATGGTATGATATACGAAAGGAGTTTTTTATTATGAAGTTAAATGTCTATTTAGAAAATCATTCATATCCAATATATATTGAAAGAAACGCAATTCAAAAAGTACATGAATATATTCCTGTATCAAGAAAAATTGCGATTATCACAGATACAGGTGTGCCTGAAAAATGGGTCAACATCGTAAAAGAACAGTGTCCTGATTCTTTTATATGCACCATTCCGCAAGGTGAACCATCCAAATGTTTTGATCAATATAAAAATCTTTTAGAAGATATGATTTCACACAACATGTCTAGAAAAGATGCCATTATTGCGGTAGGCGGTGGTGTTGTCGGAGATCTTGCAGGCTTTGTCGCCGCTAGTTATATGCGCGGCATTGATTTCTACAACATCCCAACAACTGTATTAAGCCAGGTTGATTCAAGTGTAGGCGGAAAAGTAGCTATTGATATGGGTTCCTACAAAAATATTGTAGGGGCATTTTGGCAACCTAAAACCGTTATTATCGATCCAAACGTATTATCGACGCTTTCCCTTCGCCAACAACACAACGGTCTTTGTGAAGCACTTAAAATGGGACTCATTTTAGATGATCATTTAGTCTCTTTATTTGAACAAGAAACATTAGATATCGATACGATTATTACGCGTTCCATTGAATTAAAGCGAGATGTAGTTCAACAAGATGAAAGAGAAAGTAATCTTAGAAAGATTTTAAACTTTGGGCACACCATTGGACACGCCATTGAATCTGCATATGGATTAAATACATATCTTCATGGAGAATGTGTGGCGATGGGTATGTTATTCTTTATTGAAGATAAAACATTAAAACAACGCGTATTAAACATCTATAAAAAATTAGATTTGCCTCAAGTACCAGACTATGATACTGCCACATTATTAGAATATGTAACGCATGATAAGAAAAGCAATCATAATACAGTATCTACCGTTTTAGTTGAACAATCTGGTTCTTATATCATCAAAGAACTTTCTTTTAAGGAAATACAAGAAGTATTAGAAAGAGGACCTTATGAAGAATAATTTTGGTACAAATATATCTTGGACATTATTTGGTGAAAGCCATGGCCCTGCCATTGGTATTACGTTAGATGGTCTTCCTGCAGGCTTTAAGGTGGATATAGAACAAATCAAATCGGACATGGATAAGCGTAAGGCAACAGGTAAAATTTCAACCCAAAGACACGAAACGGATGAAGTACATATTCTTTCTGGGATGTATAATGGCTATACAACAGGTACAGCACTTACCATTCTAATTGAAAACCAAAACACAAAGTCAAAAGACTATTCTGCTTTTCATGGAAGATTGCGTCCTGGACATGCTGATTTTACTGCCTTTGAAAAATACAATGGATATCAAGACTATCGTGGTGGCGGACACTTTTCCGGAAGACTTACCGCATGCATTGTAGCTGCCGGAAGCATTTGCAGACAAATTCTGAAATCACAAGGCATAGTAATTGGATCACACATTGAAAGTTTATATACCCTTTCGGATATTCCTTTTAGTCAAGACTCTCGTGTTTTAGAAAAACAAATTCAAGAAGTCAATGATAAAACCTTTGCGGTTATAGATGATCAAGTCAAAGATCAGATGATTCAAGAAATCGAAAAAGCAGCTGCTGAAGGTGATTCATTAGGTGGTATTTTAGAAACTGCCATTATAGGTCTTCCTGCAGGCCTAGGGGAACCTTTCTTTGATTCTGTAGAAAGCATTTTATCACACTTAATTTTCTCTGTACCAGCCGTTAAAGGCGTTTCCTTTGGTGAAGGATTTGGCTTTGCGAAACTAAAAGGATCTCAAGCCAATGATGCCTTCCGTTTTAATGATAAAATTGAAACTAAAACAAATCACAATGCCGGAATCAATGGTGGTATCACAAATGGTATGCCGATTTTGATCCATACTTGCATTAAGCCAACGCCATCGATTTTTAAAACGCAAGAATCTGTGGATTATCTTTCAAAAGAAAACGTGGATCTTAAAATTCAAGGAAGACACGACCCATGTATCTTGCACCGAGCAAGAATTGTTGTGGATAGTGTAGTTGCGTTTGGCTTATTAGATTTATATATGTCTAGGCTTGCCATTAAGCCACTTCAGGGGGATTTTGAATGAAAGTAAAAGTAACACCAAGTAAAGTACATGGAAATGTAAAGATACCCGCATCCAAATCTATGGCACATAGAGCATTGATTTGTGCCTCATTAAGTGATGGTACAAGTATTGTTTCCAATGTCACAAACTCAAAGGATATTGAAGCAACCGTTGGCTGCATGAAAGCTTTGGGTGCTATAATTAAACAAATCGATGAAACTACATATGAAGTAACAGGCACTAATCTTTTTAAACAAGAAGGAAATATTACGTGTAATGCGAATGAATCCGGTTCTACTTTACGTTTCTTGATTCCACTTGCTGCATGTACAAATGCCAAAGTTAAATTTTTAGGTCAAGGAAGATTGCTTCAAAGACCCATGGATGTATATGAAAATGAATTTAAGAAACAAAATATTGAATTCAACCAATCCGATAAAGAAATCATTGTAAGTGGAAATCTACAAGCGAAAGACTACGTTGTACAAGGAGATATTTCCAGCCAATTTATTACCGGATTCATGTTTGTCCTTCCATTATTAAATCAAGATAGTACACTTACAATTACGGAGCCTTATGAATCAAAGAGCTATGTAAATTTAACGATTCAAATGTTAGCGAAATTTGGCATTGAAATTATAGAAACAAGTTCAAATTCATATTTAATCAAAGGAAACCAACACTATAAAGCACAAGATGTTTCTGTAGAAGGAGACTTTTCTCAACTAGCCTTCTTTGCGGTGTTAGGCACTTTAAACAATACTCTTTCATGCTCCAACATGGACATGTCAAGTAAACAAGGAGATAAAGCCATTTTAGATTGTATTCCTAGTTTTACAAGTGACAAGGATACGATCACATTCACAAAAAAACAACCTGCACCACAAACTATCGACTTATCTAATTGTCCAGATTTAGGACCAATCTTATGTGTCTTAGCCAGTTTCACAAATGGTGAAACAAATATTGTGAATGCAGCTCGTTTACGTATGAAAGAAAGTGATCGTATTCTTGCTATGGAAACAGAATTAAAAAAATGGGGTGTAGATATTACTTCTACATTTGATTCGATTCAAATTCACGGTAAAGAACACTATAAATCAAATAACACAGTAGAAATCTTTGGACATAACGATCACCGCATTGTTATGGCAATGACGGTATTTGGATTATGTGCAGGTTCCGAATGTATTATTGATGATGCTCAAGCCATCACAAAGAGTTATCCTACTTTCTTTGAAGACATTCAAAGCTTAGGTGGAAAGGTTGAGATTCTATGACAAACATTGCGATTATCGGACTTGGATTAATGGGAGCAAGTTTTGCGAAGAAACTAACACACTTAAACTACAACGTGTATGGTATTGATGTTTCTAAACAAACGATTGATAAAGCCAAAGAATTAAATATTATTGTAGATGGCAGCACAAATCCTTTAGATGTCATTTCAAAGTGTGATACATTTATCTTCTGTCTATATCCAACCAAAATTCTTCCTTGGATTGAAGTCTATCAAAATGATATCCCTAAAAATTCATTATTAATGGATATTAGTGGTGTAAAGACAAATATTGTCAAACCCATTCAAGATGTATTACGCGAAGATCTTGAATTATTAAGCATTCACCCCATGTGTGGTAGAGAATCTCGTGGTATTGAATTTAGTGATGAGACAATTTTTAAGGGTTCTAACTTTATTCTTGTTCCAACTCAAAAGAATAAAAAGGAAACAATTGAAGCCGTAAAAGACTTAGCTACTAAAATGGAATTTGGTAGAATTTGTACACTATCCATTGAAAAGCATGATAAAATGATCGGCTTTTTATCACAGTTAACCCATGTCATTGCAGTATCTTTAATGAATACACACGATAATGCTCATCTTGTAGAATATACGGGAGATAGCTTTCGGGATTTAACTCGTATTGCGAAAATCAATGAAGATTTATGGACCGAATTATTTATCATGAATAAAGATATCTTATTAGATGAAATCAACCAGTTTATCGATTCAATCTCTCACTTTAGAGATTCTTTAGAACAAGAAGATACACAAGAAATGAAGCGCCTGTTCATTCAATCTACAAAGAGTAGAGATAAATTTAATAAAACTGATGCGAAGAAGAGATAACTCTTCTTTTTTTACACTTTTTTTGGCATAATAAAAAGTGGAGGTTTTACAAATGAAAACGAATACATTAAAAAGCTTTTTGACTATTACACTCGCCATGTTCATCATCAGTGTCGCCATATATTTCTTCTTAATTCCTAGTGAAGTCATCACTGGAAGTATTACTGGTTTAGCTATGGTTTTAGCTAAAATCACAAGTTTATCTATTTCTACACTTACCTTTGTGATCAACGCCTTATTGTTGATTCTAGGTATTGTTCTAATTGGTAAAGAGTTTGGTGCAAAAACGATTTATGCCTCTTTATTATTGCCTTTATTTCTAGCTGTATTTGAAAAAATTTATCCAAATAATGTATCTTTAACACAAAATGCTGTTTTCGACATGGCTACCTATACATTGATTTTAGCATTTGGGCAAACCATTCTATTTCGTGCAAACGCATCGAGTGGTGGAACGGATATTATTGCGAAAATTGTCAATAAATATACACATATGGATCTAGGCAAAGCTTGTACGTTAGTTGGACTACTTATTTGTACAACAAGTCTAATTGTATATGATATTGGCGCTTTAGTGGTTGGTGCATTGGCAACCCTAGCCAATGGTCAAGCTGTAGATTATTTTATTGATGGTTTTAATAAGAAAAAGAAGATTTGTATATTATCCAAAGAATATGAAGTCATTCAAGATTATATAATGAACACATTAAAGCGTGGTGTTACTTTATATTCGGCAAAAGGTGGTTATGATAAAACAGAGCATACAGAGCTTGTCACAATCATGGCTACAAATGAATATAAAAAATTACTATATTATCTTCAAGAAAGTGATATTGAAGCATTCGTTACTGTATCTACAGTTAATGAAGTCATCGGTACTTGGAATAATAAGAAAAATCACGTTTAAAATGACTTAGCCTCATAGTTTAATTGTACTTTCGATAATCCTTTTTGTATTCGAAATGGATTGTGATATTTTGTTTTTAATATACAAAAAGACTGTAGCGACTCATCATTCAGTCATTTTTAAATTCATCTTTTCCGAAATCAATTTCTTAATATATAAAAAAGAGTTAAGAAGGATAATAAGTAATTTAGGTATGATTATATGAGGAGGGATAGGATGAATATATACAAACAAAAATTAAGCGTTACAGATCAGGTGAAACGTTTAGAAGATAAAGGAATATCCTTTAATGTTTTTTGCAAGGAACGTGCTGAAGATTATTTGACAAGCAACAATTATTATTATAAGTTAACATCTTTCCGAAAAAACTTTAGAAAACATCCTGATGGAGTAAACAAAGGTAAATATGTAAATCTTGATTTTGCATATCTAGTTGATCTAGCTATTATCGATAATTATTTGCGAGGTATTATCCTTGAAATTGCTCTAGATATAGAGCATTATTCCAAACTTAAATTATTACATCGTTTGGAAAATGACGAAGCTGAAGATGGTTATTCAATAGTAAATGATTTTATGATAAGTCTAGGCCAAAATAGACAAGTTTTAGAGAAAAGAATACTTGAAAAAGCCAATAGTTCTTATGTTGGCGATATCATTCAACATTACAATGGAAATTATCCAGCATGGACATTGATAGAAATTGTATCTTTTGGCGATTATTTAAGATTCTACAAATTTTGTGCAGATAGATGGAACGATAAAGACTTACTGAATGACTTTTATCTTATGAAAGATGTAAAAGAATTAAGAAATGCAGCTGCTCATAATAATTGTATATTAAACGATGTTACAATCAAAGAATCGAAGCACCAAACTAATCATGCAGTAAAAATCAGTCTAAAATCAATAAAGCGTCAAAGAAATGATAAATATCTTGCTAAAGAAAAAATCAGACAAATCGTTACACTACTTTACGCATCAATTCACATGATTACAAGCGATGGGGTTAAGCGCAAAATCAATAATCAATTGAAATTTTTAAAGAATAGAATATACCGAGATTACGACTATAGCTTCAATCAGAAACTTAAGGCAACATTTGATTACTTATTTGATGTAATTGACATCTATTACTAATCTGTGTTAAACTATGTTTGTAAGGAAAAACATTAGTTTTGAGGAAGCAGTCTTGGAAACGACACTGCTTCCTATTTTTATTAACTACTCCTTAATCGTAACTCTCGCTATCAGAGATCAAGTTTTGATTAAGGCTTTTTCTTTTATAAAAAATATCCTGAATACTGCGAACATCCAAGATGATTAAGAGTACTACCAATACTCTCACATGAAAAGGTGACTACCATTTTAGATATTCTTCAAGGTTTTTAGTTTAAAAAGTTGTGTGACCTATTTGTGACCTACACATACGAATTTATAGTATTTAGGCAAAAGAAAGCAAAATACTAACGTTTAGAGAACTGAATGTTTGCTTATTTAAAGCACATTCAGTTATTCTTGCGTCTTATACGCGTGCTTAAAGTGCATTTTAGATATTTATTATACGATCCGCTCTTTCTACAAGCTCTTCATCATGACTGACTATCACAATTGTTTTTCCCTGTGACTGCATTTTCTTTAGGATTTTAAACACAACTTCTTTGTTTACTGAATCCAAACTTCCTGTAGGTTCATCTGCCAAAATCAATTGACATGGTTTGATTAAAAGACGAGCTAAGGCAACTCTTTGTTGCTCTCCACCAGAGCATTCACATATCTTTTTATTTTCAAAATCTTTTAAGCCCACATCTTCAAGTGCTTTTAGAATTCTTTCCTTCTTATCTGGAAATGAAAAGTGATCAATAGACAAATACAAGTTGTAATACACGCTCTTATTATCAATCAACGCAAAATTCTGGAATAAATATCCTATTTTTGCCTTTAACAATTTATTGGCCTGTCTAGAAAATGGTTTTACATTTTTCTTATCAAAAATCACAATATTCCCTTTATCTGGAGAATCCAAAAGACCAATCATATTTAACAATGTAGATTTTCCTGATCCTGAAGCACCTTGTATTGCGACAAAACTTCCTTGTTCTATTTCCATTGAGAAATCATCAAAAATCACATGATCATGATATTGTTTATGAATCTTATCAACTACTACTACCTTCATTCCAAATCTCCTTTCAAGGATAACAACACTTTCTTTCTTTCAAAATACGTTCTAAAAATTAGAGCTATTATAAAATCGATAAGAATAGTGAATATCCACAAATACAAGCCTATTGTCGAAATATTTTTTACAACTAGAACCATCCACAACAGCAAGACAAGATAAACAAACAGATTCACAATAATAAAATCACGATATTTTTGCCAGATGTTTTTTCCCAACAAACAATTTAAAGAAATCATCTTTCGATTTTCTAAAAAATATAAATATATAGATTGATACTGGAACAAGAATAAAACGATCACATATACAAAAAGTAATATAGCTGAATCTATAATCAATTTATTGATTACCATGGTCTTTTTTCCATAATCATAATTTTCATACGCATAATTCATATTTTGATACAATCCCTTAGATTTCAAGAAATCATTAATGGACTTCTTTACGGTTTTATCTTTATCCTTAATAAAAATACCAAATTGACTCATATCATAGTTTTCATCCACAACATAAATAATTGGATTTTTTACATGCCAATTATCCTCTCTTAAACTATGCGAAAGCATGACATAACCATCATCAAGTTGATCATACTCACACTCCGTAGCCAAACAATAACTTTCATCTACATTCACTGATTTTGGAGCATAAAGAGTACCCGGTTTAAATGTTTTAACTGGCTTACCATCCTTATATAAATCATATTCCTTTAAATACTGCTCATTTACAATGATATAAGGATATGTTATTTCATCCCCATCACGATTTATTTTGGTTGAGAAATCTTCATATATATATGGATATTCTCGAATCTTTTCATTCAACTGGCTCATCGCATCTTGGAATTCCAAAGAAAACATATTTATATTAACACCCTCTAAACGAAGATAATTATTATAGGTTTCTTTGTATTTATTTAAGTAATACCCATCCTGAACCACTTGAGATGTATATTTGAACGAAGTCAATAATGGTATAAATATTGAAATCAAAAAGACACATTTCAATATAAACAGAGTCATTGAAATCCATCTAAACTGAGATTTTTTCAATATAACAACCGATTGAATTTGACTTAATAAGACATATATTATAAATCCAACTACAATCAGACAAAGTACAAAAAGAAGAGCAGACTGCAGTAAATATTGAATAAGTTCATGAGTAACAGGTCTAAAGTTTTGAACCACAAGAAAATATAATAAAGCTTGTGTTAACACAAACATCAATATACTTAACAAATAAAATTTTCCATATAGCCTCTTATAAATAAACCATGAAGTAGCACCTTGCATCTTACGAATAAAAACTTCTTTTCTAGATGTCAATGCATCAGATAAAAGACATAATAAAACCGCAATTGCTAAATACATCAAAATTCTCTTTAGAAATGAATAGTCAATCACTCCTGTAGAAAAATCGGATGTTGTGATATCACCATCCACTTTCAATTCAGATAATATTTTCGTATCCTCTAAATCCTTCAACAAATCCTGCTTAGAATTTGTAACAAAATACAACGGAAATAGTGTATTTCCATTCCAATCTTCTAGATAATTCGCAAAAGTCTTTATTCTATGCACATTATTGTATTCACTATGATAATCTTGATCAATAAAATCAATCGTTGCATACCTACTTTTATCCTTATACGAAGAAGACAAATAATGATCGCTATTTTTATTAAAATCAATCGCTTTATTTTCTTCTGTATAAATCGGTAGTTTATTTTGTTTTGGAAGATATACATATTCCGTTTTTATATTTTTAGAAACTATGCCAACAAAACAAGGATATGAATGTTCTTGCAAAAAACTGTATACTTGATTAAATTGTTCTGTTCTTTCTTGCTTATCTTCACTTAATTGTAAATCAATTGGAACAACTTCCATATCGTTTTCTTGAGCAAACTTGTAACTCAGATTTATCACATCATTATATTGTTTCTGTGACAAGTTAACATAACTATCATAAAAAATAATACTTGATATAAATATAACCAAAACCATTATTATTTTTTTCATAACCTGCTCCTCTAAAAAGAAGTGGCTAGATTTTCATCTAGCCATTCTAAATATTATATTATTCCACACTGCGCGTAAACAAAGCTGAAGCAGCCGCATGTTTATGAGATGTCGATGTATCAACATTCCATGTAGTAGATGCATATCTTGATGATGACGTAGATGAAGCCGACTTCATCGTATTTCCATATTTATCAGCTACATAAACTGAAATTCTATGACTCAAACTTGCTGCAGTTCCTTTTGTCGTATAAGAATGCGTATATAAATTATTAGTACAACTAGTTGATGCCGTCCCATGCGCTAACCCTCGCGAAGAATTACATCCTAAAACATATGAATCAGCTAAAACAGGCACGCAGAATAAACTTGTAAGTGCAAAAACACAAATCATAATCCTAAGTTTTTTCATTATAATTATCTCCTTATTTTACAAAAGAGCTCTTTCTGATTTCAATATAAAGTAATTGTAATAAAAAAACAATCCTAATTTTTTAATTAAGTTTTAACCCTATATCTTCAATTATTTGATTCGCATATGACATTTTGTAGAATTTTTCTTGTAATTCTTTCACTTTTTTTAATTTATTTTGTAATCCATGATCTAGATATAACTCATTCAATAGCTTTAAATCTAATATAGCTCTGTCAACTTCACCATCACTTAGTGCTAAATCATAACATCTTTCAATTCGGTCTATAGCTTTTATAAATTTATTATCCATTAGATACTTTATTCCTTGAAAAAAATTTTTGTAATAACTCGATATACTAGTGTTACCTAAAGCCTTACGTATATGGTTTTTTGTAGAAATATAATCATTACTAAAAAAATAAAGCATAATCTGATAAAGAATCAAATCATAATCATCATTTAAATATTTCTGATCAATCATTCCAATATACACAAATCCATCATTAAAATCTTTTTTTAATAGAGAAGATAATGTTAAATTTGACAATACACAATATCGCAAGAACAAATCGTTTCTAACATATGATTCTTCTAATAATTTAAGATTGATTCGATCTGCCTCTTGATATTGTAATGTATTTATATATAGCGAAGCTTGATTTAATAAAAGATGAAATAATCGCTCAATCATTACATCTTCTAAAGCAATTTTTAAGGATTTATTTATAAATATCTGAGCTAAATTATAATATCCTAAATTTAAAAAAATAGTACAGTAATGATAATTATTCATTAAAAAATTGCTGTTAAAAGAAATAGATTTTTCTAAAAATTTAACTGCCTTGATACTATTTTTTGAATAGATATACTTTAATCCCTGCATGTCGTAATATATTGCTAATTCATTGTTTGTAAAGCTATTAATTCCAATTTCAATCATCTTTTCTATAAATTCCACATTGGAAATATTCTTATTTACAATGTTATCCATATACAGTATTAAATAATACTCAAATCGAGCACTAGAAAAAGCAATATCGGGAATTTTTTTCAAATTAGAAATAGCATTATTAAATTTTTCAATTTTTAATTCAGAGTATATTTTATAAACATCAATTAGCTTTTCAATTATATCTCGTCTATTTATATTAAAATTAAAGCTACATCCACAAATATTCGTATAAACTATTATTTTATCTTTAGAAAAATTATTCTTTCCTGTTTCCAATTGTGATATCATAGACTCACTAACTTTCATTTTTTTTGCAATTTGTTTTATTGGAATATCTTTTTTGATTCTTATACTTTTTAATACATTTCCAATTAACAATCTATCAGACGATTTGGTCACTATTGTGCTCCTTTATTTGTTGAATAGACTTCAATACTAGAGTCACCGTTAGTTTCTTGTCCACTGTTTGTATTATCTGTATTTGTATTTTCGGTAGAATTTTCATTTTCACTTGAATTTTCTTCTGCATACATTGTAATAGGCTGAGATCCAAATACACACAACAAAGCCAATAAACTTGTAATTAATTTTTTCATGTTCAAAACCTCCTTCTGGTATTGATTTTAATTAATTTTTAATTTCATTCAATACGCAATATTTAATTAAGAAAACATAGTCTATTTAGATTATTTAGTGACCCTTTTGTTGTCAATCACCTCACTACGGTCAGGATCGAACAGGACTACATCGATATAGAAGTCTAAATGACGATATTTTCCTTCTTGAAATAAATCATACATTTTATGCTGCTTTTCATCTTTATTGTCAAATAAAATATGTAATCCTCTAAATGAATCCATAATAGATAATGTTAATGACACTGCATCTCCTAAATAACCAATAAAATTTTTATCTTCCAATACATCATTTATAGATATTCTCTCAAAAAAACGATTGCAACTCGCAACAATCACTATATTCTTATTTTCCCTTTTCTTTATAATTTTCGCATCAAAAGTACGCATATAATTTTCTGTTAAATGTAATTCAAATGGACTAACGGTAATATTCCATCCTAATAAATACATATATGCTAAATATCTGCATGCCAAATATCTATTTTTTATGTCTTCTTCATCAAATAAAATATGCATAATCACATCATTTTGACTGCTCTTTGTATATTCACATATATTCTCTAATAATTTATCACTAGGAAATTTTGTGGTTCCATTCTCAATTAATTTAAGTGCAGTCACACTAATATTCATTTTTTTCGCCATGCTAACTTGTGACTCTTCACAATCCAATCGAATGTTTTTCATATAAGTTGCAAATGCCATATTATCACCTCTGTCCCTATTACATTATATTAAAAATAGTAAGTATTTTCAATTTTTTAAGTTGCATTTACTTTCTATAGGTAGTATATTGTTGGTGTAGCAAGTATGTGCATTTGTGTAGCAATAATTTACTTGCTACACATTGACAATCTTTAAAGGAGGAAAATTTATTATGTATGTTGAACATTAAAAAAAAATCCATTAGATAAAGTTTGGTCACCGCATCTAATGAATCTACTCAAATGAAGAACTGTTTTTATAATGTCTTCACGTAAGCATTATAGCAAACATTTCTTTTTCCAACAAAATAAAAAAGGAGGAAAATTTGTATGGAAAACACAAAACTATATATTGAAACGCCTGTTTTTACAGGTAGAAATGTTCCTATTAATGAATTAGCAAAAGCCATTGGGAAAGATGCCCAATACATTCGAATCGGTCTTCAACAAGGTGTTTTAAATTTTGGCTATGCTATGAAAAAAGACAATTCAAGCGAATACAACTACTATTGTCCAGATAAGAAAGTATGGGAAGAAACAGGGTATTTCAATGGATAATAATATTGAACTTATCACCGGAAATGAGATCAGACATAAAACATATTTTGAAAACAACTATATTGTAGATTCTCTTATCAAAGGAAATAAGGTTAGTATTTTAACTGGTGGTAGTAAAACTGGTAAATCCACATTAGCATTACAACTCGCAAATTCAGTTTCTAAAGGCATTCCATTTCTTAATAACAATACGATCCAATGTGATGTTCTCTATATTTGTTTAGATAACGATGAGGATTTGATTGCAGAAAGATTGAAACTGATGAATCTTGAAATGGATGATTCTGTAGTTTTTTGTTTCAATAAAAACATAGTTTTAGAAGATACTTCTTCAAATCAAGATGATATATTATTACTCGAAGTTGTTACGGAAACATTAATTTCCCATCCATTTCTTAGACTAGTTATTATTGATCTATTCGATAATATTCGCAATCTAACTATTAAAACAGAAGCAAATAATGTTAAAGATACAGAAGATATGGAATATTTAAAAGGAATTGCTGATGGTTTAAAAATTCATATTTTACTACTTAACCATGATACGAAAAACGGAAGTCAAAATGGTTATTGTTCATCCAAAGGAGGTGTAAAACTTGTGGGATCATGCAATGGCACTTATCTACATTTAATTCGAAGTGGTATTGGACAAACAAGTGCTACGCTTGAAGTTGGTGGAAGGAATATTAAAGAAGAAATCCTACAATTACATTTAGATACATCAACCCTTACGTATTCATTAAGCGAAGAAAATATTAATGATGATATGCCATATGAAATAGGTATAATTCGAAACTATATCATTAAAAACAATGGATATTCAGGTACTATTTCCAATCTTTTACAACTCACAAAATTAACAATTGCAGCAAACAGAGCATCTCGATTACTAAATACACATAAGGACTTACTTGCTTCAGAAGGAATTACTTTTTCAATTGATCCAAGCCGTTCGAATGGAAGAATCTATACTTTTCAAGTTGAACAAAAGGACGATAAGGACGATACTTTATGCATATAGTTATTTATCGTCCTACCGTCCTAGGATTTAATAAAACCTTTGTTACTTTGTCGAAAGTAACGCAAATGCACTTTTGTCATAAACAAAAGATGCCTTGCGATCTACGAGGTTCATATGGAACAAAGCATTAGCTTTAAAATTGGCAAAGGAAGCATCGCTCACAATGCAAGAGATTTTACTGCAAGTAATGTTGACAGCAATCGAAGCCAATATAATATTGAATATGTTAATAAAGATCTAAAACAAACTTATCATGAATTATTTGATGATGCCGTCACAAAATATAACGCTAGACAAACTCGTAGTGATCGTACCATTCCAAATTATTATGAAAAAATACGAATGGGTAAACAAGAAAAAGTATTCCATGAAGTTATTGTTCAAGTTGGAAATATGGACACAATGAATTGTCTTGGAAAAAATGGCGAACTAGGAAAAGTAATTCTCGATGAGTATATGAAAGGTTTTCAAGAACGTAATCCGAATCTCTATGTATTCTCTGCTCATCTTCATATGGATGAACAGACACCTCATCTTCATATTGACTTTATTCCTTTTACTACAGGAAGTAAAAGAGGACTCGAAACTCGTGTTTCATTGAAACAAGCCTTAAAATCTCAAGGATTTAATGGAGGGAGTCGATCAGAAACAGAGTGGAACCAATGGGTGAATGCTGAAAAAATGGAAGTTGCCAAAATCATGAATAAGTATGAAGTTAAATGGGTCAACCTTGATACACATAATAAACCACTTGATGTTCTTAACTTTAAAAAGGAAAAAAGAAAAGAAGAAATTTCAAAGTTGGATCAAGAAATATTAATATTGAAAAAGCAATATAATTCGCTACAAAATATGACCCCCTATCTAAATGATGCGTTTAACGCTTTAAACAATGAAGAATTATGGTTGTTACCAGAACCAAATAAGCTCACACTTGCTTCAACATATCATAAAAATATTGTTCAACCAAAATTTTCCAAACTAAGAGCATTTATACAACCGTTGATCAACCAAGTATTTGATATTGTAAAAGAATTAATAAATCTGAAAACTCAACTGATCTTTTTAAAAAACGAAAATACTGAATTAAAAAATTCAATAGATGAATTATCTTATGAAAATCGAGAATTAAGAAGAGATATGAACAAACTCAAAAAATTCTTTGGTAAAGATACAATTGAAAATGCTCTTACTTTTAAGATTGTCAAATCCAAAAGAAAGGAAATTCATAAATGAGAAAAAGAAATAAACATATGCGATTGCCTAGTGGTTATGGGTCAATTGTAAAAATGAGTAACGCAAACAGAAGACGAAGGCCATATATTGTTCGCATAACAACAGGTTATGATACAGATAAACAAACAGGCAAGACTAAACAAGTGATTGGCATTATTGGTTATGCTAAAACTCGCGAAGAAGGACTTCAAATGCTAGCGAAATATCATGAGAAGCCATACGATTTAAATCAAGGAAATCCCTCTTTTCGAGAAGTCTTTGAAGATTGGTTTGATGAAAAGTTCAAAGACAATATGGAAGCCAAAAAAATAAATAGTTACCGAGCCGCATATAATACGTGCACACGAATCTTCGAATACCCATTTAGAGATATTAGAACCAGTGATCTTCAAAATATTATTGATAATTGTGGTAAAAACTACCCTACTCTAAGAAATATTAAAATCTTATTTAACCAAATGTACGCATATGCAATCAAGAACAATCTTTGCAGCACAGACTACGCAAAATTTGTGGATATAGCCAAATACAAAGATAGAAATCCGAATAGCTATGATCGGCAACCATTTTCAAAAGAACAATTGAATGTATTGTGGTCACAAAAAGAAGATATATACATCCAAATGATTTTAATTCTTTGTTATACAGGTGTACGAGTAAGTGAATTGTTGGATTTAAAGAAGCAAAATGTTAATCTTGATGAACATTATTTCACTATTACTAAATCAAAAACACAAAGCGGAATCCGTAAAGTTCCGATTGGTACTATGATTTATCCATTCTTTAAAGCCTGGTGTGAATCGAGTCAATGTGATTATGTATTCCACACGCCCGATCAAAAACATTTTACGTATCGTAACTATTACGACAGCTACTGGAATCCATTTATGGTTCGATTCGAATATGATCAAACACCACATTGTTGCAGACACACATGTGTATCTCTACTTGCAACTGCACAGGTATCACAAACATATCAAAAACTAATAGTTGGTCACAAAGGTGCTATGTCTATCACGGAAAGCGTGTATACTCATATTGAAATGTCAGAACTTATTAAAGCAATTGATTCTGTTTATTATCCAGAAGAAATAATTAAAGAAGTAAAAAAATCAAAGAAAAGAAGTGAACACTGTGAGAGATAAGAATTATATTTATAAGCAGAAGAATCCTTTAATAGTCCATGTCATGAAGGAAGTTCATATTCTTGGATTATACGCATAATAGTGTATAATGCAAATAAAAGTAGAAATACCAAATCAGTATGGCTCCTACCGCCATAAGCGTAGGGTGTTAAAGTGTGGAAGGATATGAGTCCTTCCTTTTATTTTTCCTACGGTAAAGAGGCCAGCAATGCCGGTGTTAATACACACCGAACCGTACTCTGCAATTTTCCTTTCCACTTGCTTGTTGAGTGCAGTTTTCCAAAGCCTCTTTGAACACAGAATTTCATTCTGTGGCCACACGTTTTGCGAACGCTTTTGACCAGAACCAGCTTACCGCTGGCTGTGGTCTTTTTCTTTTAATTTAACTTGATTATTAGTTTTCATATTCAAATAATTTGGCAATCAACACTTTGAGTTCACCCAAAGCAGCTGGCGTTCCAACAATGACTTCCAAACATTCATTTCCAGTACGATAAACAACAACCTGTATAGGAGTGGCGTTCGATTGACAACGATAATCTGCTAATGACTTTGGTAACCAGTGACACAAGAGAAATAAACGAATTATAGTCATTGGAAAACAAATTCGTTTGCTTCTTTAGAATCATTGACATAGTTATAATAGCTAAAAACATACTATTCACTTTCAAAAATTTAAAAATTTTTATTTTTTGAAAGTGGCATATTGCATACAAAGATTATAATCGGATATAATACAAGTAAGGATGACTTTCAAAAGTTTAAAAAAATTCATTTTTTGAAAGTGAGGCAACACTATGAAAACCATTGAAAGAACTGAATACCTAAATCGAATAAAGAATCTGAAGGATACGCCTGATATAAAAGTTATTACCGGTATCAGAAGATCGGGTAAATCAATACTGATGCAGGAGTATATCCAGTATCTGAAAGACAACTTTAATGATATCAACGTTATCTTTATTGACTTTATGGATCTTTCATTTGAACACCTGAAAGAGTATCATGCGCTTCATGCCTATGTTGAAAAACGATATGTGGAAGAAAAGTCGAATTATCTTTTCATTGATGAAGTGCAGATGTGTCCAAATTTTGAACTGGCTGTAAATAGCCTATATTCAAAAAGAAAATATGATATCTATATCACTGGTTCCAACGCTTTTTTGTTAAGTGCAGATTTAGCCACTCTATTTACCGGGCGTTATATTGAAATTCATGTCTATCCATTCAGTTTCAAAGAATATTGTAATTACTACGACAACAACCACGACATAGAAAATCTATTTGAAGATTACACCATCAAAGGTGGATTAGCTGGATCCTATGCCTACAACACCGAAAAAGACAGGAAGGATTATATCAAGGAAGTCTATGAAACAATTGTTACAAGAGACCTTGTACAGAAGTATTCCCTGCCAGATACTCAGGTATTACAGCGCTTAAGTGAATTTCTTATGGACAATATATCAAACCTGACCTCACCAAGCAGAATCAGCAATATGCTATCCGAAAAGAACGTATCAACTAATCATGTCACCATTGGAAAATATATCAAGTACCTGTGCAACGCCTTTGTTTTCTATGATATCAAGCGCTACGATATCCGTGGCAAGAAATATCTTGAAAGCACAGAAAAGTTCTATTTAAGTGATATTGGCATACGTTATGCTGTTCTTGGTACAAGAAACATGGATTATGGCAGAGTATATGAAAACATGGTCTGTCTTGAATTATTACGTAGTGGCTATGATGTCTATGTTGGAAAGCTTTATCAGAAAGAAATCGATTTTGTTGCCCAAAGAGGTAGTGAAAAAATCTATATTCAGGTAAGTGACAATATCACTGAAGAGGAAACATTCAAAAGAGAATATGCGCCTCTTTTACAGATTAAGGATGCATATCCAAAGATTATCATCGCCAAAACCGGTCATCCAAAGTATTCATATGAAGGAATTGAAATCTTTGATATCAGGGATTGGTTGCTAAATAAAAACCAAGCTATATAATCAAAAAATTAGTAAGATTAAAAATATTAAACGCATCAGCATCCGCTGGTGCTTTTCTTGTGCAATTACATTTTGTGCGTGCTTTTCGATAACTGAGGAGTTAATTTTGCTACTTATAAGCGTGCTGTATGCGTGCTTAAATAGACTTTTCAGCACTATTCACAACAATTCACAGAAATAGAAAAAACCACCCAAAGCCCATATATAAAAGGTTTGAGTGGTTTTGAATCTCTTTGCAGAGTAGTCAAAAGTATGTTCTGACTAACGTTTAGGTAGTTACGGCATCCCATAAATAAAAGCTTTCTAGCTTTTTTTGTTACCTACCTGTTACCTTCTTACTGCTTTTTATTACAACTAAATACTTCTTATTGCCTTCTATTGGGTACCTGGTTTGTGTTTTATTTGTCTAGATCGACTATTTCTTTTACATCTGATAAGGGCGCTCCTATTAATCTTCCGTCTTCTACGAATATCTCTATTTCGTCTATGTCGTCCGGACTGTCCGCATCTGATACATAAGTCGCGCAGCCTATGAAAGCTTTCCCGTCTTTAAATACTATTTTAGCTCTGTCTATGCTCCAGGCTTCCATAAACTCGTCTATAGTTAACTTCTTCATTCTTTGGTACTCCCATAACTTTATTATAAGCAAGTGGGCCGCCTTCCACAACCTCGCCACGCTTGACACGTGGTAAAACCGTGAAAAACGGCTCACACTATTCTTTTAATTATTGTTATTTACTGTATTTTTCTTGTGCTTTTTTATTTTAAATACTGTTTATTGCCGTTAGTAGTTCTTCATAATCCAGGTGTGTATATACCTTTTCTGTTAAGCTCATAGCTCCTTTATGCCCTACTATCTTTTTAATTGTAACAGGCTTCACGTCCGCCAGTGTCAACAATGATATACAAGTGTGCCTTGTATCGTGTATATGATGATCCATGTTATAACGCAGCATTAAAGGCTTAAAAAACGTATCTCTATAGTTTCTATATAGCATTTCTTCACCGCTCAACGTTGTTATTAAAAACTCGCTATTATTGGCGTTATACATAGCTTCAAAGAATGGATATATCTTATCGGCTATAGGTACCGTTCTAATACCGGTATCGGTTTTACTTCTTACCACTTTAAACACTCTATTTTTTAGATCCACATCCTTCTTTTTAAGTTCCAGTAGCTCCGTAGCCCTTAATCCCGTGTAAATATAGATCAATACTGTTTGTGTTCCCCAGTCGCTGCTATTGTCCCATAGGGTGGCTATTTCTTCCCTTGTAAATGGGCTACGATCAATCTTATTAGGGTTCTTGTCTTTGTGTTTAGTTATGTCAACAAATGCGCTATAGTCCTTCTGGGCTATATCGTACTTTAAAGCGTATTTATATACCTGTTTGATACATAAGTTTATTTTGCGCATTGTTGGGTAATTCTTGCCGCAGTTATCCATTACTCTTTGTAAATCTATTGTTTTTAGATCGCGTATAGCTCTATCCCACAACGGCGCCAGGTCCTTTATAGCTGACTCATAGGCGAGTCTGGAACTTCTCGAAGGGTTTCCCTTCTGGTATTCTGTATACCACCTATCAAACACTTCTTTAAACGTTGTATTACGTTCTCTTGTATCAAACGGCGTTTGATTATATTGGTTTAGAAGTTCCAGGGCCTCGGCTTTTGTTCTCGCATATCCTACGATCAATCTTTTTTGTTCTACTTTATCCTTTTCTTTGTTGAACTCGTAGCCCGTCGTTACCCTCACTATATAGGGCTTGCGCCTGTTTCCAGATAGTTTCGCTATGGATCCAAATCCGTTTGGGTTTTTCATTCTTGTATTAACCTCTAATAATTATTCTTTGTGAAATTGCATACACTCTATCTAGTGCACTCTGGCTAGGTTGCATTAAATATATTAGTGTGTTTATCTTCCCGGTTTCTGTATTTCCATACTTACCAGATAAGTAAGCAAGCTTTACAACGTCTATTACATCTAAGCCGTTTGACATAGCTTCGCAAGCAACTTTTAACATTTCCGCTTCATCTTCTTTACTATATTTATCTTGTTCTAACATTTTAGTTATATACTCGTTATTTACGTATTTTGTCATATGTCATTTTTCCTTTATTTATGCTATAATTCTGTTGTGTTCTATTGCTTTTTGAAAAACTAGCTTTTTATTTTAAATTGTTAGTTTTTCCATTGCAATATATGAGCGAACTAGTCTTTATCTAATGGGGGGCTAGTTCGTTTTTTTTTATTTCAAAGTTTCATACAAGTACTGTTTTATCTTTGCTTTTTCCTGGTTTATTGCGTCATTTGTACTTAGATCCAGTTCTTGAATAATATCATTTAAAGCCTGTCTATCATCCTTAACCTTATTGATCAAAGACTTTAGCAGCTTTATTTCATTTTGTAAGATCTCTTTTTCTTGGATATAACTTATTAGTTTATGATCCATAGAAGTTTTATGATTCTCAAGCCTTACGCCTTCGTATTTTATAGTTTTAACTCCGGGCTTCTGGTCTTGCTCCAACGAGAATAACTCACGCTCTAGGCTATTTATCTTTTTATTAATATCCTTGATCAACATATGAGCGTTATTTCTATTGGATAGAATAATATTAAAATACTTTTCTTCGTCCTTTAAAAATCTTCCCCTTGTTACGCAGCGTATAATATCATCTATTGAAGCGCTTGGGTCCTTTAGATATACAATACAAGCCTCGTATAGTTCTAATTCTGTTAAGGGTGATACTCCATTTTCTAAATACATAGTCAAGGATTGGGATAGCAAGCTGCTACCCCTTCCCTCGAATCTAAGTAGTTTTAAGACGTCAATAACCAACGCTTTAGATAATCCAGGATCTAGCATGTGCCTATACATCATCTTATTACGCATAAATTGACTACTCCCTTTTTACTGTGGTTTATATTTAACCACTGTGGTTAAGTTTTCAATTTCCGCGATCAATAACGCTAATAAGTATTCGTTGCTATTATCCTGTTGTTTTGAAACTTCTAAAATTTCTTTAGCTTTATTATGAACATTGTTCATTTTACACATTCTCCTTTTTATTTTTTGTGGTTTGTGTCCTCCTTGAATGTGCTTTCCAGTCTTTTTCATCATCAGCTTATTTATAGTTATCTAATACTCGATCTAAACGATCTAGATCACGAACCAACGGCGACGCGTAACCGTCAAGTCTGATAGTAACAATTAAGCTTTTATCTTCGTATTTACAGTCGCCTAACACTTGTTTTACTTCATATCTTACAATGTCTAACAATTTAACAGGTTCACCTGTTCCAACGTCTAGAATGGCTGCGCTATTATCTAAGATTTCTTTAGTTGTGTCGTAAAATAGGTTTGTTAAATATAAAGTAGCTTCATAGTTACTACTATATTTCTCTAAATAAGCGCTTTTCTTTTCATCTGATAACAAGCTCATGGAAGACATTTCTTTAATAATTTGAATATCTCTATAAAAGCTTTCATCTGGTGTGCTTGTGATAATAGTTTTTACTCTTTCCGTAGCCTGGTCCAAGATTGTATTAACTTCATTTAATGCCTTTTCTTCATTACTACGAAGTGTTTCATAATACGCGTTATTTGTTTCTGTTAAAGCGTTCAATCTTGCTTCACCTTTATAGTTTGCTTCAATGCGTTTTACTTCGTCCTTGTGTTCCTGGTGTGCCTTCTGGCTTGCCGTATACACTCTTTCAAGGATCTCTAAAATCTCTTTTTTCATATTTTATTTGCCTCTTTCTTTTTGGTTTGTGTGTTCTATTGCTATTCATTTTTACTTTTTACATTTGTTGTTTTTGAATTTTGGGGGCACAAATGTAAAACTGCTTTACTTATGCGATTTCTAGCCTCTTTTTCTTTCATTTGTGGTTTTTGTGGTAGGTGTGCAATTTCAACAAATGAAAACTTGTATTTTTACATTTGTGGTTTTAGGTAGTCCTTTCTTTTTCCAACAAATGAAAGCTAAAAGTGCTCTCAAAGCCCTATTTTATGGGCTATTTTTCATTTGTGGGTTAAAATTTGATTTCAACAAATGAAAGACCATTTCAACAAATGTAAATTTACGTTTCTTCTGGCTGTTTTAAGGTTAAAATTGTTTGTATTCCTTGACCTTTTCCGCCACTTGTTTTAGTAGCTTCTATCCTTTCTTCCTGGATCAAATCTTTATATACTTGTCTGATCATGTTTTTAGAATATCCCATAGGTTGAAGTCTATCTTCTAAATCTTTTTTAACTGTTTGTTTTTCTCTGCTTAATAAGTCAAGATATACATTCTTACACTGTGAGCGCATGTCCGTTTTATCCGCTTTAGACTTGCCGCCCATAAGCTCGACATATGTCTTTCTTTCCGTTTCGATTGAATCGCGTATGATCTTACCATTTTCAATATGATATAAAATCGCATTTTGTCTAATCCCATAATTGCTTTTTTCATGGGTAATAAAGTTCTCGTTGTTCTGGTTCCTTCCAAGGGCTATCACGCTTCTGACTATGTCCCATAGATCCGCGCTATCGCTCAGTTTATCTCTAAACGATCCTATTTTATCTCGTTTATTTGTGTGCATGACTATTATAAAGGTTGTCCCATACTTAGTACCTAGTTTAGATAAGCTTGTCATTGTCTGGCGCATATCATTACGTTTAGACATGTCCGCATTTTTAATAAACTGTTGTATCGGGTCAAATATCACCAACATTGGGCGCCTAGCTTCTATAATGTCTTCTATTAATGTTCCGCCTATAGATAGGCTTGTGAAAGCGTCGTCGTCCATTTGTAGGGTTTTGATATTGTCTAGATTGGCTCCGTTTTGTTCCAGGCGATCCCTTAATACCCGGGCCGTGTCATCTTCTCCAGAGAAGTAAATAACTTCACCCTGTGGGTATAAGACGTCATTATTTTCTTGTAATACGCAAGGTGTACCGTTTGATATTGCGCTTGCTATATTACACCATAAAGACGTTTTACCCAGGCCGCCGTCGCCGCCTATGATCGTTATAGTTCCCTTCGGGATATACCCAGGGACTAGCCACTCTACGTACTCTTTCTCTATATCCGAAACACTAACAAGGTTTATCTTGCTTGGATCTATAGAAGTTTCTGGATCCACTTTTTTAACTTCGTGCTTCTTGAAGCGTTCCAGACTTGGAAATACTTCCATTTCTAGCTCTTTATCTGTTAAGGGTATCTCTAGATTGTCTTCATTAATAACCCGGATCATCTTTTTCATTGTTTCCAATGTTTTAGTGCCGTCGCATAGCTGCGCACACTGTTTTATTAAATAATCCGTTCTAGATCCTTGAGGTATCAAAGTTTCGCTATAGCCTTTTTCTAGTGCTTCAAATGGATCCGTAGAAGTTTCACGCTTCTTACAAGCTCCCAATAGTTGTAATACTTCACTATTGGCCCTCTGTGGTTCCGTGTGCTGCTTCGCTTCGTATAAAGTACCGTTTATAGTACTTCCTGGGCCTACCACGTAACCGCCTAGCCCTCTTACGTCAACTCCTGGAAGTATGCTAGCTTTATTACTATACTCGTTATCGGTTAAATAATAGTAGTGTTTTCCACCTGTTGGGGTTGTAACTTCCAACGTTTCATTAATAAAACCGTTATCGACCTGGTATTCTAACATACTGTTTTCACCGTCCACCCCGTGCGAATCTTTCGTATCAACGTCGATAACTGTTAAGCCGTCGCCCGTTGCTATACCTATATTAGCGTTGGGGTGTTGGGTCCATATGTCACGTACCTGGTTTTGGTCCGTGGTTCCTTGTGTTTGCGCATTTCCTTTAAATAGTGGTCTTTTATCGTTCTCTCGTAACGGAAATACTTTAAAGCCCATTTTAGCGAGCTTCGTTGCATATTCGAGTTTTGTCAATGCCTTTGCCCTTTATACACATAGCCAGTATACTCATAAAAAGCTTTTGGGCTTATGTAATACGAATACCTTTTAGCGCCCTCTTTTAATACCGCACACCCAAATGGTAAAACCTTATTAATAAGGCCTTGCCTAATGTAAGCCGCGTCCTTCTTCATAACTTGACTAGCTACTTTAATAGGAACGCTTTCCCCCGTAAATTCTAGTTTTTCCATTTTAGTTTGTCCTCTCTAGTAAAGATCCAAGTCTAACGGGTCAACGTAAATCAAGTCTTTAGGATCTACGTCTAAGGCTTTAGCGATACTATGAACATTTTCCGGTTTACAACGTTTCCCGTTCTTAATGTTGTTGATAGTTACCTGGCTTAGGCCTGTAATTTTTACTAGATCCAAGTTGCTAATACCTTTTCTAGCTTGCGCGATCTCGATTTTAGTTTCGTCTAGTGTTAACATTTTAAACAACTCCTTTCTTTATTGAATTAATTTATATTAATTCCAAATGTATTATATTAATTTATTTCAATTAATTCAAGTTTTTTTAATTTATTTCAGTTATTTATATTTTCTGACACTTTATTTTAGTTTATTTTAATTAATTTACACTTATGTTTATCTCCGTTTTAGTTTGAATATTTGCGTTTTATGTTGTTTAATATTGTTATGGGAATCGGTAAAAATATTAAAACAATAACAAAAAACAAGGGTATCACTCTTTTAGAATTATCTAAAAAAAGTGGTGTCCCAATAAATACTATTTATACGTTAACGCGTGAAGATCCAAAAAGTGCCACGCTACGCACTATTGACAGACTGGCGGAAGCTTTAGGCGTTGATTCTAAAAAGCTCCGTATGGATCCAGAAGAGTATGAGGCTTATGAGGAACGAGTAAACGATATTATAAGACAACACGAAAACGAGCCTAATAAACCAGATAAGCAATATTTAAGCGTTGCACTTCCAGAAGGTGTCTACCTAGTAGAAGACCACGAAGTTTATCCAGGGTGCTACGGGTATAGTGAATTGATTCAAATAGTATACCCAGAAGGGACTATAGACATAACACAAGAAGAAATGGACGACCTAAAAAAGAATATAAGGCGTTACGCTGCTTTCACGCTTGAAAGCTTCAAACAAGATCACGAAGATAGATTAATAGAAAATGAAAAAGACGATCCAACCACATAACGGTTTAGATCGTCTTTTTATTATTGCTAAATTTTAAAAACACCAGTATCTCTTAAAAACTTTGACTCTTCTCTGGTTAACACACTGAAAGGGTTAGGTTTGCTGTCGTCGCAAGTATAACCGTCCAATTTTTTTCACCAGTCAGTGTTGTCATTTCTAGGGTCAAACCCCAGTTTTTTTATAATGCCCTCTAAGGTGATCATGCTATCACTTATATTTTGCTTATCGTAAACACTGCGTTCAATCTTGCTCAACCGGTTCTTGTTCTTCTTCATATTCTTAACACTTTCTTATATTTAAAATAATGGGAGTATTCGCCCGGTGATGCGTACCCGGGTTCCCTTTTGGCCACTTCGGCGTGTGAGTTGCATCATTTACCCACTTCGAATACTCCCTATTTGTAGTATACACTTTGAACCGTTTGGAGTGCAATAAAAAAAGACGTGTTGCCGTGGGCCCCCCCCTCACTCTTTTTCAAGTGCACCCCACATATCATATATCAGCTTTCCAGGGATTCTTTAAGCCTCACAACACACCCATATACATTTTACAATTTTTAAAAATTTTACTCAATACTTCGCTTATTCAAGCAAAATCGTTTGTTACCTACGTGTTACCTACTTGTTACCTACCAACTACTTCTTACTACTTCTAAAAGCAACAAAAAAGCCCTTTATTAGGGCTTTTTGCTTCAAACATAGTACTTTTAAACTAACGTTTAGAGAATTGTGGAGCACGACGAGCTGCTTTAAGACCGTATTTTTT
>OBJP01000465.1_pt1 | contig 29372 bp, 34 predicted proteins | sample 1519821 | NCBI WGS metagenome assembly OBJP01 (sample SAMN04209218, study PRJEB22552) | human gut metagenome | biome: gut; material: feces | host: Homo sapiens | place: USA: Oklahoma | reverse complement strand
TTTCATTTTATCACAGCGTTTCTTACTTGTCAAGCACTTTTTTATTTTTATTTTTCGTTGTTTTTGTCTCACAACAACGATTTATATATTATCACAAGTTCTTTTTGTTTGTCAAGCACTTTTTTCATTTTTCTTTTTCAAACTTTTTTTGAACTTGTCTGCTCTCTCGAGCGCTCCATTAGAATATCATCTTCGACAGAAACTGTCAATAGGTTTTTTCATTTTTTTCTATTTTTTTGTAATTTTATACTTTTCCGACGTTTTTTCACTTCATGTTACAGGCAGCCTTTGAGATTGTTCTTCCGTCAGACTGCCTGTGTCCTAGGTGAAAGAAATGACCTTTTGAATTGCATATATCTCTTTTCTTTTTTCTATAAGAGCTGTATTGCTTCATTAACACTCTTTACACCGATCACTCGGATTCCCTTTATACTTTTTACCATTTTCACAGAAGCCTCCGGCAAAATGCAAGTGGTGAATCCAAGTTTCTTCGCTTCTGCCACTCTCTGTTCCGGCATATTTACTGCACGCACTTCACCACTTAATCCAACTTCTCCAAATACGATCGTCTTTTCGTCAAGCGGTCGGTTTTTATAACTGGATACGATTGCCAGGACAATTCCCAGATCTACCGCCGGTTCATTCATCTTAATTCCTCCGGCAATATTTACATAAGCATCATGGTTTGAAAGTGGAAATCCTATTCTTTTTTCAAGAACTGCCATCAAAAGATTGACGCGGTTATAGTCCGTCCCCGCAGCTGTGCGCCTTGGCATCCCAAAATTTGTCGGACAGACAAGTGCCTGTATTTCAATCAAAATCGGTCTCGTTCCTTCCATGGAGCATGCCACAACAGATCCCGAAGCATTCTCCGGTCTTCCTTCCAGCATATATTCTGATGGATTTTCTACCTCTTTGAGTCCATCCTGCCTCATTTCAAAGACGCCAATCTCATTCGTAGATCCGAACCGATTCTTTACCGCTCGCAGAATCCGGTATGACGCGTGTCGATCCCCCTCAAAATATAAAACGGTATCCACCATATGTTCCAGCACTCTCGGACCTGCAACTGTCCCTTCTTTTGTCACATGACCTACAATAAAAATCGAAATTCCAAGCCCCTTCGCAAGTTGCATGAAAACATTCGTAGATTCCCGTACTTGAGATACACTTCCCGGTGCAGATCCCACAGCTTCGCTGTACATTGTCTGAATAGAGTCAATGATCACGATCTCTGGTCTGCGCGACTCTAACACACCTTGAATCTTCTCTAGATTCGTCTCACTCAGCAAAAAGACCGTCTCACTAAATTCTCCCATCCGCTTTGCACGCAGTTTTATCTGCCTGAGTGACTCTTCCCCTGAAATATAAAGAATCTTCCTCTGATCCCCACCGAGTTCCCGACAAACTTGCAACAAAAGTGTTGATTTTCCGATTCCTGGATCTCCTCCTACCAGAATCAGCGATCCCGGTACGATCCCTCCTCCAAGTACACGATCCAATTCTCCGATTTTTGTATAGATTCTTTCTTCATGCTCTGTCTCCACATCATTCAAAGATAAAATTTCCACTTCTTTTACCGATGCAAGGACAGATTTTGGATTTCCGGAAGCAGTGATCTTTTCCTCTACAAACGTATTCCATTCTCTGCACACCGGGCATTGTCCGAGCCATTTATTTTCTTCGTGCCCACAATTTTGGCAGAAAAATATACTCTTTTTTGATTTTGCCATATTCGTTTTCCTTTTTTGTTTTCTTTATATGAAATGAAACAAGGAGCCCTGCCTCAAGACACTGTCTCATTTTTGCATCGGTTCCTTGTTTCCTGATTTGTAATCTCTTTATGTAACTTACACCCTCATTACAAGTATGCTCTTCTTTAAACTCTTGCCACTCTGATCTTTGCGTTGACGCCTTCCTGAAGTTCTGCGCTGACACTCAGTTTCCCGCTCAGATTTGTCATCATTTTTCCGATATTGACGTCGTCCACATACACAATGTATTCACAGTCTGGTTCCAGTTCTAATGTAAACTGTGCATCTTCCTTCGCAGATACTGTAAATGCCACTTCATCTTCTGTTTCTGCAAAATGTTCAACAGCAGTCCCCGGTACAGATTCATAGACGAACATTCCATTTCTCTCTAGTTTTGTGATCTCTGAGAAGGTCTTTACTTTATATACATCTCCTTCGAATTCAAAGTTATCCAATTTTGTCTTCTGTGCTAATGTAAAATCCCCAAAACTAAGTGTTCCGTCTTCCTCTACACGCAATAATTCTTTTACTGCAGCCATCTTGTTCTCCTCCTACGGTACTTCATATTTTCATTTCTGCATCTTATCCCCTCTCATCATAGTATGGATAAGGTGTTTTCTGATATTATATAATAATTTGTGATATTTTTCTAGTTCTTTGTCACTTTCGGCAGAAATTTAATTTGTTTTTTAGAAAAGGATACATCTACCTCCATATCAGAGTGGATTTCTCCGGCAAGAATCGCCTCTGCCATCTTATCTTCCAATTCATTCTGCACTGCACGTCTCAGCGGTCTTGCTCCATATTTAGTATCTGTTCCCACTTCCACAATATGTTTTTTGACCGAATCACGGATGTGTAACTGGATATTTAACTGTGACTGGACACGAACTGCAAATTCCTTGCACAATAATCCTGCAATTTTCTTCAAATTCTCTGCACTAAGCGCATGGAACACAATAATTTCATCGATCCGGTTCAAGAATTCCGGTCGGAACAACTGCTTCACTTCATCCATTACATTGCTTTTCATCTTCTTATAGTCATCCTGCGGATCTTCCTTTGCGGCAAATCCCAGCTTCTTCGGTTCCACGATTGCCTTCGCCCCTGCATTCGACGTCATAATAATGACCGTATTACGGAAATCGATCTTTCTTCCCTGGGAATCTGTAATATGCCCATCATCAAGCACCTGAAGCAAAATATTAAATACATCCGGATGTGCTTTTTCAATCTCATCGAACAAAATTACTGCATATGGATTCCTTCTGACTTTCTCGCTGAGCTGCCCGCCTTCCTCATGTCCGACATATCCCGGAGGGGAACCAATCATCTTTGACACACTATGCTTCTCCATGTATTCTGACATATCGACGCGAATCATTGCATCTTCCTGTCCAAACAACGCCTCCGCAAGTGCTTTGGATAGCTCTGTCTTCCCCACACCTGTCGGTCCAAGAAACAAAAATGACCCAATCGGTCTGTTCGGGGATTTCAGTCCTACACGTCCCCGCTTCACCGCTTTTGCAACAGCAGTGACCGCTTCTTCCTGACCGATCACTCTCTTCTGTAAAGTCTGCTCTAATTTTCTTAACCTTGCACTTTCAGATTCTCCCAGTTTTTGTACCGGAATCTTTGTCCAGACAGACACTACTTCTGCAATCTGCTGCTCTGTCACGCAAATCTGATGCGATACCTGATTCTTGTTAAACCGTTTCTTAATGCTCTCTAATTTCTTTTCAACAGCCTGCTGCTCCTGATTCAACATCGATGCCTCTGCAAAACGGCCTTCTGCCACCGCCTGTTCCTTCTCCTTCATGAGAGACTGCAGAATTTCCTCTGTCTTTGTCAGATTGTCCGGAACTTTAAACCCATTAAGATTTGCCTTGGAACACGCTTCATCCAAAACATCAATCGCCTTATCGGGCAGATTCCTGTCACTGATATAGCGCTCTGACAGTTTGACCGCAGCCTCAAGTGCTCCCGGCTCAATCGTAACATGATGGTGTGATTCATATTTTCCCTTCAGACCTTCCAAAATCTGAATACTCTGGGCACTATCTGGCTCTTCAACTGTAATCGGCTGAAATCTCCGCTCCAACGCTGCATCTTTCTCAATATATTTTCTATATTCAGAGATCGTTGTTGCGCCGATCAACTGCAGTTCTCCACGAGCCAGCGATGGCTTCAAAATGTTAGAGGCATCCATAGCCCCCTCTGCACCTCCTGCACCGATCATTGTATGTACCTCGTCTAAGAACAGAAGAATATCCGATGAACTTTTCACTTCCTGAATCAGGCGCTTCATCCTGTCTTCAAATTCTCCCCGATACTTAGATCCCGCAATGAGAGCAGCAAGATCCAACGTCAGAATATGCTTATGCTTCATACTCTCTGGAACCATCCCCGACACGATTCTCTGTGCAAGCCCTTCAATGATCGCAGTCTTTCCAACTCCCGGTTCCCCGACAAGACATGGATTGTTCTTCGTTCTGCGGCTTAATACCTGCATCAGCCGCTCAATCTCTTCCATTCTTCCAACAACCGGATCCAGCTTCCCGTCTGCTGCTTTCTCTGTCAGATCTGTGCAGTATTGCTCCAGCATCCCTGGCTGTCCTCTTCTTCCACTTCCGGCTTCCTCTGAAAATTCCGCCGGATCAATCCCTGCCGCCTCAAAAATATCTTGATAAATCTTTGTCAGACTGATATTTAACGTTGTAAGGATTCTGGCCGCAACACACTCTGAATCACGCACGATCGCCATCAACATATGCTCCGTACCAACCTCCGATGCCTGAAATCGCTCTGCCTCTCTTCTGCTGTTCTCAAGCAGATACTCTAAGCGTGGACTTCTCTCTGCCTTTCCTTCAAATACAACTTCCTCTGTCGGAGAAATCAGTTCTCCGATCACTTTCAAAATCTCATTCTCATTTACTCCGTTTGTCGCAAGGATCTGACCTGCCACTCCCGTAAACACTCTCCGCAGTCCAAGCAAAAGATGTTCTGTCCCAATATATGGGTGTCTTAACTCCTTTGCTGCACTCCTCGCGGTCTTTAACACATTCTCAGCCTGTTTTGTATATTCAATCTGCATGAATTCCTCCTTCTATCTCTCCTACACATATTCTTCATAAATCTCATCCACAAGCTGATGAACTTCCTCCCTGGAAATGTTCTGACAGCTTGCCTTTGCAAGCAGTACTCTGAGCTGCTCTCTCATCTCTTCCACCGCCTGAAGTTTATTGACATCGATGGCGATCACAGCACCTTTTCTGCGGTCCAGCTGAAGAAACCCTTCCTGCTTTAAGACCGAATACGCCTTATTTACTGTATGCATATTGATACCGATATTTTCCGCAAGCTGCCTGACAGACGGAAGTGTATCCCCTTCCCGGATCGTAGATGTCGCAATTCCCATAATGATCTGATTCCGAAGCTGAATATACAGCGCTTCTGAACTGTTAAAATCAATCTCGATAAACATAACCTCACCTCCGTTGTTATATACATGTTATAACATATGACATTTCTTGTCAATGCATTCTCTTGCCCTTTACACTCCTTTTAATTTCAGATATAATAGCAACGTAAATAAGAAAATAAAACAAGATGGAGGAACACTGTGAAAATACGTAGATTATTTGCCATATGGGCTTCAAAGCTCACAGGCTTTGTATGTAAATTGTTAGGAAAGCAGGGGCTCACCTGGTCTGGTAAGATTGCACTTACGATCGATCCTGATATTCTGACAGAGATGGCCGCTGATGTCCGTGAGAAAATCTTTGTCGTTTGTGGTACAAATGGAAAAACCACAATCAATAATCTTCTCTGCTCTACTTTGGAGGGACAGGGAAAAAAGGTAATCTGTAACCACTCCGGTTCCAATATGTTAAACGGAGCTATTGCCGCTTTTGTACTATCTGCAAAATGGAATGGAAAAATCGATGCCGACTATGCCTGTATCGAAGTGGACGAAGCCTCCACACTGCGCATTTTCCCGCATTTCAAACCGGATTACATGATACTAAACAATCTGTTTCGGGATCAGCTGGATCGCTATGGCGAGATTGATATCACAATGAATCTGTTAAAAGATGCAATGCGAATTGCTCCGGAGATGACGATCATCGTCAATGGAGATGATGCACTCTCCACATATCTTGCCCAGGAAAGCGGCAATCCATATGTCACTTACGGAATTCAGGAGCAAGTATTTGAAGAACAAAGCATCAACGAAATCAAAGAAGGACGTTTCTGCAAAAAATGTGGAGCAAAATTGTTTTACAATTTCTACCATTACAGCCAGCTCGGGGACTACCACTGTCCAAACTGTGATTTCCACCGACCAGAGCTAAACTATAACGCAAGCAATGTCAAGACTGGAAAGGTTCTGGACTTCGATGCAAATGGGGAGCATATTCATGTAAATTATCGTGGTTTCTACAATGTCTACAATATTCTTGCTGTATATGCTGCTGTCAAAGAAGCCGGCATTCCACTTCAAAATTTCAATGAGATCCTCGGCAAGTACAACCCAGAAAACGGACGAATGGAACATTTCTCTATCAAAGGAACGGAAATTATCTTAAACCTTGCAAAGAACCCAGCAGGATTTAACCAAAACATTTCCGCCGTCATGGAGGATGACAGCCCGAAAGATCTGATTATTCTGATCAACGACAATGATCAGGACGGAATTGATGTGTCCTGGCTCTGGGATGTGGACTTTGACCGCCTAGGCGACCCATCCATACGTTCCATCACCGTCAGCGGGATCCGCTGTCAGGATATGCGCTTACGATTGAAATATGTAGATATCCCTTCTATTTTGGAGCCGGATATTGAGACTGCAGTCCGGAAACGCATCGCCGATGGCACCGGAAATTTATACGTCCTTGTCAATTATACTGCCTTGTATAGTACTCATAATATCTTAAAGCGAATGGAGGGTGAACAATCATGAAACTGACTATCGGACATCTTTATCCAGATCTTCTGAATCTCTACGGAGACCGGGGAAATATTCAATGTATGATGAAGCGACTCCAATGGAGAGGCATCGAAGCAGAGACAATTGAATTTGAGATTCAGGACGAGGTCGACTTCTCTGAACTTGACATTGTTCTGCTCGGTGGAGGGTCTGACCGGGAACAGATGCTTGTCTGCGAACGTCTGAAGGAAATCCGCGATGATTTCAAAGCTTATGTGGAGGACGGCGGTGTTGTCCTTGCAGTCTGCGGCGGATACCAGTTACTCGGGACCCACTATTCCACTGATCAAGGTGTGATCGAAGGGCTTTCCATCGTAGATATTTACACAGAACAGGGCAAGGATTATCGACTCATCGATAACATTGTTCTGGAGAGCGAACTTTCTGATATGCCTGTGGTCGGCTTTGAAAATCACGGCGGCAGAACTTATATCAAAGATCAGAAGCCATTCGGAAAAGTCATTTATGGAAGTGGAAATGACGGACAGAGCGGCTACGAAGGGATCATTTATAAAAATGTGATCGGAACTTATCTGCACGGACCGCTTCTCCCAAAAAATCCTCAGATTTGTGATTATCTTCTCACAAAAGCACTAGAGAGAAAATATAAGAAGCCAATTGAGCTCGCTCCCCTTGATGATACCGAGGAACGTGAAGCAAACACTTACATTTATCAGCGGTTCAAAGGAAAAGTCAGCAGACCGCAGGATCAGGAACAGATTTAAGATTTTACTTGAAAAGAAGTTGCCGTATTTTTTCTTTACGGCAACTTCTTTTCGTTCTTTCTCTTTTTTAGTTTTTATGGGATTTCATAGATGATCCGCTTGTAGTTTAGCTTTTCTTCTTCGGTCTTTGCATGCTCGCTGTCCCAGACATTCTGAAAGGAAAGATCTTTATCGTTTGTCAGTACAACATAGCGGACTGGCTTTACTGCCTGATCCATGCGTCCCTCCAAATCCAGCAAATATTTATATTCATAATCATGCACCTCATGATCTTTTGACAAAATCACCCGGAAATTCTTCCCATCATAGAATAAATCTTCGAGAAACCATTCTTTCTCCCTTCCAAACTGATACATGATCCGCACTTTTGCAGGCTCTTTGCTCTCTGCACTTTTTAAAAACTGTTCCCAGTATTCTCCGCCGTCAACCAGCTTTGTATCTCTGTAAACTACACATCCATCTTTCTTTGCCTGCTCGGCAGTATAATCTTCCGGCACATGATCAAATCCTTGATAGACTCCTTTTCCTCTTGTCCGAAACGTCTGCTTCTCCTTCGGCATCAGTTCCATGCAGCCACTCATATACAAACTGATTCCTATTGCGATCAGCCCAAACAGGATTCTTTTCTTTTCCATCTGATTTCTTTCTCCATATATACTTCGCCGTCAAGATCTTTCCACTCAAATTTCTCATCTAAAATCATATAGCTGTGAAGAGAATCTTCTTTTGGAATGGAAATAGAACCCGGGTTCATATAAATACATCTGTCCGTTTCTCTGCAAACCGGCACATGTGTATGTCCATGAAGAAGAATGTCTCCCTTTTTTAACATTGGCACATGTTCCAGATTATGTACATGTCCATGTGTGGCAAAGATCATACGGTCATTCAAATATAAAATACAGTAATCTGCCATAATCGGGAATTCCAAAACCATCTGGTCCACTTCACTCTCACAATTTCCCTTCACACAAAGAATCTCTTCTTTGATCTCATTTAACATCGCGATCACTTCCTTTGGCGCATAGTCTTTCGGAAGGTCGTTTCTTGGCCCGTGATATAAAATATCTCCGAGAAGCAGAAGCTTATCTGCCTTCTCTCTTCTGTATGCTTCTATCATCTTTCTGCAGTAATATGCAGAACCGTGGATATCTGATGCAATCATCCATCTCATTGTTGCTCCTCCTCTGTTTCACTGTGAATTTGCTGTCATTGTACCATCTTTCATTTTCTTTGGATAGGCAAAAATAAAAATTTATAAAAATGTGGCAAAAACAGATGCACCAATGACCGTCATCAGCCCTGACACAGCGATAGAAAGGCTGCTCATGGCTCCCTGCACCTCTCCAAGTTCCAATGCTTTTGCTGTGCCGATTGCATGCGAAGCCGTTCCAAGAGAAAGTCCTACCGCAATCGGTTCTCTGATTCCAAACATTTTACATATATATTCTCCGATGATATTTCCTAACACCCCTGTCACAATGATGACAGCGACGGTGATCGTTGAGATTCCTCCCAACTCCTCGGAAACTCCAATTCCAATCGCAGTTGTGATCGACTTCGGCAGCAGTGTCACATACTGTTCATGGCTCAGCCCAAACAAATATGCCAACCCGAAAACACTTCCGAGGCTTGACAGTACGCCTGCCGTAATTCCCCAGAAAACTGCCCAGAAATTTTGTTTCAACAATTCCATCTGCTGATACAATGGAACCGCAAGGCAGACAGTAGCCGGAGTTAAAAGATAGCTTAAGTATTTTGCTGATTCGTTGTAAGTCGCATAATCAACATCCAATACATTGAGTAGAACAATAACTGCAACGATCGCTAACAGCAATGGATTCAAAAACCCCCATTTCAATTTTTTCCGTGCAAGTAAGCCCAGACCATAGGCTCCGATACTGATCGTCAGACCAAAATACAACGATTCACTAAAAAACTCTTTCATCTTTCCGTTCTACCTCCTTTTTTCTCCTGTAGTCAATAATTCCCTGTGATACTTTTCCGGTGCAAATCATCACAAAAATCGTTGTGATAACAATAATCATCATGACCGGCACAACGATTTCCTTTAAATCCGCCCACACTGTAATAAGTCCAACTGCTGAAGGTATAAACATCGGCGGCATAATATCAATCAAAAAATCCGCTGCAAGTTTCACCTGATTCAATTTTATCACTTTCGCGCAAAGACAAAATAGCATGATCAAAAGTCCATAAATGCTTGCCGGAACCGGAAGAGGGAGCACTGCATGAAGAACTTCCCCTAGAAATGTGACCGTCATGATCACGCCAAACTGATACAATAATTTCATATCTTTTCTCATTCCTTCCTTAAACGATTACAAAATTCTTTGCTTTTCATCATATCACACTCCATTTTGCTGCGCACAATGATTTTTCCACAAAAAAAGCAGAGGATATCTCCTCCATTTTGTATATATCCTCTGCCTTTTGTAGATATGCTTTATTTTTTTTTCGATCTGCAACATATTATGTATAATTCGCACAAATGTCACAGTTCCTTTCCACATCACATCTTCATCAATATTAAATGTTGGATTGTGATGCGGAATATCTGTTCCCTTTTTTTCATTGGAAGAACTCAGGAAGAAAAAAGCTCCCGGAACTTCCAAAAGATAGTTCGCAAAATCTTCTCCTCCCATATTAGGAATTGACAAATCCTCAATAATATCTTTCGGTTCAAACAGATCGCTGACGGCTTTTGCAGCCAGCTCTGCCATCGTCTCATCATTGACTACCGGGGGAGCTCCCCATATAATCTCACACTCACAGCTTCCTCCAAACATCGCTGAAATAGCCACTGCCAGTTCTTTGATCCTTCTCGCAATATACTGCCGCACTGTCTCATCCAGCGCTCGAATCGTCCCTTCCAAAACTACCTGGTCCGGTATCACATTATATTGGGTTCCTCCTGTAATTTTTCCAACGGTGATAACACTAGACGCTGTTCCCGATATTTCTTTTGTCTGTATTGTCTGCAAAGCAATCAGAAGATGAGCTGCTATGTTGACAGGGTCAACGCCCTTCTCTAGTGTAGATCCATGACAGGATTGCCCTTTTACACAAATAATAAATTTATCAAAAGATGCCATACAACATGCCCTTGGAAAAATAAGAGTCCCTGTCGGAATTTCTTTGCCTAAAATATTTCCGATATGAAGTCCAAAAATAGCAGCTACATCTTTCAGACATCCATTTGAAATTGCAATCTCTGAGCCTCTGGAAATTTCCTCAGCTGTCTGAAAAATCAGTTCCCGATCCATGATACCCTTCTTTTCTTCCATCTCCAATAAAATCATTTTTAATCAGTCTGTCCACAAATTCTGCAACGGACTTCATTGCCTCTCGCATCTTGGCAGCATTGTTCTCCGTCTGTAAAATATATGCGCGGTCTTTATAAAGATCTGTCCCTGGATTTTCCGCATACAGAGCAGTCACCGCCGGAATTTTAACCTGCTCAGTCACTGCTGCCGTAGCAGCTCCACATCCCAATCCATATCTTCCTGCATTGAATCCTGGTCCTGCCACAAATAAATCTTCCTGATATTTCTTTACAAGTTCTACAAACTCCCTGTACACTTCTTCTGTATGCTCCGCTATATAAAATTCTTCTTTCTGATTGGATTTTTATCAAATTCCTCTGCTCGTTTTTCCATCATTCTCTGATTCGATAAAATTGAGTATCCTAAAGATTCGGAATCCAGTATCTCACGAATCTGTTCAAAATACTTCATATAATTATCATGCATTCCTTCATCTACCCAATCTTTGATAATTCCTACCAGTGCATGTGCTTTTAGCTTTGCCATCAGATTCAACTCACTTTCCGACAGCTTGAATCCGCATTCAGAATATCCCATATCAATATTGATCTTCCAAAGTTCATAATAAATTTCATACAAAGATTCAAACAGAGAATTTTGTCCAACATATTGAAAACACGCAAAGTAAAATTTCCTTTCTGCATAAAGAGCCTTACATACTTTCACAAAACTCTCTGTCAGCTTCGATGGATTGTTAAAAGAATTTACATTTTCCAACATATCTGTATAAAACATCCAGTTGATCAGCTCATATTTGTCCTGAAACGATAGTAAAATGAATTTCTCTTTTTCTCTTGTTAGCATTTGATTAGAAAAATTTGTCGAAAAAAAAGGGGTTTTATTTATGTATCTATATGCTGCAATCGCTGCACTTCCAATTTTATTCACTATTATCTTTATGGCTGTCTTCAATTGGCCTGCAAAACGTGCATTGCCTTTCTCTTGGCTGATTGCCTGCCTGGTTGCCGGATTTGTATGGAAAATGGATTTTCTGGAAATCTCAGCCAGAACAATTTCTGGTTTCCTAAGTGCTCTGGAAACTTTGTTTATCTTTTTTGGAGCTCTTCTCCTTATGAACGTACTCAAGCAGTCTGGTGCCATGGCAGCAATCAATCAACTCTTCTCTGGAATTACGCGTGATGCGCGAATCCAGGCAATCCTGGTCGGATATGTTTTTGCTGGATTCATCGAAGGCGCTGCTGGTTTTGGTACTCCTGCTGCTTTGGCTGCACCAATTCTGATCAGCCTGGGATTTCCACCGCTTGCAAAGATGCACTGCCGGTTTTTCCTTTCTGCATCTTTACCGGATGTGTGATTGGCGTAATCTATATTCTTATGGCAATCTTAGTCTTTTGCATCAAAAAAGGTTTCCTGATGCCGAAAGACATCTGGACTTTTGACGGCGTATCTGAATGAGGCGAATCGTCTTGGATGTCCTCCCAGCAAGTGGCACAGGCAAAAGATAAACAAATGAAGCCTTTTCTCGCATGGCTGCCTTATATTGTGATCGGCGCTCTACTCGTCGTGACTCGCGTAGGATTTTTCCATCTGAAACCGATTCTTACCAGCGAGCCTTTTGTCATTCACATTGACCATATTTTAGGTTTTGAAAATATTTCATGGGATTTTAAATTCTTATGGAACCCTGGAATTTTCCCATTTATACTGATTGCGATTTTCACCGTATTTCTTCACAAAATGACAAAAGAAGAAATGAAGACTGCATGCCGTGATTCTGTAAAGCAAGTATCCGGAGCTGCCATTGCTCTTCTGTTTGGTGTAGCCATGGTAAATCTCTATCGCTTCACTTGTTGTCCTTCGATTGGAAACTTAGTTGCTTCCTCTGACATTGATCGGAGTGCTCGGTTCCTTTATGTCTGGTTCCTGCACAGTATCGAATACTCTGTTTTCTTCTCTGCAATTTAAAACAGCGTCTCTGCTTGCTATGCCACAAGTACTGATCGTTGCTCTTCAAAATATGGGAGATGCCATCGGAAATATGATCTGTGTCAATAACATTGTATCCGTCTGTGCCACAACCGGAACAATGGGAAACGAAGGAAGTTTCTATTATTCAAAAGGAGTATGATAAAGACAAGTAAAAAAACAGTCTGAAAAACGAAAGGAGACATGATTTATGCGTTACGAATGTGAACAGGTAGAACTGAAAAGAAAAGACGATGGTACGGACTTATACCTTACAAAATTCTGGTGTCCAGCAAGCTGGCAGGATAAAAATATCCTTATGGTTCATGGATTAACTTACACGCAGCATGTATTTGATATCAAATACAAAGATTACAGTGTTTGCGAATATTTTGCAAAGAACGGATACACTGTATGGCGTCTGGATCTTAGCGGATATGGAAAATCTGGAAAATACGAAGACGGATGGAAAGTCACAACACAACATGCTGCAGAAGATAAAATTTATGCTCTCGAAAAAATCTGTGAGTTACAGGGTGTAGAAAAACTTGATTTGCTTGGCTGGTCATGGGGAACAATGACAACTTCCGAAGTTGCTTCACAGCGCCCGGATTTATTAAAGAAAGTCGTATGGCTTGGACCTTGCTTCGGTGGTGCATTTGAAGCGACTCCAGTAACAGAACTTCACGGAATGTGGGTAGACCATACATATGCTCAGGATGGCGGACATGGACGTCCAAACGGCGGTGCGAAAGAGATTATGGAAATCGGCGATGGCTGGCTGATCGATACAAAAGCAGTAAAAGTTCCTGTATTGATTATTACTGGTGACAATGACTTCTATGTAAACATTGACAGATGTTATCAAGCTGAGAAGGAACTTCCAGAAGGATCCAAATTACTTCATCTGCACGGCGCTGGTCACGCAATGTATCTTGAAAAAGATTACTATCAGACTACACGGGAAGCAATCTTGAAATTTATCTCTGAATAGAGACAAATTCCTCTATAATAAAATCTTTGGCAAAAGTGATTTCTTGCCGCTTCTGCCAAAAGAGCCGGGAACAAAATCCCCGACTCTTTTCCTTTCACAGTATCAACTGCATTCTCTATTATGATTTACTCTCCAAAATCTTATCAATACTTACCAGCTTCACACTCAGTACAAAGATCTCACATGCCTTCGCCAGTTCCTCCGGTGTCGGATATGATGGTGCAATACGGATATTGCTGTCTTTTGGATCTTTACCATACGGGAATGTCGCCCCTGCAGGTGTCATGACAAGTCCTGCCTCACTTGCCTTTGCAACAATCGCCTTGGCACATCCATCCATCGCATCAAACGAGATGAAATATCCTCCTCGCGGCCGTAACCAGGAACCGATTTCAAGTCCTTCCAGCTCTCTCTCTAAAATTGTCAGGACTGTCTCAAATTTCGGACGCAGAATATCTGCATGCAGCTTCATATGTTCCACCATTCCGTGAATGTCTTTATAAAAGCGTGCGTGGCGCAGCTGATTCAACTTATCATGTCCAATTGTCTGGATCTGCATCTGTTTTCTGATTGCCACAAGATTGGCATCCGATGCCGCAATCGCTGCAACTCCGGAACCCGGAAAGCTTACTTTCGATGTGGAACAGAATTTATACACCATATCTGGGTTTCCTTCTTTTTTACATTCCATCAAAATCTCTATTAAATAGTCCTGCTTGTCTTCGTATAAGTGATGGATGCCATATGCATTATCCCAATAAATACGGAAATCTTTTGCCGCCGGTTTCAGTTTTGCAAAGCGGTGTACTGTCTCGTCAGAATATGTGATTCCCTGTGGATTCGAATATTTCGGGACACACCAGATTCCTTTGATCGCATCATCCTCGCTGACCAGCTTCTCCACAATATCCATATCCGGTCCATCCATCGTCATTGGCACATTGATCATTTCAATTCCAAAATGCTCTGTGATCGCAAAGTGTCTGTCGTATCCAGGAACCGGGCATAAGAACTTTACTTTGTCCAATTTTGCCCACGGGGTACTTCCCATCACCCCATGCGTCATGGAACGTGCAATCGTATCGTACATAATATTCAAACTGGAATTTCCAAAGATAACGATATTGTCTTTCGGCACTTCTGTCATATCGGCAAGGAGCTGCTTCGCTTCACGGATTCCGTCGAGTACTCCGTAATTTCGGCAGTCTACCCCTTCCTCGCATTTCAGATCGGATTCACTTGTAAGGACATCCATCATCCCCATCGCAAGATCCAGCTGTGCTGCAGAAGGTTTTCCTCTAGACATATCAAGCTGCAGTCCCTGTGCCTTTACCTTTTGAAATTCTTGTTCTAACTGACTTTTCAGTTCTAAAAGTTCCTCTTTACTTCTATCCTTATACGCTAACATTGCAAGACCTCCAAAATCTGTTTTCAATTTAACATCATACTCACTTTTTGACGTTTCGTCAATACTTTCTTGCATTTATTTACGCATTTTCATTGTTTTCTTTTATTTTTTATTCTTTTTTTGAATGAATTCATACTTATTAATTCATTTTTCTATCGATATGCTTTCAGAATCTCTCCCAGACTCTCCTCCGTCACTTGATGATATACCGTTCCGTCAATCATCATGTTCGGCCCTTTGGCACACTGTTTCATACACCCGCTTGTCCGCAGATAAAATCTGCCTCCCTCAGATACTTCTCCTTGCCGAATTTTCCACTTTTTCTCAAGTATTTTCAAAAGATCGTAAGAGCCTTTTGCTGAACACCCTGCTCCTACACATATTTGAATCTCATGACGATAATTCTCCGCCTTCAGGCTTGGATAACGTTTGATGACTGCCGCCAGAAATGTCTCCTTCATTTTTGTAACTTCTGCCACTTGTTTCTGCACTGCTGCCGGAATACATCCTTTCACATCCTGGATCTCCCGCAGCATATTGACGAGATCCTCCTGTGAAATCATTTCTCCCTCCTTTGTATAATATTCTATAATTTCACGAATCTGTTCTTCCATCTTTTCAATCTCCTTTCTGTATCTTCATTGTCCATCTTTTGTATTGCATCTGTTCCCTTTGCCTATTCTCTGATATCAGCCTCAAATCCTGCCGGCGTACATATTTCATCAAAGAGAAGATCGCCATCCACAAAAAGCCGATATCTGACCGTACATGCAGCATGTTCGTAGATTCCTCTTCCCATCGCCCCTAACTGCGGTGCCAGAAGTTTCTGCGGATGGTTCTGCTGTAGTTGTGCCTCAAATTTTATATGTTTCTGTTCAATCACTATTTGCTTCTCTGTTCTTTCCTTGACTCGAGCTCCACAATAAGTCGCAAGACGATAGTGTCTTCTTCCGTACCAGATTTCTGCAATCGTTCCTTCAAAGGAAAATGGTCCCACCGGAATTGTTGCTGCTGCCGCCATCAAGTGCAATCTTCCTCCTGCCCCTCTGCTGCACTGGGTCCAGACATATTGATCTGGAAAAGACGTGCCGCGGTCTTTCTCAATATACCCGATTCCTTTGCCAAAATGAAGCTGCTCGCGATTGATCTTCAATGTTCCTGCCACATTGTGTCTCATACTGATGATCTCATGTCGGCACTGCATAAATGGGATCCAGCGAAACGGACCCATAATATCCCCAGACAGTTGGGAGAATTTCCCATAGACAAGCTTCCCTTTCATTTTCAATTCTCTCGTCCGTATATCAATAGAAATCCCAGTTTCCGAAAAGACATTTCTTCCGATCCGGCAGTACAGACGTCCCTTTGCCGCATAAAACTGTTCCGGTGCATAATGAATCTTCCAAACATGATCATTTGCGATCACCTGCAGCATCGCACTTTTTTCTCCTCTTGGATTGATATGGAACGATGGAATAAAGCAAATAGTCTGGGATCCATTTTCATGCTTAAAATACCATCCTTCAAAATAGCACTTCTTTTTTCGTCCCCCATAAAAATAATTTTTTCTGCTCATTTCCTCTCCACTGCTGCATTTCTTACTGCAGGATTATCAATCAGATTTCCTTCTTTATCAAACCGCGATCCATGGCAAGGACAGTCCCATGTCTCTTCTTCTGGATTCCACGTCAACTTACAGCCGAGGTGGGGACAGCGGATGCCTCCGGGAGCCGCCAGTCCTTTGGCGCTCTTTGCTCCTTCTACCGCTGCTGCTTTCAATGCTCTGATCGGAACTCTCTGCGGAGAAAACACTGCTGCATTTCCACTTTCTTTCTGGCAGATCTGTTCTGTAATCATCAGAGCCGCTGCCATCGAGGAAGTCATTCCCCATTTTCCAAATCCGGTTTCTACATACCACTTTTTATTTTTTCCTGTATAAAGTCCGATGTAGGGAATGGCATCGAGTGTCATGCAGTCCTGCGCCGACCATCTATCTATCGTCTCACAATCTCTCCAATATTCTTTTGCCCGCCTCTCCAGCTTCTTGTATTGCCCTCCGGTCTCATTTTCTCCGGTCCGGTGCCCTTCTCCTCCAAACAATGTAAACTCTCTGAAATTCCGGAAGGAGAAGTCTTCCCCGGGATCTACACCCAAATACAAATGTTCAAAGGGTTGTGCCTGTTTCAATGCAAGTACATAACTGCGTTCTTGATGCATCCTTGCAAAATAATATCCTGGTGTATTCATAATCGGATGATGAGACGCAAATACAACCGCATCTGCCAACACGTTTCCATGATCCGTATAAATTTTCCCCTCCTCCACACCAGTTACTTTTGTGTGCTCATAAATTACAAGCTGTTCTGCAAGTGCTTTTAAAAAGAGCAGTGGATGAAATGCTGCCTGTTTCTGATAACAGATACTTCCTATAACGGAAAATGGAAGCTCTGTCTTTGTTGTAAACTCCGCCTCAATCCCCAGACGTACTGCCGCCTCCACTTCTCTCTTTATCTGCTCTGCATCGGTCAGTGAATAGAGGTAGGAACTACATTCTCGAAAATCACAGTCTATCTGCTCTTCCTGCACCAGCCGACTATACATCTTCAGTGCACGCTTATTTGCACTGACATATTTTCTTGCTTTTTCCTCTCCCGCCTCTCTGAACAGTTTTTCATAAATCAAATTGTGAGAAATCGTAATCTTTGCTGTGGTCCCTGCAGTCTGTCCACTTCCCACTCGATTCCCCTCAAGAACGATCACATCTTTTCCTGCTCGTTTCAGAAAAAAAGCCGTTAAAATTCCGGCCATTCCTCCGCCGATCACCGCAACTTCTGCTCGAACACTCTGAGCAAGTGGCGAGAACGCAGGAAGCTTGCTTGTCTTCGTCCAGATTGTATCCATACACTCCACCTCATTTTTGTTACTTCTACATGTTATAGAAAGTATGGACCATTTTTCTCTCACTTATTCTGTTTTTTCTGACCTCCGCTCTGTTGTGCTCGCTTTATATTCACATTATAATCGCTTCTGCTGAGAGAATCTTCTATACCTTTCCTTCTTTGAACGCAAGAATCATCTCATTTGTCAGACTGATATGCTTTTCTGTTACCGGAATTTCTTCACGCTCAAACCACTCTGCCAAGGCAAGTTCCTCTTCGTCAAGCGTAATCTCGGCACTTCCATCTAACTCCGCAAAAAATCCAAACAACAGTGTATCCGAAAAAGACCACGGCTGGCTTTTATAATAACGCAGATTTTTGACTTTCAAGCCAACTTCCTCCATCACTTCCCGCTGCACCGTCTCCTCGATTGTCTCGCCAATTTCTGCAAAACCGGCAATCAATGCATATTTCTTGTAGTCTCTGCCTGCATATTTTGACATGAGCAGCCGATTACCATCCGTCACACCAATAATGACTGCCGGGCAGATTTTCGGAAATTCCATCTGTCCACAATGCTCACAGCGCATCATACGTTCTTTTTTGTCATGTACCATCGGTCTGCCGCATACTCCGCAAAATTTTCTGCTCCGATACCAGTTATACAGCTGGAAACCTGTAATCCCCGCAAAGGCAAGATAAAGTGGCTTCGCCTGCCGGAAAGCTTCAGTATGTTCCATCTGAAATGTAGACAGCTGTGCATAACGGATATGTTCTCCCAAATAGAAACACTTCCCGTCTATCTCAAACAGATATGTATAATTCTCATAGATCCCATCATTTTCCTTTTCCAGTTCCGCAAAAGTCGGAAAACGGATTTCCTCTCCCTTTTTCTCCAACAATACCTGATGTCCGTCATAACATAGCATAATACTGTCTTTCTCCGGCGGTTTTGGGTTGTACTCATTTCGATACCGGTGTGGTGCAATATCTTGTATCATGATTTTTACCTCTTTTTCTTCTATTTCCTATTTTTCTTTTTTCATCCATCCACTTGTATTTTTATCTGTCTGCGAGATACTCTTCTTTTAAAATATCCATATGGATTTCATCCCAGAAACGTCCTTTTGCATAATAGCTTTCTCTTCTTCTTCCAAACTCACGGAAGCCGACTTTCTGATAAGTGTGGATCGCTCTCTCATTAAATGCAAATACTCGCAGCATCACATTGTGAAGGTTTAATGTCTCAAAAGCAAAATCGAGAAGGAGCCTTAATACCTCCTGCCCATATCCTTTTCCCCGATTTTCTTCCTCTCCGATAAAAAGTCCGACTTCCGCACACTGACGGATTTGATTGATCTCCTGGATCCCACAGTTGCCGATCAGTGTATCATCTTCTTTTCTGATGATCGCAAACTGTGTTTTCCCTTGCATACTTTGGATCCATGCCTCTTCCGCCTCAACCGTCATGATCATCGCAGAATTCCCAAGTCCGTCTGTCGTATCAAAGTCACTGAGCCACTTCACATAAGTTGCTGCATCTTCCACCTTTGGTACCGCAAGATAAAGATGTTTCCCTTCCAATTTCTTAATATATCCCATTCTTTTTTCCTCCCATCTTTTCTTTCTATCTGCTTCTATAAAAATTTTCTCTTTTTATCCTATTTTTCTCTTCGCACAAACCTACTTTCGCGATGGTGCAATGTATTCCTTCTCCACATCTTTTTTTCGCCAGTTTTGAATAAAGAACCATTTTTTCGGAATGGTAACAATAAATACAATTCCAAGTACAATTCCAAATGCGATTTTTAACGACTCCAGTCCTTTGATCGCCGCCAGTGTCAACTCATTTGACACAAGATAGTACATGGTATAGTAAACGCCTGCTCCCGGCACAAGCGGGAAAATCCCCGAGATCAAAAAGACCGTGATCGGACATTTCTTCCAGACTGCAAAAATGCGGGAAACAAGCACGACTCCGACTGCACCGAAGAACGAGGCAACCGCTGTATCCGTAAACGGTACTATCAGATAATAGCAAAACCATCCTGCCATTCCAGTAAATGCTGCACACAAATAAAATTTGCGAGGAACATTGTAGAGAATCGCAAATGCAAGTGATCCTGTGGATGCCAGAAGCAAATTTAATACAAATGTCATAAAAACATTCCTCCCATCAGACTATTGTAAATAGACAGTACAGATCCTGCCTCGACTGCAATATAGACAAATACAAGAACGGCATCTACCATGCGGACAGTCCCTGATAAAATGTCACTGTCTGCAATATCGCGGATTGCATTTGTAAAAGCAATTCCTGGTACAAGCGGCATGATTGCACCGCTGATCAGCTTATCCATCCGAAGCGGAAACGGCAGGAAGTTGATCGCGCATAGTGTCATCACCGTGATAAATGCACCTCCCAGAATATTGACGATCACTTTTGAACTGTTATATTTTTTGACTCCCATCAGAAATACATGCAGTAATACCCCGATGCAGAATGCAATTCCACTTTCTATCAAAGTTGCCCCCATAATATAGCAGAAACTTCCTGCTCCCATCCCCGATGCAAACGTCTGCAACGGTTTGCTCGTGCGGGGCATCTGTTCGATCTCTTTCAGACGTTGAAATGCCTCATCGACACTGACTTTCCCTTCTACAATCTCTCTTGAGAGCGCATTGACCTCCGCTACAATTCCTAAATGTGCACCTGACAATGGCACATGCTTTGTTTTTGCATAGATTGTCTTCTCGCCATCATCTGCTGTGATAAAAATCCCATTACTCAGTACAAATGTATCCAGTCCCTGCACTCCATAATGCTCACAGATATGCCACACGGTCTCCTCTACCCGAAAGATCTCCGCCCCGTTTCTTAAGAGGATTCTCCCTGCCTCCATTGCCAGTTCCAGTACTCTGTGCGACTCTCCGTTATTGATTTCTACAATTTCTTCTTTTTCTTTCACATCCTGCCTCCAATTCTCACACCTCTATTTTAAGAGGATTTTCTCCATCAGCCAGCGCTGTGGCTTCATCCCTGCTTTCTCATAAAAGCAAAGCGCCGCCTCATTAAAGTTCCAGACACAAAGATCGATGCGTTCTGCCCCAATGTCTTGTGCCAGTCTCTCTACTGACTGATATAAACTGATTCCGACTCCCTGCTTTCTATATTGCTGTGATACATAAATATCTTCAATGTACACCGTCTTTTTCGGCACCATGATCGGATGCTTTGTCTCCCGTATGGTAGCAATACAGATTCCCAGCAGCTCGCCTTCCTCTGTGTCCGCACCAAGCGTGATCATTTCATCATTTTGAAGCATACTGTAAAATTCTTCCTTTGTATAGACTGTTCCAATTTCCTCCATCTGCCGATACATATCCGGTCTGCTCTCTGCATGTAATTTATGGAGTTCCGCCATAAACTGGCTTACAGTATCATAATCGATCTCTCTTAGTTTCCTGATCTTCATATCTATTCACTCCTTCTTTCCTGTTCTTCGTTTTGTCGATAGCCGTATTATAGCGCAACTTTTCTCCAAAGTATATAAAAAATCCTCACTCTTTTTTCAGCCACATGTTCTTTCTGAAAAACAAAAAGAGAAAGACCACAGCCACTTCCTGCTGTCATCTTCCCCTTCTCTCTATCGCATGCTTCTTTTTACCGTCTGCTTTTTATGCCTCATCAATCGCTTTTCCGATATCGTTTCTCTTATATTTGTTCGCAAATGTAACCCACTCTGTCGCAGCATATGCATTTGCTCTTGCCTCTTTTAAATCTTTTCCTTTCGCAGTCACGCCAAGTACACGCCCACCGTTTGTCACGATCGTATCTCCGTCAAATTTTGTTCCTGCATGGAAGCAGTAGTACCCTTCATATTTCTGGAATTCTTCCAGTCCACTGATCGGAAGCCCTTTGTCGTATTTCTCCGGATAGCCGTCTGATGCAAGTACAACACAGACTGCCGCATTCTCTTCAAATTCCAGCTCAATCTGATCTAATTTCCCATCAATACAAGCTTCCATCACTTCAAGGATATCATTTTTCATTCTCGGCAGTACCACCTGTGCCTCCGGATCACCAAATCTTGCATTGTACTCCAGTACCTTCGGTCCTTCTTCTGTCAGCATCAATCCAAAGAAAATAATTCCTTTAAATGGTCTTCCCTCTGCCTTCATCGCATCGACTGTTGCCTGATAAATATGTGCTTTGCAGAAGGCATCCACTTCTTTTGTATAGAACGGACTTGGAGAAAATGTTCCCATTCCCCCTGTATTCAGTCCCTGATCTCCGTCTTTTGCACGCTTATGATCCTGCGCTGATGTCATAGTCTTGATTGTATTTCCATCTACAAAGGAAAGCACCGATACTTCCCGTCCAGTCATAAACTCTTCGATTACGATCGTATTTCCGGCCTCTCCAAACTGATGATCAAGCATCAGTGATTTCACGCCTTCCTGCGCCTCCTCCAGCGTATTGCAGATCAGCACACCTTTTCCGAGCGCCAGTCCGTCTGCCTTCAGAACGATTGGAAATTTTGCTGTTTCCAGATAAGCAAGCGCCTCTTCTGCACAATCAAAATTCTCATATGCCGCTGTCGGAATCTGATATTTCTTCATCAAATCTTTCGAAAATGCCTTCGATCCTTCCAGAATCGCAGATGCCTTATTTGGACCAAATACGCGCAATCCTTCTGCCTCAAAGACATCAACAATTCCTCCGACAAGTGGGTCATCCATTCCAACGATCGTCAGATCAACTGCATTCTCCTTTGCAAATGCTGCCAGCTTTTCAAATTCCATCGCACCGATGTCTACACATTCCGCATACTCTGCGATCCCTGCATTACCTGGTGCACAGTAAATCTTCTCTGCTTTGCTGCTTCTTGACACACTCCATGCGATCGCATGCTCTCTCCCGCCGCTTCCTACAATTAGTACTTTCATAAATTATGCCTCCTACGATTTTCTACCGTTTCTCTGCTCATTCTTCTCTGAATGCAGACCTGTTATGCCGATCTTTTCTCTATCTCCACTCACCAATAACTCTTTTCGGTACACTACTCGCCGCAGACTACCGCCTTCCCATCGATCAGTTCAATCTTCCCGTTTGCGATCAAATCAATCGCCTTCGGCAAAATTTTCCACTCCGCCTCTTCCATCACACGCCGTTGAAGCGTCTCCGGAGTGTCACTATTTTTCACTTCCACTGCCTTCTGCAAAATAATCGGACCGGTATCCGTTCCTTCATCTACAAAGTGTACTGTCGCGCCGACAACCTTCACCCCTCGTTTCAGTGCCGCCTCATGTACTTTCAGCCCATAATATCCCTTTCCACAAAATGCCGGAATCAAAGATGGGTGAATATTGATCATGCGATGTTCGTACTGTCTGATCACCTTTTCCGGAATCACCACAAGAAATCCCGCAAGCACGATCAGATCCGGATTTAACTGTTGAAGCTCATCAAGGAAAGCATCGTTAAATGCTTCCCTTGATTCATAATCTTTCGGTGAAATGCACATTGCAGGAATCCCATGCTTCTTCGCACGTTCCAAAGCATAGGCATTCTTATTGTTGCTGATGACACCGATGATCTCTGTATTTGTAATTGTCTTAGCTTCAACTGCATCCATGATTGCCTGCAGGTTTGTCCCCCCGCCGGAAACTAATACAACTATTTTTAGCATAAAGTAACTCCTTTTTCTCCTGCTTCGATATGTCCTACCACATATGCATCTTCTCCGGCAGCCTTGATTGCTGCAACAGTCTTCTCCACATCATCTTTATCGACTGCCACGATCATTCCAAGTCCCATATTGTAAGTATTGTACATCATCTCTTCTGCAATCTCACCTTCTCTTGCCAGCATACGGAAGATTGGTGGAACCGGATAGCTGTCTTTTTCCACAACTGCACGCACACCATCACAGAGCATACGAGGAATATTCTCATAGAATCCACCACCTGTGATATGACTGCATCCTTTGATCTTCACTCCGCTTTCCTTAATACCGCGAAGTGCTTTCACATAGATCTTTGTCGGTGCGATCAGTGCTTCTCCAAGCGTAGTTCCAAGCTCTTCATGATATGTATCTAAAGTGTCTTTATCCATCTTAAATACTTTTCTTACAAGAGAAAATCCATTGCTATGTACTCCGGAAGACGCAATTCCGATCAGAACATCCCCATCTTTTAATTCCTTTCCAGTGATCAGGTCTTTCTCATCTACGACTCCGACTGCAAATCCTGCAAGATCGTATTCATCTTCTGGATAAAATCCTGGCATCTCCGCAGTCTCTCCACCGATCAGCGCTGCATCGGACTGTTTACAACCTTCTGCAACACCACTGACGATCGTAGCGATCTTCTCCGGCACATTTTTTCCACATGCAATATAATCTAAGAAAAACAACGGCTCTCCGCCCGCACATGCGATGTCATTGACACACATTGCAACACAGTCAATCCCCACTGTGTCATGCTTATCGAGAATAAATGCAAGTTTTAACTTTGTTCCGACACCATCTGTTCCAGATACTAATGTCGGTTTTTCCATTTCTTTGAACTTCTCCATAGAAAATGCTCCCGAAAATCCTCCGATATTTGTCAGAACTTCCGGTCTCATTGTCTGTTTGATATGTACTTTCATCAATTCTACTGATTTGTACCCTGCTTCAATATCGACGCCTGCATTTTTGTAATCCATCTTTTCTCCTCCATTTCAAGGCTTTCCCTGCTTTTTCCTACATTTGTTTCAGATATTCTTTATGTCCTAACTGATCAAGTTTTTCTGCCTTTGCCTGTACAGTCTCTTTCATCTCCTGAGAGTATGCTTTCAATCTTCCAAGCAGCTCCGGATCAGATGTTGCAAGAATTCTTGCCGCAAGAATCGCTGCATTGACTCCCCCGTCAATTGCCACTGTCGCTACCGGAATTCCCGGCGGCATCTGTACGATAGAATAAAGTGCATCTACACCCTCCAGGTTCTTTCCTGACATCGGAATTCCAATGACCGGCATTGGGAAGATCGCTGCACACATTCCAGGAAGATGTGCTGCCATACCTGCCCCTGCAATGATGACTTTAAAGTCTTTCTCCTCTGCGGACTTTGCATATTCAAAAAATACGTCCGGTTCACGGTGTGCAGAAATAATTGTCATTTCATATTCTACACCCAGTTTTTCCAGCATATCTGCTGCCTTGCTCATGACTTTCATGTCTGAGTCGCTGCCCATAACAATTCCTACTTTTGGCATAATTCTCTCCTTTTCTCATTTACAAAATGCCGGCACTTGGAAATACAAAGTATGAAATGATCCATCATCCATCTTTTTCCCGGCACCTTTATAAGTTACCAGTATAAATACTTGTTCATTTATAAGTTAATTTTACTAATACCGGGCAAGGATGTCAACAGTCCCGCCCGGTATCAGTGATTATAAATACTTATAAGGTTTTATTTCTAAACTCGTTCTTCCAAAAATCTTACGCATTTTCTGCATCCATTCGATCTAGTGGTTCATTGAGACTTTCCGTCCCCGGCAGTACGAATCTCATATCTTTCAAAAGTTCGATCTTGCTGCCATCTTTTCGGATGACACTGATCTCTGCCAGTTCTTCATATGGAATCGTAATGTCTGTATGACACTGAAAATATGCTTTATTCACATCTTCTTTTCGCAGAATCGAAATAGTATTATCCTTTGCAATGATCTCTTTTCCGTTCGGATTGTACACCCGGTTCTCCTCGTTCCAGCTGTAACAAGTGTCTCCGACCGCAAAATGTGGTCCCATCTTCTCTGCGATCAAAATGGTCATCTTATCCGCGATCTGATACTTGTTGACCATAACATATGCCGTCGTATTCGTTCCAATCGCAAACTCTCCAAGTGGAAGTGTCTCATGATTGTGCAGAATATTTTCCCGGATATAGGTTTTATTCTCCTCTTCTTTCTCAAAGTTTGCACAAGTATAATCTGTGATCATTCCATCCTGAAATTCGATCTTCAGATCTTTATACTGCATTCCATGCAGATATACTTCACTGACAAACAATGTTCCGTTTGTTCCTTCCAGTGTCGGAGAGGTGAACACTTCCCCTGCCGGAATATTGACATCCGAACCACAGTTTTCAAAGATCGTCTCCTTCTCCGGATCATTTAAAGCATGCAGTCTGACTTTGATATCCGTCTGATTCTTTCCTCTTCCAATGATATGCACGTATTCGCCTTGATCCAAGGCATCAATCATCGTCTGCTGGATCTGTCCATACACTTCGCTGTCCACTGCATTGATCTCGATCGTATCGTTAAAGATTGCCTCGTAGTCTTCTCCAATCTCCGGCTTCGGATACGAGATGATCGTGAAGCTTCTCTCTTCTCCCTTGATATACTGATTGATCATCTGGCTGGACTTACTTGCAAATGCCTGCAGCAGTTCTTCCTGCTTATCCGTATAGGAGAATACCTCCGACTTTCTCTCCGGTGAAAACGGTGGTTCTCCAAATGGATCGATCCATGCCGGACCCGCATAACATGCCGCCAGCTCTTTCTGTTTCTCATATGTATTTTTGATCACATCCAGCTTCCGCTCTGTATATTTTTTATCGAGGAACAATGCCTGGTCTGCTCTGTGATCATATTCAAACTGTTTGTTGACCGCTCCGTAATAACCGGATTTCTGATGGTTTTTCTTGGTCACAACACTGTTTGCTGCACGAAAGATCAACGGACGTAATCCCATTTTTTCAAAATTGCGTATCGCATACTGGATCATCCGCTCAAACCCTGCGGAATACAGCACATTGACCGTCTTTTTCTTTGAAAGATCTTTGCCGCCAAGTATAAATCCTCTTCGGAATCCTTCTGTATAGGTATCTGCCATCTTCTGAATCGTCTCTTCCGGAAGACTGTTCAGGTGACGCATCGTCTGGATCTCATAATCTGTGATCCATTCTCCGGTACGGAAAATAAACCGCTCATCACTGACATCCGTCTTTGCAAGCATCGGCACAAACACACCGCAATCCGGTGAGATCTGCTCTTCGATCCGATCTGCCAGAAACACATCACAATAATCACTTGCATACCAGTACACGATCTCCTTAAGTTCTCTGAACTCCGGACACTGTGCATCTTCAAAACAATTATAGATTTCAATAAACAGTTCATTACAGATTGTATTGTATTTTAATTTTCCTTCATAGGCATACCCTATCTGAGCGCGCATCTCAGTATACAGAAAACTTAAAAAAGTTCCAAAATCTTCTCCGAGTTTTTCTACTGCCCAAGCCGGATTTGCATACGATGTTCCGTAATTTTCTTCTGAAATGTCTGCATACAGCTTGTGATTGATTTCTTTCATCTCATCAAATGAAAGTTTTTCCCACGATCCATCTTCCACCATTGCTCTTACTTCTTCTACAAAAAGAAGAAATTCTGCCACATGTCTAAAATATGGACGAAACTGCTCTGCGGCAGTCTGCTCTGTACCGATCATTCGGATACGTTCGATCGTCAGATCGTGTCTTTCGTGAAATATTTCATTTTCTTCTTTCCACTGTTCGTTCCACATAAACTTATATCCCCCTGAAAAATATTATTGCCAAACCGACAAACAAAGCGGCATTGCATACAATTCCGATCCGGCATGTAAGATACTTCCGCTCTCGCTCCCGCAGTCCGATCATTCCAAAGAAAATCCCAACTCCCGAAAGTATCCAGGCGCAAATTCCCAACGCACCGATCATTGTTGCTGCTTTTCCTTCCTGAACGTACGACACTGTAACAAGAAGAGAAAGAAGTACGATGGCCGCTATAGCAATAAGGGTAGAACGAACTCCATGCTTCGCATGGCGGATCACTTTTTCTTCTCCATAGCGGTTTCTTTTTTTCTGATAGCGCTGTACTTCTTTTTCCCGCCGTCTCTGCTGTCTTTCTAATTCTCGCTGTCTTTTTTTTCGTCTTCTCTCACTTCTTTGCATGGTATCTTCTCCTTATTGCATTGCATATAACAAACAGTATGTAGCCTGCGAGCCCTCCGATTGTATTTAACAGAAGGTCGTCCACATCGAAAGATCCTACTCTTGTAAGTAGTTGAAATACTTCCACGCAAAGACTGAGTCCGAAACTGTAACATACCGTCATAAAAAAGCTGCGGTATTTGCTTGCCATCGGCATAAAGAAACCGAATGGCACAAAAATTACTACGTTTCCGACAACATTCGTGAGCACTGCAAAAGTCCCCAGTGTCTCACGATATGTCAGAAAACGCCGAATCTCTTTAAACAGAACGAGATTGTAACGATACTCGCTCATTTCCCCAGTACGCCCATACCACTCTGAGAAAAGCAGAAAGTATATAATGAACAACACATAACATACAAACAACACTTTCCCGAGGATACGCAGACGTTTTCTTTCTTTATACTTCACCATTGCACCCTTTCAGAATGATTCCTCTCTTTCCGGACTAAAAAGTCAGACCGGATTTATTCTTTAGTAAGCGTGCACCCCCTACGATTGTGATCACTCCTGCTGCGATCCCGGTCACGATCATGATCACACCGAGAACTATATTTCCTGCGCCGACTGTCGTCATCGTCTTATAAATCTTTTCGTTCATAAGTCTCTCCTGTCTATTTTGCTCCGTACTGTTCATAGTATGCATCAATTGCAGACTTGATCTCATCATCGATCACTACTTTTCCATTGCATTCTTTATTGTGCAGGTGCTCTACTACTTCCGCCATCGTCACGATCGCATTTGTCTCAAATCCATAGAGATCTTTTACTTCTTCCAGAGCACATTTCACTCCGCCTTTTCCAACTTCCATACGGTCAAGAGATACCATCAGACCTACAATCTCTACATCTGCTGCCCCTTTTACTTTCGGCACAGTCTCCTCCATGGATTTTCCTGATGTCGTCACATCCTCGATCATGATCACTCGATCGCCATCCTGAAGTTTGCTTCCAAGAAAGCTTCCCTTGTCTGCTCCATGATCTTTCTCTTCTTTTCTGTCAGAGCAGTAACGGACTTCCTTTCCATACAATTCACTATATGCGATCGCTGTCACTACTCCGAGCGGAATTCCCTTATATGCCGGTCCAAATAAAACGTCAAAATCATCTCCGTATTTATCGTGGATTGCCTTTGCATAATACTCCCCGAGTCTCTTTAACTGAGAACCAGTCACATATCCTCCCGCATTCATGAAAAACGGAGATTTTCTTCCGCTTTTTAATGTAAATTCTCCAAACTTGAGCACATTGCTCTCCACCATAAATTCAATAAATTCCTGTTTGTATGCTTCCATATCTTCTAAAACCTCCGTATTTATGG
>OBJP01000450.1_pt1 | contig 30533 bp, 29 predicted proteins | sample 1519821 | NCBI WGS metagenome assembly OBJP01 (sample SAMN04209218, study PRJEB22552) | human gut metagenome | biome: gut; material: feces | host: Homo sapiens | place: USA: Oklahoma | reverse complement strand
TTGAATTAGTAAAGAAATTTCAGTTTGACTGGTACTTTTTCTTGACGTAGTACCAACTCTCTCGAAGAGAATTTCAACAATGGAAAGGTGGTAAAGAGATGAATCAGGAATTAAAGGCTGTACAGGAAGAATTCAGAAGACAGCTTGCGGAAGATAATAGAGATGGTCTAGATATGGTCAGACTCCAGTTCAAGAAGGAAAAGAAGCTTCTATCCGACAAGCCGTGTCGCACTATTGCAGACACGCTTGACATTCTCGGTCAGACGTTCAAATCTTGGAACAGGGAAGTATCAATGGGGGTCATGTTAGATGATAAATTCAGAGTCATATGTGTGCAGGTATTATCATTAGGTACAAATAATACTTCTGATTTTTATACAAAGGACCTGTATACAGGAGTTGTGCTTTCAAATGCAAAGTTCTGCGTCTTAGTGCATAATCACCCTAGTGGTGACTGCACACCAAGCAGAATTGATAGACAGACGCATGACAACCTTGTGAAGGTTGCCAAAACAGTAGGGTTTGGATATTATGATTCGATAGTGCTTGGTGCTCAGACCTACTATTCATTCAGTCAGAATCGCATCAGACCTTATCGAAGAGATAAGAATAGACCAGAATATATCGGCAAAAAGCTTGAAAGGTGTACATATCCAGCAAAAAGGAGTTTGATACATTCATGAACAGTAACAACAGCATAGCAGTGAAGATAGCAGTCGCTTTCCTAGCGACTGCTATTTTAATTTGTGGAGCATTTGGAATCGGAGCTTCAACAACAGAAGCATCAGCAGGAACTATTGATGGAAGTATCATCGTACAGTCAGCACAGATGGAAATGGAGGAATACCAGTCAAAAGGAATGAGCGGTGGAGACAAATATAGAAAGTGGCTCACAGGCAGGGCAGATGGTGCCAGCTGGTGTGCCACGTGGGTATCCTATGTGCTAGTCGCCAGAGTGGGATTGTCAGAAGCCAGTTTCCATAGGACTGGATCATGTCAGGAGATGTACGATGACTTCAGAAATGGGAAGTCCTTAGGTCAGATACATGATAAGAAGTATGTTCCATCACCAGGCGATATCATATTCTTCGACTACAAGAATGAGGGAGAGACACATCATGTCGGTATTGTAACTGAGGTAGATAATACATCCATCAGATACATATCAGGCAACTCAGGCAGTAGACCTGGCACATGCAGAAAGTCAAGCATTGCGATAGGAAGCGGTAAGATTTATGGATTTGCAACTCTCAGCTACTCCCAGCAGTCAGGCGTGACACTTGCAGGTGGAGCAAAGAATGCTGAAAAGGTATACTACACTCTCCTTGCCAACGGATGGACGAAGCAATCAGCTTCAGGAGTCATTGGAAATCTGCTATGGGAGACAGGCGGTGCGAACAGCAAGAATCCTACCAATATCAGTGGTGATATCAATCCAGCTGATAAGTCAGCTACAAGACATGCAGGAAAGTATGCCTACGGAATCGTCCAGTGGGACGAAGGGGAATCACCAGACAGAACATCAAAGATGTTCCAGTACTGTGCCTCAAGAGGAAAGGACTGGACAGACCTGGAATCACAGGTCAGCTATATGCTCAACGAGATGGCAACCTTCAGCAAAGTGAAGAAGAATGGTGGCATTCAGAAATGGAAGTCCATGACTTCGCCAGAAGAGTCTGCTAAATTCGATGCAGACAACTATGAGATATGTGCCCAAAAACTCAGACCGAAGAGACAGATCACTGCCAGAGCATGGTATGAAGCATACAAGGATAAATAACACAAAGGGGGAAAATGAAATGAATGCAGGCAGAATCAGATACATCATTGCAGGAGCACTTGTGGTGATGCTTATCTCAGCAACATTAGGAGGATTATACATCTATCATCAGGCAGATGTAATCAGAAAGGAACAGCAGTCATCTGAAGTTTCCAAAAAGAAGACCACTTCAGACAGTCAGAAGAAGAAAGCAGACAAGAAAGCATCTACAGCAGTAACTGAAAAGAAAGAGACAGAAGACGAGGACTCTGCATATATCAATAAGAATGCTACATGGAATCTTGGCACACTTCCAGTGACAAAGATTCAGGGAGAGAATATCAGAATCAGAATCAGTAGATACATTGCTCAGCAGAATCTAGGCATGATAAGAAATGCCTATCTATGGAATGATAAGGGCATCCAGAAGAATGGCACATTGACAGAATTCTATGTCATCTGTCAGCTTGAGGATGCATATTATGTGACATTCGATGTCAAGGCGGACAGCAGTACAAAAGAGCTTCATGTGGACAAGGTGCTTGCAGATTATGCTTCACCAGAATCTGCACCACCAGCAAGTGACGGCTCTCATTACACTACAGATTAGGATGGTGATTTGAATGGGAATCAAGATACATAAGCTGAGGTTCCTGGTATACGGCTCCCAGCCTCCCAGAGGCTCAAGGTTCAAGGATACTCTTGATACTGATTCGCTCATAGGATATACAAAGTATACCGATAGAGATGTTGCAAAAGGAAATGAGAAGGAACTCGGCAGGAGAAAGGATGGATATCTTGGATATACATCCTCTCATCATAAGGATTCAACCATATCTTCTGAAGGGGTGATTGATACAAAAGAGAAGAGAGAAGAACTCTACAGGAAGCTGAGCAGTGCCTTTTCGAAGAAGGGTGATATCTTCTACGAGGAGATCATCTCCCTTGAGTCTCACGAAGAGGCAGAAAGACTCTCCCTTGGAGAGAGTGCCAGACAGTGGGAGCCTCTTCTGAATGAGGTGCTACCAAAAGTGTTCAGACACAGAGGGTTCGACCCAGACAATATGCTGTGGACGGCAGACCTTCATACAAATACCCAGCACCCTCACGTGCATCTCCTATTCATGGAGAAGGAGCATACAATAGACCGTGGTAAATTCACAAAATCTGATATGAAATACCTGAAGAGACAGCTTCTCAGTGCACTTGAGAGAAGACAGTCATACTGTGACAGGCTGGAGGCATCGGTTGATGATGTCTTCAGGAACAAGGATAAGCAGTTCAGGCATCTCATGAGCGATGTGGAACAGTCGCTTCTCGACAACAAGAACATCCAGCTCACAGAACTCCTCAAAGCCCTTCCGAAAAGAGGAAGAATGCAGTATAACTCATATAACATGAAGGATTACAGACCGCTCATTGATAACTACATAGACCATCTCATCAGGACAGACAAAAAAGCAAAGGCATCCTTTGAAAAGCTGATGGAGACTATCGACAGGCTTGAAGCGAATATCAATGATGCTGGAAATGAGAAGATATCGACTCTCAAGGAAGCGGAAATGAGAAAGATATATGAGCGAATCGGCAACATGATTGTCCAGAAGGCGAAAGATCCAGACTATAAGGAAATTATGACCGTCAATAAAAGGACTGGAGAAACCCAGGTCAGAAGATACAGAAAGCCTCTTACAAACATATCCATAAGCAGGGCGATAGCTGATGTGGCGAATGCTCAGGAACAGGAGATGGAGGAGGCATTAGAAGAATACTACTATCGTGCATCTCATACACGAATGGTTCAGTAAAGGAGATTATAAAATGAATATCATAGGAATAATCATTGCGACAGTCATATGTCTATTCCTCAGTTATACAGGATTCACGTGGCTTGCGAATATCCTATATTTCAGGAGAATGAGCATCACATTCGATTACAGTCTTCTCTTCTTCAGAGGAGATATGAAGCTTTTTATCATTGCGACACTGCTTGCATTTCTTCCAATATTCTATTATGCATCGGTGAAGATTGGAGAAAGACTGATGGTTCTTGGAAGAAGTGACAGAAAGGACTTCAACAGGAAGATGAGCAGATTCCATGCAAGAAAGCTTTTCCTTCCTGTCACGTTCAATAGTGAAAGAATCGTGTATCCATGGTGGGACAGGCTGTATATCAGACTGTTCCACCCGAAGAAGTATCAGATAGGGGAGAAGAAGGAATACAAAAGAGCAGGTCTTCCAGTCATGTCATCTAAGAACAGAATGTGGGTTGATTCGACAGATTCACATTCACTCATTCTTGGTACTACCAATTCTGGTAAGACAGTGACAATCATCCTTCCACTCATCAATATGGTGAGAATGGCTGGGGAATCAGCAGTAATAGTTGACCTTAAAGGTGAACTGTCTCAGATGACATATGATGACTTCATAAGAGACGGCTACAGAGTCTATGTGCTAGATTTCATCGACCCACAGAAATCAGATGGATGGAATCCTCTCCAGATGGCGAGCGAGCATTACTATAAGGAGAAGGAAAAGGCAGACAGAAAGAAGGAAGAACTTCAGAAGATACTTGATGATGCCAGAAAGGAATACGTCAGAACCTATGGCACAGCGGAAGGATTCGATGCTTCCGCTGCACTTGGCAGAGATGAGAACGGCAACCCGTATTTTGTCAATGGCGAGATAAATACATATCCAGATTATTCAGAGGCTCAGTCAGTAGTTGAAGATGTAGCCAATGCAATCTGTTCAGACCCTAACTCAAAGGATCAAGTGTGGAATAACTGGGCATCTGATATCCTTAAAGGGCTTATCTACCTCCTTCTTGAGGAGGGTGACCCCGAGGCAGTCAATATCCCATCTGCAAAGGCAGTTCTTGATGTCGGTTCTCAGCCGTCAACGAAAGATGAACCAAACTCATATGGAGAATATCCATCAATACTCAATCAGTATGTCAAGCTGAAAAGGTCACCAAAGGATATGTCATACGTCAAGCTGAATACATATCTTGATTCGGCACCAGATACAGCAAAATCAATGCGTTCAACATTCAATGAAAGAATCGACAAGGTTCTCCTTTCTCAGCAGGTCCAGAATATCATGGCATCAAATGAAATCAATCTGCCAGATCTCGACAGACAGAAGACAGTCATATTTCTGAAGGTGCATGATGAGAAGAGTACGTACTATCCTCTAGTCAATATCTTCATGCAACAGCTACAGCAGTCTCTCATCGCAATAGCACGTGAGCATGAGTCATTGAGACTGAACTATCCATTCAATTTTATCTGGGATGAATTTGGTAACTTTCCTAAGTATCCAGCAGTCACATCGCTTCTTGGTGCGGGGCGTTCAAGAGGTATCCGACTGGATCTTGTTGTTCAGGGCTATGACCAGCTTGAGAGTACATACGGGCACGATACAGCCCGTTCAATCAAGAATGGATGCATGAACAAGATATATCTGCTTTCATCAGATACTTCGACACTTGACGAGATATCAAAATCAGCAGGACACAAGCTGGTGAAGAAGGAAGGAAAGTATGTCAAGGAACCGATATTCACTAATGAGAGATTAAGCAAATTCCAGTATGGGGAGATTCTATTACTACGCCAGAAAGAGAATCCGTTCTATACAAAAATGATACCGAACAATAAGTACGTATATTACCACAACAGCAAGCACGTATTTTCAGACAGTCCTAAGAAGGTGGCTGTGAAATTTGAGATTTCGGAAGCATACGAAAAGTATCAGCAAACTGATGATTACAAAAGAAAGTGTCCAAAAAAACAAAAAGGAGGATTTAACTAATGACAAAGGAACAGATGATCACTTCAATCAGAGAAGTGATTGAAAAATATAATATAACAGAGCAGGGATTCAATACCAGAGCCTTCAATGATAAGGCATCTGAACGAATTGAAATCAGGAAGGCAGAACTGCACTGCAATAATGATGAGAAGGTCAAGACCTGCATGATTATCAATTGCGATATTTCAGATAAGCTCGAGCCGTTCCGCTCAAAAATGAACAATTATGAGGAGATATCAATTGAGAATGCAGATATCAGCAGGGCTGAATTCGTAAGCGACCAGTTCTACAAGGTAATATTTGAAGGTGGCAGACTGAGTGGAATATTCATCAACTGTCATTTTGACCAGGCTCTATTCAATAAGACAACCTTCAGCAATGTGGCATTTGTCAACTGCTCATTTGATGAAACAGTAAGCAGAAACTCAAGTTATAAAAATACTTACTTCATCGGCTGTCATTATAGTGATCTGGTTGCAGAAGGAGAGAATGACACTGATACAATGCATGAATATCCTTTCTGCGATGTACAGCCATCTCCATGTGAAGATGGTACAATCCATCATTCAGCGAATGTTGATGAACAGGAGATGCAGAAAGAACTCGACAAACATGATGAGAATGAAGGACTTCCTAAAGAGGTCACACCAGAAGTTTGCAAGATGTTCGAAAACAGTGATGATGGGAAAAATCAAAAAGCTACAGGATTCCACCAGCAGACGATTGATGACTATGATGAAACACCAGAAGTGAAAGAACAATATGATGGCAAAGAAAGCAATCTAGAAACAGAACAGAACAATACAGAAAATGATGAAGGAGAAGAAAACAACATGGAACAGACAGTAAGCACAGAAGTACAGAGAATCGATATTGAAGGGCAGACTTTCAATCAAGAGGATTTTGAAAAGGACTTCAAATTCAAGGGAAAGAGATTTGATAACTGCATATTCAAGGGTATCAGAATCAGTGAATACCTTCCTACAGGAGCACCATTCAGTGATTGCACATTTGATAATGTAGTCTTTGATGTGGCAGTGGCAAACATGCAGTTTGCTAACTGCACATTCAGCAATGTACTTTTCACAAAGATGGTGAAGAATGTACTCTTTGAAGGCTGTGATATCAATTTCAGTTCAGAACAGATGAAGGAGGTATTTACTGCATGTTCATACATTGCCAGTGAAGAGAAGCGTAATGAGACAGCAGAAAACATCATCTGTGGAGAGCCCAGAACAAAGGAACTGACTGAAGATGAAAAACAGGCACTCATCAAAGAAGAGGTTGAAAAGCGTGTCGGAGAGGAAAGGAAGACAGCATATGATGAAGGGATGAAGGCTGGAAAAGAATCAGTACAGCAGGAATCAGACAGCGTCTCAAAAGAGAAACTGGTGGGTTCATTGAAAAATATCTCAGAATGCATGCTTGACGTGGTCAATGAGTTTAGTTCTCTTGTGGAGAAGGAAGCTGATAAGCATAAGACAATCGAAAAGGAAGTGGTCAGAGAACTGACTGAAGAGGAGATTAAAGATATGGTACTCAGATATATCCATGATCATAGTGATCAGGCATTTGAACTGATGACATCTGCAAAGAACTATAAGCCTCAGAAGTCTGAAAAAACTGAAGAGACCGAATCAGAACAGGGGTTTGGAAGACGTGAAGACAGATAGTCTAATAATATAATATATAGATTCTGTAGTGATGAGTGACACGTGTCACTCATCATCTTTATATGAAAATATGTTGTAATAAAAATTTAAGGTGATAATGATGAATAATACGAATGGAACAGGGAAGAATGAATCAGAAAAGATACATATGATAATAAGTGATGGTGAGACACGCACCTATTATTGCAGAAGCGAACTCTATGATAAAGGATTCCGTTTCATCCGCAAGGATGAGAAATGGCACAGAGATACGACTGATCCTTTATTTGTAGAAAAGTATAGAGACTATGCAAAAAGAAACGGTTTGGCATTCGTTGCATATGATTCCACCAGAACGAGATGCAACAGCTACAGAGATACATTCTTTGAAGCGAACGAACCGATGATTGGAAAATATTATGTGTGTGCATACTGCTTCAAGCTATTAAAAAAGAATGATGTGACAGTGGACCATATCATATCGGTCAACAAATCACAGAAGAACAGGATGGCTAACTGGCTGATGAATAGGATGGAAATCAGCAATGTCAATGATGAAAGGAATCTATGCTGTGCCTGCAAGGAATGCAACTCTAGAAAAGGGAGTAAGGCAGGTCTGTGGCTTTTAAGAGGATTCCTTGGAAAGAAGAAGGAAGTCATCTGGGGCGTCTATATTGGAACAATCGCTATGCTGATTGTTCTGGTAGGGACAGTCATTCAGTTACTAAGTAAAGGATAGGAGGAAAATATGAAGACATTATCATTTAGACCATCTGATAATTTCATAAGCAAATATAATAAGATACTTTCTCTCGAGGAGCAGGAGGAGTACCCTTTGAAGAAGTCAGAGATATTTGATGAGATGATCGATCTATATTATGCCAAGAAAGTGCTAGGAGATAATACTGAAATTCTAGGAGAAGAAATTGACAGGATAATGAAGGATAATCTTTCGATGTTTTCTGAGCGTATTGCAGTCATGGTCAATTCTGTACATGGTGTGATGGATGAAATCAATGAAAAAGTATCGAAAGAATGATTACAAAAAGCAAAAAATCATGATTACACCATGATTACAAAAAAGTAATCATTTATCAAAACAAAAAAATATTGAAAAACAGAAGATAAACTGCCCGTTGGGCAGTTCTACAAGTCGAAGAAAGTAATCAAAATGTTTACTTTCTTCCTTATCCTGCTTTAGTTCAAATAATTACAAATGGACTAAAAAAATAATTACACGGCGAGGTGAAAAAGAATGTCAGTAAAAAAATCAACATGCTATAGAGTAACCGATAAAACGAATGAAAGAATTGTTAAGCTTTCAAAGATACTCGGTGTGAACAAAGGAGATATAGTAGATAATGCAGTCAGTAGTTATTATTCTGCAATAAAAAAAGAATCTGAAATGAATACGAGCATTGATGAGATGAAATATAAGCTTGATGAAATGATGAATGAAATTAAGGTTATCAGAATGTATCATGTACTTGATACGTTGAAGTCAAGTGACTACAGCAATATCAAAAATGTGCCATCACTTGAAATTAGATTTGATGAAGACGGCAGGTATGGAAATAAAGGAGATTATGTGGTCAAGATAGAAGATGTAGATAAGCTTACAGAGTACTTATCCAAAACGACAAACTATTATGATAAGGCATTGAGTGAAGTAGTGATGAAATCTATTCAAACAGAAAAAAGTAAATAATAGTTGTAAAACAAGATATATAGTAAAAATAGTGATGAGTGACATGTGTCACTCATCACTATTGAAAAACAATATCTTAAAATAAAACACACACTGTGCGTTTTATTTTAAGATTCCAACAGGAGGGTATGGCAGTGAGTCAGCAATATGAGAAATACTGCGAAAAGTATGCTTACAGCACTCAGCAGAAGATGCAGTTGAAGAAGGCGGATGATGAAGGACTGGACCTCAGCTACATGTGTGACCCACGTTACGACTGGGAACAGATGAAGGAGATAAGACTATGTCTTTCACAGGGGATTGATCCAACGCCTTTCTGTCATCCTGATATTCCTTCAGAACAGATGAAGGGGATGCGACAGGGACTGTTTGAAAATAATGCAGTGTATGATGCTAAGCATGAAGAAGTGCAGAAGAAAAGACTGCTCAGATATATCATCGTTGCAGTCTTTATTGCAGTGCTTGTGTCGGTGTCAGCACTATGCTTCTGGAAGAAGGATACAATCACAAATATGTTTCAGAGTATACATCTGGAATTGAAGACAGATAATCTGTCAATCGGTGAGTCAAAGGCAGGAAGCATTGACTATATGGATTACATAAAATCCTACAGCAAAGACTGCCATCTGACTATTCCAAAAACAAAGCTTGATAAGAAAGGAACGTATAGAGTCAAGTATGTTCTTTCCAACGAAATGAAGAAGATAGAGAAATATATGACAATCAGAGTATATGATGATGTACCTCCAGTTCTGTCTATTTCAAAGACAGATGAAAGTATTGCGTATGGAAGTTCATTTAATTCAGAATCCTACATACAGAGTGCAGTCGATAATGAAGATGGCGACATAAGAGATAGAGTGAAGACAGAAGGAAGTGTTGACTGTTCCAAGTCTGGAACGTATAAGATAAGATATTATGTTGAGGATGATGCAGGAAACATGACTGAGAAATATCTCAATGTATCTGTGGCAGAAAAACCACAGCAGACAGTTACTCCATCAGCTGGTCAGCAGTCCGCATCGAATAGTTCTCAGCAGAGCCATCCATCCAAGACAGGTGGTTCCAGCAGTTCAAGAAAGGTGACTGCATCTTCTAAGGTGTTCAATTTCTCATCATCAAGTGACATGAACCAGACATATAACCAGGCAGTCCAGTATGCACAGAGTCAGATTAATGCAGGTCATGCTAATGGATATAATGTTGTTCCAATTCAAGGTAGTGATGGAATATATACAGGATACAGAGTAACGTTCTCATAGAGAGGAGATTTTATATCTCTTCTCTTTTTTTATTTAACAGGAAGCATCCATGTAATGCCCGTTGAATAGTATCTTGTAAAATACAGCCATCATTGAGATGTAATCCACATGAATGCCTGTCTCATTCCTAATCGCTCTTTCAGTGCTTTTCGCCTTATAAGGACTGATCGTACCATTCAGTCTCTTATAGTAGTCATTAGTGACAAATTCCTTGTAAACATGTTCTTCTGTTTCGCTAGTGATGTATTCATCAATGACGGATACATCCTTACTGCCCTGAATCTTGATTCTATTTTCTATCACAGTAGCTAATCGGATACCTTTTCGATGGGCGATATCTATATCGCTCATTCCAGAAGAGAACATCTCTTCATAACTCTTCTTTTCTGCTTCAGCTGGAGATTTAAGATATGAAAGAAGTTCTTCAATGATATTTTTTCGTAGATTCTGTGAAATCCAGTCTTTTTCTGCCTTGCTGAAGATATCCTTTCTGCTGATATCCTTTCTGTGTAGCATGTTGTTCATGTGCTCTGGGACAGGAAGGATAGTCATATGCTGATACTGTATGTCAGGTTCATGAGATTTCATTTCATTCCCTGATTGAATGCCAGTAAAGATGTGAAGCCTATATTCCTCATCATAGGATACTCTTACATAAGTGCATTCCTTCTTTATCCATTTAGATATCCTGCTTTAGTTCAAATAATTACAAATGGACTAAAAAAATAATTACACGGCGAGGTGAAAAAGAATGTCAGTAAAAAAATCAACATGCTATAGAGTAACCGATAAAACGAATGAAAGAATTGTTAAGCTTTCAAAGATACTCGGTGTGAACAAAGGAGATATAGTAGATAATGCAGTCAGTAGTTATTATTCTGCAATAAAAAAAGAATCTGAAATGAATACGAGCATTGATGAGATGAAATATAAGCTTGATGAAATGATGAATGAAATTAAGGTTATCAGAATGTATCATGTACTTGATACGTTGAAGTCAAGTGACTACAGCAATATCAAAAATGTGCCATCACTTGAAATTAGATTTGATGAAGACGGCAGGTATGGAAATAAAGGAGATTATGTGGTCAAGATAGAAGATGTAGATAAGCTTACAGAGTACTTATCCAAAACGACAAACTATTATGATAAGGCATTGAGTGAAGTAGTGATGAAATCTATTCAAACAGAAAAAAGTAAATAATAGTTGTAAAACAAGATATATAGTAAAAATAGTGATGAGTGACATGTGTCACTCATCACTATTGAAAAACAATATCTTAAAATAAAACACACACTGTGCGTTTTATTTTAAGATTCCAACAGGAGGGTATGGCAGTGAGTCAGCAATATGAGAAATACTGCGAAAAGTATGCTTACAGCACTCAGCAGAAGATGCAGTTGAAGAAGGCGGATGATGAAGGACTGGACCTCAGCTACATGTGTGACCCACGTTACGACTGGGAACAGATGAAGGAGATAAGACTATGTCTTTCACAGGGGATTGATCCAACGCCTTTCTGTCATCCTGATATTCCTTCAGAACAGATGAAGGGGATGCGACAGGGACTGTTTGAAAATAATGCAGTGTATGATGCTAAGCATGAAGAAGTGCAGAAGAAAAGACTGCTCAGATATATCATCGTTGCAGTCTTTATTGCAGTGCTTGTGTCGGTGTCAGCACTATGCTTCTGGAAGAAGGATACAATCACAAATATGTTTCAGAGTATACATCTGGAATTGAAGACAGATAATCTGTCAATCGGTGAGTCAAAGGCAGGAAGCATTGACTATATGGATTACATAAAATCCTACAGCAAAGACTGCCATCTGACTATTCCAAAAACAAAGCTTGATAAGAAAGGAACGTATAGAGTCAAGTATGTTCTTTCCAACGAAATGAAGAAGATAGAGAAATATATGACAATCAGAGTATATGATGATGTACCTCCAGTTCTGTCTATTTCAAAGACAGATGAAAGTATTGCGTATGGAAGTTCATTTAATTCAGAATCCTACATACAGAGTGCAGTCGATAATGAAGATGGCGACATAAGAGATAGAGTGAAGACAGAAGGAAGTGTTGACTGTTCCAAGTCTGGAACGTATAAGATAAGATATTATGTTGAGGATGATGCAGGAAACATGACTGAGAAATATCTCAATGTATCTGTGGCAGAAAAACCACAGCAGACAGTTACTCCATCAGCTGGTCAGCAGTCCGCATCGAATAGTTCTCAGCAGAGCCATCCATCCAAGACAGGTGGTTCCAGCAGTTCAAGAAAGGTGACTGCATCTTCTAAGGTGTTCAATTTCTCATCATCAAGTGACATGAACCAGACATATAACCAGGCAGTCCAGTATGCACAGAGTCAGATTAATGCAGGTCATGCTAATGGATATAATGTTGTTCCAATTCAAGGTAGTGATGGAATATATACAGGATACAGAGTAACGTTCTCATAGAGAGGAGATTTTATATCTCTTCTCTTTTTTTATTTAACAGGAAGCATCCATGTAATGCCCGTTGAATAGTATCTTGTAAAATACAGCCATCATTGAGATGTAATCCACATGAATGCCTGTCTCATTCCTAATCGCTCTTTCAGTGCTTTTCGCCTTATAAGGACTGATCGTACCATTCAGTCTCTTATAGTAGTCATTAGTGACAAATTCCTTGTAAACATGTTCTTCTGTTTCGCTAGTGATGTATTCATCAATGACGGATACATCCTTACTGCCCTGAATCTTGATTCTATTTTCTATCACAGTAGCTAATCGGATACCTTTTCGATGGGCGATATCTATATCGCTCATTCCAGAAGAGAACATCTCTTCATAACTCTTCTTTTCTGCTTCAGCTGGAGATTTAAGATATGAAAGAAGTTCTTCAATGATATTTTTTCGTAGATTCTGTGAAATCCAGTCTTTTTCTGCCTTGCTGAAGATATCCTTTCTGCTGATATCCTTTCTGTGTAGCATGTTGTTCATGTGCTCTGGGACAGGAAGGATAGTCATATGCTGATACTGTATGTCAGGTTCATGAGATTTCATTTCATTCCCTGATTGAATGCCAGTAAAGATGTGAAGCCTATATTCCTCATCATAGGATACTCTTACATAAGTGCATTCCTTCTTTATCCATTTAGATATCCTGGTTCTGATCTCATCATAATTTATAGTCATATAGCTAACTGAATGACTACCCTCAGTTCTTGCAATGAGATTAGTTGAACGTGAGCAGTATTCTGTGTCAATCCAGTTGATGATGCGAAAGAAGCTGTCTCTATCTTCTTTGCTGGTAATATCCTTTTCTAAAATTGTGGCGTTGCTGTCTTCTAGACGTTCTCTCAGAAGCAGGAATGTTCTAAGGATGATGAGTGCATCATCCTTAGCCTCATTTCCATTGATAGGAAAGCCGTATAAATTAGCAATGTCATTGATTGAAGGTCTGCTTCCTGTACTGTGTGATTTTCTATTGAAGTCGAAATCTGTATAGGATGAAATATCAATGAAATCATATGACTGAAGAGTGATGCCATGTTTCACGATGAAGCTGATAAGTGACTGTGGTTCATATCCAACAATGAAATCACAACCACTAAAAGCATGCTTAACATTCATGATGAATGCTTCATCTTCTGGAGAAGCATTGCAAAGCAGATTTCCCTTCATATCATAGACTGCCAGTCTTCCATCCTTTACATGCCCTGCAACTATTCTTTTTTTATCATTCATAATCATCACACCCCATTTCATATTCATAGCACATATAATCACGTAGCAGATCTTCGTATGCTTCTCTCAGTTCCCTGTATTCTTCACACAGAATATTATACTTCTTATAGAGTTCTTCATATCTTTCTTTATCTGTCATATGGTTTATTTTCCTCCAATCACTCTAACTTTCAATTCCACCTCGCATCTCTTGCAGTAGAATAAATCTGAGTCTCTGACTAATTTGCATCTGGTTTTTCTTTTCCATGTTGCCCCGCAGACTGGGCAGTATACTTCATATTTATAAAGACTTTCCTGTTTTCTATCTATTATTATTTCCTCCTTTTAATCCTTCCTGAATAACAGTTCAATTATTTCAGCTTTTTCCTCATTTGTCATTTTGTTTTTATTTTGCTCTAGAATTCGTTTTACGCTTGAAAAATCCAGTATATCTTCCTTGCCTGAAATATAGTTGACTGTTGTTCTTAATGCATAGGCGATATTTGCTGATACAACTCCTGAAGGAATACGGTCTCCTTTTATATAATGCGATAAAGCACTTTCTGTCACCCCAGACAATTCAGCTAACTGTTTTTGTGTCATTTTCTCTTCTTTGAGTAATGTTTTTATACGTTCCCCAGTACTTTTCATTTTATCATTTTTAACCTCCCTTTTTATAAGGAAATAGTGTTTTAAGTGTTATCGCCTCACTTTATAATTAATCTTCTACAAAGATTACATTGCCGTTTTCGGAATAGATTGTATAACTGCCGTTTAATGTTGCGCAGGCATTATTTCCACAGTCGTAATGATAAATGTTGATTACACCTTTAAAGGAACAGCTCCAGTCGCCAATGTTCAGCATATAGTAAATGAAGTTTGCATTGCCTTTTTTTAAAACAAAGACACGTGTTTCTCCGTCGCCATAGCCGTTAGGTACCAGCATGGTAAAGTCACCATTTCCAATTTTCAAGGAGCCAATGTCGCTCATTGTGCAATATGTATTATCTGCTTTTGCGAGCATTCTGTTTAGTCTCTTTTCATGATCCTTGGCATTCAATGTTTTGGATAGTTCGCAGTACCCATAGCTTCTGACAATTTCTTCTTCATCAGCAGAAAAGAATAATTCGACGAATTCTTCAAATGTCTTCGCTTTTCTCCAACATTTTCTTGTCCATTCGTTAATAGGCATTCTAAATCTTTCGCCTTTTTCGTTGTAGTTGGTATCTAGCAGGCATCTCTTTGCAAAGTCTGTGATTCTTGTTTCTTTTTCAAATTCAGTAAATTTCATAATTCTTGATCTCCTTTATTTTTTTTAAATTGGTGTTTTAAGTGTTATCGCTTCACTCTGATTTTTATGATATAAACAAATCAACATATGAGTTACAGAATAATCTTTCCGTTCCGTCCTTGAAGTGAAGAATTAGATATTCATGACAATCGTCAATCATATCAGTATTTGATTCAATCATCTTTGCTTCTTCACCTCCAGAAATGATGTCCCATGATGTGAGCCCAGTGAAGTAAAGTCTTTCTTTTGCTTCACTCTGTCTATCATATTTATCTCTATCATATATAACCACTTTTACCTGTGCTTCTGGCAGATTATCTATAAACATTGTTCTATTAAAAGTTTTCTTCATAATCTCAGCATCCCTTCTTATATTTCTTTAAGTAATCCATGAGGATTTCTGCAACAACGCTGTTGTCTTCATCTTCTTCAACAACCATTTGTAGAAATTCCATATATTCACTGATGTATCTTCCATCATTTAAATCATAGATGATTTCATCAATATAATTATCTTCGTCCAAAAGATTGTCACGGTATTCATAAGGATCAAAATCCTCAGCCAGTGCATCAAGCTCTTCAGCTAGATGTTCTACTGTCATACCTTCACGGTATCTGTTGTCCCAGCATAAATTCTTGATTTCCTTTACCATTGCTTCATGCGATACTAAATTTTCCATATTTTTATTCCTCCTAATTTTTAACGGCTTCTCAGCCTCGCCTCCTATAGGTGCACGCCCTTAAAGGCGAATGTCAAAGGAGGAGTCCCAACGGGAAGCTCCTTGACATGAGACAAAGGGTGTGCAACAGGCATTTTCTTTTCAGCTAGATCTAAAATAATGAAAATGAAAAAAAGGATGCGTAGTCTGTCTGGCAGGACAGGCGGAGCACCTGATCATTTAAATTTTTTATTTACTAGAACAAAAATGAATGAAAATGAATTGGCGAGGAAGCTTCAGCTGACGAGCCTGTGCTTGCAGTCGGAGAGGCAACGGAGGGTGCAAACACCGAAAATTTTTTGAAAAAAGTATGGAAGTTAATCCATACTTTAATTGATTAAATGCAATCCTTGTAGATAGTTATCAATTCATTGAGATAACTGCTGAATTCTAATGGATTCTCACAGGCAATGAAACGTTTTGAGTAATTCACTGACGGCATGAAATAACGATTTCCATATTTTAATGAACCTACATGGAATAGTGATATTTCCTTTTCATTGATTTCTTCCAAATCGCCACAATAATAGAGAACAAATGGGGGACATGGAATCTTCTTGAGTGATGAAGGATAATCATCATCTATGAGGGTGACAAGGTACTTAGGTGCTTTGTCGAGAAGTTCTTCCATTTCATCATGACTAAGTTCTTCTTTTATTGCTATTGCACCATAGATGCTTGTGAAGATTCCCTTGTATTTAATTGAAAATGCAATGAGTATATCTCGCAAACTGTATTCACTCATAGAATCATTGATTTTCTTCACTTCATCTTCACCATAGACAACATTCAATCCACAACCATTATCCCAAGCCATGAGAAGACTGCCTGCGTCATCTACACCCAATACTGTGCCTTTGGTTCCAACAGGTGGTGCCTGTGTATCGTCCATTCGAACAAGAACCACTCTTGTTCCTTTTGGATATTCCCTTCTTAATTCTTTTACTTCTTTTTCTGTTGCTTTAAACATATTTTATTCCTCCTTGATTTTAAGGCGAACTCGCCTCGCCTCCTATAGGTGCACACCCTGATAAGGCGAATGTCAAAGGAGGAGTCCTGAAAGGAAGCTCCTTGACAGAGACGAAGGGGGTGCAACAGGTATTTTCTTTTAAACTAGATTAAAAACAATGACAATGAAAAAGGATGCGTAGTCTGTACGGCAGTACAGGATTGGCATCCGTAAAGGTGCAGACAATCTGAGGTGCACCGAAGGTGTCTGCACCTGATCATTTGATTTTTTATTTTTCTAGAACAGAATGAATGAAAATGATTTGGCGAGAAAGCTTCAGCTGACGAGCCTGTGCTTGCAGTCGGAGAGGCAACGGAGGATGCAAGCACCGAAATTTTTCAAAAGAAGAAGACTTCCCATATAAGGAAATCTTCTTGATTAGTTATTACCAACTTGAATGGTATGCAATTGTATATTCTTCAAAATCAGTATCATCTAGAACGTTGTTGATGATGTCAATGGTTTCTTTTATGTCTTCCAAATAGTATTGATCATATTCATTTCTGCCGAAGAAGAACCCTACAGAAGTTGGCAATAGTTCAGCAATCATATCAGCATTCTTTATCACTCTGCCAGGCACATATACCTTAATATATCCATCTTTCTGCACCACCTGGACATCACGTCCATTCTTTTTCTCTATTTCTTTGACTCTTTCAATATCATCTCCAAAATGTTCATAAGCAAGGATATATCCATCTTCAATGATTGCAGTATCTATTACCTTCTGACACGTATCTCTTAATTCAATCAGTTTTGCCTGTGACACTTCGTAGATTCCACAATCATCTTCTCCGTCCTGTACATTCTGAACAAACCAATTATGAATCTGATTTGCCTTTCTCCAATAACCTACATCTTCAAAATCACCATCTTCAAAAATTTTATCGAATGATAATCCTTTCACTTTCTTACTTTTTATTAAGAGCATATCTAATCCCATTTTTCTTGTCTCCTTTTCATTTGAAATTGGTGTTTTAAGTGTTATCGCCTCACTATGTTATTTACTTTGTTAATGCTCCAGTATGATGAATATAACTTGTGAACTTCCAATCGCTTTATTCATCATTATGCTTACCTTTAATCTAAAAAGAAGAATGTAAGATTATTAGCATGATTGAAGAAATACGTTCTTCCTACCGCATAACCAGACATTTCATCTGCTTCTGTTATCAAAATTATGAATCCTAAATCATCCACATTTTTGATAACTCCCTTTTTACTATATGTATCATTTGGAAAAAGCCATATTTTTCTTCCCTTATAATCCTCTGTATTATATTCCATGTTTCTTTCCTTCTTTCTTCAAGTTAGTGTTTTGAGTGTTATCGCTTCACTTTTTTTCATGATCTCAGCATCCCTTCTTATATTTCTTTAAGTAATCCATGAGGATTTCTGCAACAACGCTGTTGTCTTCATCTTCTTCAACAACCATTTGTAGAAATTCCATATATTCACTGATGTATCTTCCATCATTTAAATCATAGATGATTTCATCAATATAATTATCTTCGTCCAAAAGATTGTCACGGTATTCATAAGGATCAAAATCCTCAGCCAGTGCATCAAGCTCTTCAGCTAGATGTTCTACTGTCATACCTTCACGGTATCTGTTGTCCCAGCATAAATTCTTAATTTCCTTTACCATTGCTTCATGTGATACTAAATTTTCCATATTTTTATTCCTCCTAAATTTTAACGGCTTCCCAGCCTCGCCTCCTATAGGTGCACGCCCTGAAGAGGTGAATGTCAAAGGAGGAGTCCCGAAGGGAAGCTCCTTGACAGAGACAGAGGGCGTGCAACAGGTATTTTCTTTTAAGCTGGAACAGAATCAATGAAAATGAAATAGGATGCGTAATCTGTCCAGCAGGACAGGTGGAGCATCCGTAATGCAGATAATCCGAGAGGCAACGAGGGCATCTGCACCTGATCTTTTTGATTTTTTGTTTTCTAGAACATCGAGAATGAAAATGAAAGAGATTGTGATGGAGTATCAGATAAGTATATGGTGACGATTATAATGGTATAAGGCAGTAGAAAAGTAGGTAACACCTACTTTTAGATTTTTTAGGTAGGTAATACCTACCTAAAAATATTGAAAGTAGGTAACACCTATGGTATAATATGTATGTAAGGAAGAGGGGTAATCAAGATGAAAGAATTTGAGTGGTACGGAATCAGAGCAGATGATAAAAAGTATGAAATTGGTGAAATCTGTGAATTGTCTCACAATTGGTGGCAAGATGATCCTGAAGACGGTAGCGAGTTCAATAAAGAGCTTGGTCTTTGGGATGGCGGTGAACTTGATGGAACATGTGCCATTAACTGCACTGATGATTTAGATAACTTATCTAAAATCGTTGATTTTGTAAAAAAAACTTATCCTGCCACCTACTGTTATTTGCTCGGTAGCGATGTTTGCTACGGTGGTAATGATGTAAATGAAATCGTTATGGTAGATGCAGAAGTATTAAAAGAATTTTGAAAATCAAAGGAGAACAAATAAGATGGAAGAACTAAAAGATTTAAGAAAAATTGAAAAAGTGGGTTATAACGAAGAACTTAAAGCTAAAACATTTACTATTGAAGGAATCGAATGCGTCATAACTGGCGGACCAGCTACAGCAAGTGGTGTAAGAAATCTTTTAAGACCAGTTAACAAAATTCTAGAAAACAAGGACGATTGGCATTATCAACTGAGCTTGCGTGATGTTAAATATTACGTATACAACAGTACTAAAAGAAAAATGGAGAAGTTATAAAATTGATGAATTCATTCAATCTATTAAAAACACATAAACGAAAGGAAATAATATGAAAACCAAATATGCTATTGAACTGATCAACCAGAACAAGGACAGAGAGATCACTTTCTCCAGTCTGGAAGGGTGTCAGCCAGTGTTTATTGAAGACGAAGAAGAAGCAATCCAGAATGCCAGGGAAGAAGCTTCTTCTTCCTATAACTGTTCATATGATGCAGTTCTGGTTAATGAATATGAAATAAATGAAGATGAACCAGATGAATATCAATATACAAGCTGTATTGATGAATTCGAAATTGAATATAATTATGATGGTTCTGCCAAGTTTAGAAATATATCTCATGATGAACTAGTAAGAGATATTGATGATATTGTAGGTGATTTAGAGAAAACATACGGTTTAGATAAAGGAGAAGATTTCTTTACCTGGTGGCAGAATGAAAGAATCACTGAATTGACAGCTGAATTTGATTCCAAGCTTGACTACAAGTCTCTTAAAGTCAGAATTAAGGATTATGAGAATATGCTGGATAAGGTGCATGGAATCCTTGAAGAAGAAGTTATGGATGCTGTCAACGGTGATTTTAGAGAGTATTATGATGCATTTGGAGAAGTATTTGGAATTTCCTTCAAGGATGAAAATCCAATCTATGTAAAGAAGTTCATTTCGATGGATAAGGCTGAAAAGTGGCTTGATATGGAGAAATCGGATTTCCAAGATAGAAGACTATTATCTGAAAAAGAGACGCTCAGAGCCTTTAAGTTAAAGTCACGAGATGAGCTTAATGATTTGATTATAATGTATACAGAAAAGTATGCTGACCCTCAATTCAGAAAACAAGCCAGATATGATAAGAAAAACACTAAGAGTTTCTCTTTGAAACTGAATAAAGGTACAGATGCTGATATCCTTGAAAAATTTGAAGAATGTGACAATGTGTCTCAATATCTAAAGCAACTTGTCAGACAGGATATAAAGAAATAAAAGGAGTACAAAGAAACATGATTAGGCATGAAATGATAGAAACCATTGGAAAAGAGTTTCTAACCAGTAATATCGAAGCTGGTGAATACAGCTACGTTCAGGAGGCTGGTAGCAAAGCAGAACTTGAATCCAAGGTAGGACATTCAGTATCACATTTTAAACTGGATATCAGATTTGAAAAGGATGATACTGTCATTCTTATTGAAACAAAACAGGATTTTGTTGACAGTGATGAGGATCAGCTACGTGAGTATCTGGAAGAGGAATGTGCCCTGCATCCTGAAAAGAAGGTCATCTGCATTCTTGCAAATACCAATAACGATAAGATAAGAGTATGGAAATCGTTCATTGATGAACAGCATCTTCTTAAGGATGAAGTGATACTGGACCATATAGAACACTATGTCAAGCTGTTCAGAATAAGCAAGTCAAATGACCGTGAGACAGTGCTCAAGAATACATATTCTCTTAATGAACTTCTTCATAGAAAGGATATTGATGAAAATCTAAGAAGCCAGTTTGTAGGTACAAGTCTTCTCTACATCAAGGATCTGGTTAAAAAGAAAGGTGCAGTACTTATTACACAGGAATTCGTGCATTCAATGAAGGAATTCTGGAGTCTTCTTCCTACTAAGAGTATTAGAGGAGCTATTGAAGATGTGCTTTCGAATCTGCTTGACGGCTCAGACAACAAGACAAAGAAGGTTGAACTCCTACAGAAGAATGTGCTTGGAAACCAGAAGGTCAAGGCATTAAAGACACAGGACTGGATAGACATACTGGAAAGAATCATGCTTGATATATACAGATACATTGATACAGACAGTTCGGAAGGGCAGGATATCCTGAATATGTTCTTTATTGCGTTCAACAAGTACACAGGAAAGGCTGACAAGAATCAGGCGTTCACACCTGACCACATCACAGAATTCATGTGTCGTGTTACCGATGTGGACAGAACAAAACGTGTTCTAGATGCTACGTGCGGTAGTGGTTCGTTCCTTGTTCAGGCAATGGTGAAGGAATTAGCAGACTGTCGAAGAGGAATGCGTGAAGAAGATGCAAAGGAACTTATGAAAAAGGTCAAGGAGGAGCATATATTTGGGATAGAGGTTGAAGAGAAGGCTTATGGACTTTCAACAACCAATATGCTCATCCATGGTGATGGCAACAGCAACATAAAGTTTGGTAGCTGTTTTGACCAGAAGGAATTCATTAAAAAAGCTGACCCTGACATCATTCTGATGAATCCACCTTATAATGCCAAGCCTATCGGTATACCAGCAAAATATAAAAGAAACTGGGGAAATGCTAAGAATGGTAAGGAAGATCCAACAAAGGGGCTTGTGTTCATCCATTATCTTTCAGATGTCATTCAGGAGATGAATGAAGAAAGAGAAAGAAAGGGGATTCCACCAAAGACTGTAAAGATGGCTGTTCTGCTTCCAGTATCAACGGCAATCGGCACAAAGAATATATTAAAAGAAGAGAAGGCAGGAATGCTTGAGAAGAATACTCTAGAAGCGGTCTTTACCCTCCCTAATGAAGTGTTCTATCCAGGTGCTTCCGTCTCTGCATGCTGTATGGTATTCACTCTGGGTGAGCCTCATCTCAAGCCTGACGGGACAGTGAGAGAAACCTTCTTTGGGTACTATAAAGAGGATGGATTCAAGAAGAAAAAGAATCTTGGAAGAGTAGAGCAATTTGACGACAATGGCGACAGTAAATGGAAAGCTATTGAAGAAGAATGGCTGAAGCTTTACCGCAATCATAAATCTGTTGATGGCTTGTCTGCGACTGCTGAAGTCACAGGTAATGATGAATGGCTGTGTGAGGCGTATATGAAAACTGACTATTCAAAACTTACTGAGGATGATTTCCAGCAGACACTCAACAACTATCTTGCATATCTCATGAAGGAAGGTAAGATATATGAATCTTAACGTTGATGCATGGAAAGAATTTGAAGTAAATAAAATATTAACTATTATCAATGGTAAAGGCATAACTAAAGAAGAGATTGAAGATAATAAAGGTGATTTCATAGTAGTTCAAAGTGGAGAAAGTAATAATGGTGTATTAGGGAAAATTGATTTAGAATATTGCAAGTCTAAAAGATATTCATACAGTGAAAGACCTTGTCTGACCGTTGCAAGAAGTGGTTCTGCTGGTTTTGTCTCATTTCAAATTCATGGGTGTGTTGTTGGTGATAGTGCAAAAATATTATTACTTAATAAAGACAATCCTACTACTGAAAACTATGTTTTTATTCAAACTGTTTTGACAGCAAATCGTTTTAAATATGCTTACGGAAGAAAAGTAACAGAAGAAAAATATATGAATGATACAATCAAACTTCCAATACAGCATAATCCTGATGGAACACCATATATAGATTCTGACTGTACATATTCAGAAGAAGGTTATGTACCAGACTGGCAGTTCATGGAAGATTATATTAAATCATTACATTATAAACCATTAACTACTAAAATTGTAAAAAGCAATGCTTATTCTTTAAATCACGATGATTGGGAAGAATTTACATTAGATGATATTTTTGTATTAAAGGGTGGATATTATAATAAAAAGCCAGAACATTCTATAGATGGTAACATACCATTTTTAGCATCCACAGAATCAAATAATGGTGTTACAGAATTTTATAACATTGAAGATATTGAAGGTTGGGATAAAGTTGGAAATGAAGATAACACATTAGATAGAAAGTTATATGCAGGAAATTGTATTACTGTAACGGTGAATGGTTCAGTATGTAATGCTTTTTATCAAAAGGAACAGTTCACATGTAGTCATGACATTACAGCTTTTTATGTAAGACATTACAAAATGAATCCGTACCTTGCAATGTTTCTATGCACTATTATTATGAAAGATAAGTATAGATGGTCTTATGGAAGGAAACCACACGATGTAAGCAAATTCGGCAAGTCAGTAATAAAGCTTCCGATTCAGCATAATTCAGATGGAACACCATATATAGACCCAGACTGCACATATTCAGAAGAAGGTTATGTGCCAGACTGGCAGTTCATGGAAGACTACATCAGATCACTTCCCTATGGGGACAGGTTATAGGTCAAGTCCTCCCCTGGAGCAAGGGTGGAAAAACAGTTATTGAGAACTGTCAGATGCTTTGCAGAGACTGCAATCTGAAAAAAGGAGCACAATAGACATGGATTAGAACCGCACCTAAATAAGGATGCGGTTTTTTGTATGTTCTATAAAAGATGTTGAATTAAAAAAATTATCTAGATTCTGATAAGAAACAAGGGTAAAAGGTTACTTTACATTGAAAAGTTGTGATTTGTAGATTAAAATAGTCTATAAATAGAGGTGTAAAAATAGACTAAAGGAGATGGTTGAAGTGAAGGAATATGAACAGCTAAGTTTTGATATGGGTGATGATACTGAAAAATCTGAAGAGTCGATTTCTGTCAGAAATGGTTATACATCACCAATGGTTAATGTCAACTTCTGCAAGGTTGTTGAAGTATGTAATATGGAGCCTATGCAGTTGTTTGAGGGTTTTGATGAATTCTATATACTTACATATTCAAGTGGTATGGGACTTATAAGAGAATTATTTGATAAATACAATTATATGTATGGCGAAATTATTATCGGTTCTACTCGTACAGTCCATTCCGCACAGGCTCAGCTTGAAGCAGTAACAGAGGTAATTACATCACAGGCAGATGTGCAAAACTTTGTATGTAGTCAGCCAGAACTGAAGAAGAAGATTGAAGAAAATCTTCTTGAAGTTCGTGTGATGAGTGTGATTACAGACCATAGAAAGACATACATACTGAAGAACAATAGTAACGGCTCCTATCGTATCATCTTGGGTTCGGCTAACTCTTCCATCAGTGCATGGTCAGGAAATCAGCTTGAAACATATCAGGTATTTGATAAAAAAGACGATGCTGAAGGTATCATGTGGACAGAATGCTACGAAAAGAACTTTATTACAAGCAGAGAGATGAGTGACCCAATATCATTCAAAGCTCATGAGATAAAGGACGATTTAACAAATGTTAAGGATATTCCAATAATTCAGAAAATTGTTGAACATAAAGAAGCAGTTGTCATTGAGAAAGAATATCAGACAGTTGAATATGGAACAAGCTTTCTTGATATAGGAACAGATCCAGCATTTAAGAAGAAACTCGAAGAGAGCTTGAAGGAATCTGAAATGGTCAAGAAACAGAAAGGAAAATTAATGCTTATTGATAATGTACGAAAGCTGGAGGCTGTCATCAAAGAGAGAAGACAGAAAGAGAAAGCAATGCATCGTATGTATTCTCAGCTTGTGCTTGATTATGACAATAAGAATATTACATATAACGGTAAAAAGTGGGATCTCTCTCCTGAAGAAGAGGAAATTACCTCTGATGTTCTGAAGGTTATTGAATATGTGAAGGACTATGAATGCTTTACTGGTGATGTTGAAATAATCAGAAGCATATTCTTCAAGGTGCTGAATTACATGTTTCTAGGACCATTCATCGGAAGGATGCGATATGAAGCATATAGAAGTGCTCCAGACACATTTGACTATCCATTATATTTAGTCATGAATGGTCGTCCTAGCAGTGGGAAGACACCTATGATTCTCACAGTAATGAAGCTTATGTTCGACCTTAGTGAACAGGAATTAAAAAGAAATATTCAGTCTGAAACTGTCTTTTCTCCAAAAGTCATGGAAGAGTATAAGACACAGGCTAAAGGTTATCCAATCTTTATAGATGAGATTTCTCCTCAAAGATGGAGATATGCTAAGAATATAATGAAAGTTGATGATGCAATAACATCTGAAGGATATGTCAATCTTCCATATTTTCTTCTTCTATCCAATGATTTATCTGCTATTCGTGGTGATATCCTAAAAAGATGTATATTTATTTCTGTTGATAATCAGATTGGTTATCAATATAATACAGATGATCATAAACGTATGATTGTAAATCTTAGAAAGGGAATGCATAACGCTCTATATCGAGAATACTGCCGAAGAATGCTTGAAAAATCTGATGAACTGGTAAAGAATATTCAAGATGGCAAAACGGCTGATATTTTTCAGGTATCATCAGAACTGCTCTGTGAAATCATTGCTCAATATGCTGAACTGCCAGACTCGTTCCGTATGTATCCAAAAGATGAATATATAGGTGTAAACTCATCAAAAAGACGTGCGGTGAAGTGGCTGAAGGATATGGTAAAAGATAATCCAGATATGTACTGGATCAAAAGGAAGGAACAGCGTCTTTATATTGATTTTACTTCGGATGTTGATGCCAAAAAGGATATAACGATGCTGACATCTGAGCTTCCTGCTGACATTAATTATAAAATCAATGCTAATATTTTATCGATGGATCTTCCTTTTCTGGAAGAATATACAGGAATCAGATTTAAGAAGAAACTATTCAGAATAAGATGAAAATGAATGTCTATGTATACAGAAAAAGTAATGAACCGCTTAGTCTTTTCCAAGACTCTCTTAACAGTGTTTTAGATTCTCCAGAAGATGTCTTTAAGGTATTTACGGAATCAGAAAGAGGATATGTAGCACTTAAGAAGCTGGAGGAGGAGACGGCAGAAGGAAGCATATGGATTGTAAGAACTCTGGGTAATCTTGGAAATACAATCGGAGATATCCGCAATGAGCTTGGAATGCTATTGAAAAGGGGAATTGTACTTCTTATCGTGGAATTTCCAACAATGAATACTTACAGAAGTAAAAAGCAGTCCACGGTCTTATTATCCCTGCTCAATGAGGTGTATACTGAACTTCAGGGGGTGCAGATAGATGATATACCAATGCATCCACTCAAGGCAGGAAGAAAAAAGGCAATCTATCCTGAAGGGTGGGAAGAACTATATTCCGAATGGAAGAAAAAAAATATAACGACTACAGAATTTCTTAGAAAAAGTGGACTTAAGAAAGCTACATTCTACAATCTGCTGGGAGAATACAGACTAAAATCCTCAACGTTCAGTAAAATGCATAGTCTAAAGGACGTTTCTGAATAAATCATACATTCACTTGAATTGCCCCAAGTCATAGTGTAAAATGATGATGCATAATTGAAGGACATATATATCCTTTTAAGGTCATCAGCTATTGGTAGTAGCTGGTGATTTTTTTAGTATATAAGTTGATTGCTTTTTACTCTTTATTTTGATATGTTGCTGAATTTGTGTTAGTGTTATTTATATGAACGGAAAGGTGGAATGCATTATGGCTTTGAAATCGGCATACAATTATGTCAGAGAAAACATCGACAGCAACTTTGATAAATACGTTGCAGATAACGTATCTTATGGCTGTGAAGAGGATATTGAAGATATTAAGAGATGGATATCTGAAGAAGGGGAAGACGCTCAGGTAGCATTATATTATGCTCAGCACGAAGGAGCATATGTATTCAATGATTTTGATATCTATGTAGAAGGAATGGACTTCACATATGACAACTATCTTATTACAACTCTAAAGAAGGCATTAGCTGTGCTTGAGTTGCAGGATGAAATGTTTGATAATGTAACAAACTGATAATAGACATGGGGCTGATCCTCATGCCTTTTTTTGTATTAAATGGTACAAAAAAGCACCATATTACAGCGTAGCTGCGATATGGTGCTGTTCTATTTATATGTTTATGGGGAATAAAACTAGAACATATATATTATAGCATATTATGCTGAAAATCTCTATGTAATTGCGGTCCATCGAGGGTGACCGAGGGTACTATTGCAAAAATAGAAGTAGAATGATAAAATATCTTTGTCCTGAAAAGGACTCTCATAATTTCCCTGTCCTCCTCTTATATATATTTCGCACAAATGGATTCCTTCCCTGAATTCGTGCGAATTCCATTCTCACGAGGACAGTGCGAACCTGCCAACTTTAAATAGGCTGTAGACTGCTGGATACCTAACAGCAGTCTCTGTCTATTAGGTGAGTTGTTAGAATGCATAATCAGTGATATAATAATCCTAATCCCATAACAGGATATTTGTAGAATGAACGATGTAATTTGCTTCAGGACAGGCGTGATGCCTGTCTTTTATTCTGAGTATCAGGATATCTAGAATAGAGGGTAATGTTGACATGAAACAAAGAAATCTTTACAATATATATGTATTCGAAAGAAGCGGGAGAGATGGTGGCATCTCTTCCGTTTCTTGCTTTAGATAGAAAAAATAAAAAGGAGAATCAATATGAAAGTGATCAGATGCAAACTGCAACAGCAGACCGCAAAGCCTATAAATGATAATCAGAAAGACTACTACTTTGCATGTCCCCTCAAGGATGTGGACGTCGGTGATGCTGTTCTTCTACAGTATTCAGTCTCACGTGAAAGAAGAAAAGGAGATGTAAGAAGAGGACACTCAACATACGTCACAGTCGGAAGAGTAGAAGAGATCTTTGAAGGGAAGGCATGGGACCTCATGGAGAAGTATCATCCGACAGCAACAGCTGTATGCCGTCTTGAGGAGCAGTTTCAGAAGTATGATGCATTCTGGGACAGACTCAACAAGGCTAAGATGATGGCATCCTCTCTTCATAAGACTTATGATCAGCAGGACCACAAGATAGCTGTAGTCCGCAAGTCAAAGAGAAGAGAAGAGTACGAAAGACGAATCGAGGCGAAAAAGAGAAGAAAGGAACTCAACAAGAAGAAGATGCTGGAACAGCAGAAAAGAAAATCTGCAAGAAAGGCAGGTTCCAAGAAGAACAGGTCTGAAGGAAGTAAGACAGCTACTCCAGAGAAAGCTGTGGAAGAATGAGGATAGCAGGCTATCTCCGAGTCTCAACGCTGAAGCAGGCGGAAGATGGCGTATCAATCGAGATGCAGAAGAGAATCATCATCAATCACTGTGAGATGCTTGAAATCATCTCAGATGAGTCTGAGATAAAATGGTACATAGATGACGGATGGTCTGCAAAGAGCCTTGAGAGACCAGCTATGAGATCTCTCATAGGCGACATAAAGACCAGACAGATGGACCTGATTATTGCCTACGACATGTCAAGAATCAGTCGTGATATCATGGATATGATGTCACTGCTGAAGATGCTTGACAAGTATGGAGTATCTCTCAAGTGCCTTTATGATAATCCTTCCTTCGAGACTGCAAGTGAGCGATTCATGACTACAATAAAAATGGCAACACACCAGTATGAGCGAGAAAGAACATCTGAGCGTACAAGAGATGCAATCATTAATATAGCTGAGTCAGGAAGATATCCATTCAGTGGTATGAAACATTACGGATACATGAAAGATGATGACGGCAGGATGGTGCTCAATCCGGAAGAGGCATCCTTGGTTCTGGAGATATTCCAGATGGCGTGTGAAGGCTACCGAATGAGAGAGATAGTCAGAATGGCGAATATACGTCAGGACAAGGAAATCTTCACGATGGGACGCATCAGGAGGATTATCAAGAACAGGAAATACACAGGAACTATAAGCGTGTATGGCAAGGATTATGATGGTCTGATTCCTGCAATCATCACTGAAGAGATACAGAAGAAAGCTGAAAGTAATCTCGTGACCCATTCGCATAAGTCAGATAGATACATCTTCACATCCGTTCTCATATGCAGGAGATGTGGCAGTACGCTCCTGTGCAAATCGGCATATGGCAAGATGAAGAAGATGTATCTCTATTATTTCTGCCCAACATGTAAGAAGAGGATACGTCAGAGCGATGTGGAGGATGAACTCTCAGAGTTTAAAGTGGATAATGCTACAAATGACTTCAAGAACCGTTATAACGCCCTCAGAGACATTGAAACCCTGCTCCTTAGCAGGAGGAGCAAATTGAACGATAAGTTCCTGGAAGGAGCTGTCAGTGTCGAAAACATGCAGATTATGCTGACTGCAATAGAAAATGAACTCAGAGATGCAAGAAGAAAGCGTTCCGCCATTCAGAGTCTTGATGCAGTGAGAGTGTTCAGCGATTTCGAAAGTGAAGAGCAGAAGAAAGCTTATATTGAGATGCATATCAGACGAATCGTTGTTGACCTTCAGGAAAAGAAGGTCCTTACAATCGAATTCAAGGAATCGGGATTCAATGAAGATAAAAAAATATAATTCTGATAAAGGAATTATATTGACAAATAGGCGTGTTAGTGATACTATATAGATACAAGGAGGAGATGAGAATGGATAAGAACAAAAAAGCCATTCTTGCCAAAAGAGTAAAAGAAAGGATGAAGATGTTCGACCTAAATGCAGTACAGCTTTCAGAGAAGAGCGGGGTGTCCCGAAGCATCATAAGCCGTCTCATGACAGAAAAGGCATTTCCTTCAGCTGGCAATCTGGAAAAGATAGCCATGGCACTGGATACAACAGGCTCGTATCTCCTTGGAGATTCGGAAACCTGTGAAAGACGAAGCCTCGATGAGATCAAGAACAGTGTCAGAGGACAGCTTGAAGATCTTACTGTCGAAGAGAAGGCAGAACTTGCATGGTTCATCCTTACTCCAGTAAATAAAAATAAAAAAACATAGTAAAAAACAATATCATTCAACCACATAATGTGGTAAAATGATGTTGCAAAATTTGATACACATAAAAAAAGCTCCAGCCTACAAAGCTGGAAGCCGATAGAATTAACATCAAAAGCCAGTTGAAGTTAATTGATGAATGATCAAGAACATAGTCTTGATTGATATATAATATCCTTAGGTTGAAGTTTACTTCACGAAAGGGATTATATCATAATCATTAATAGTTGACAACAAGCAGGCGATGTTAACATTGTCTGCTTTATTTATACCCTGATACAGAGTTCAATCATTAAGAATGGTGGA
>OBJP01000448.1_pt1 | contig 30547 bp, 20 predicted proteins | sample 1519821 | NCBI WGS metagenome assembly OBJP01 (sample SAMN04209218, study PRJEB22552) | human gut metagenome | biome: gut; material: feces | host: Homo sapiens | place: USA: Oklahoma | reverse complement strand
TCGAGGCGTCCAACTTTTTGTCCGCAGTCCCGAACGGGACCGACGCCCAGCGCTGGCGCGTGAGCCACGATGAGAAAAGCTGCGTCACGCTCACGGACGTGGGGTCGGGCAAGGCGCTCGACGTCCTGGGCGGAGTCTCGTCCGCCGGGGCGGGGTGCGGCGTCTTCTCCCCAAACGGCACCCGGGCGCAGAAGTGGGTGGCCGTCCGCGACGGCTCCTCGGTCAAGCTCGTCTCCGCCCTCGACGACCGCCTGGTGCTGGACGCCCGCGACGGCAGGACGTCCAACGGGGCCAGGGCGCAGATCTTCGACGACAACGGCACTCCCGCCCAGCGCTGGCTGTTCAGCGCTGAACAGCCAGCGCATTAACTAATTGGACTATTTGAAGTGGTGGCTTGTGGCGTTCGATCACGCGGAAATGTTGGCGTAAGCAAGGTCGATAAGGGCCGAATATACCAACATTTCCGACTCTAATAGCTTGCGGATAAATCATTTTATTGAGTGCTTCTCAATGTGTTCGCGTACAAGTCGAAGTCCATCATCGTGGTTCCGAATTTCCGGTAATGACTATTGCGGTCTCCGCTTCCATCGAATATCTAGTATGGTCGAATCAGATTCCAGAATGGTACTGCGCTGCAGCAAAGCGCGCTTACTCTATTGTTCGCTACTCGACTATTCACATTCTTGATAGTGTTTATGTTCGATATTTTGAGATTGAAACCTTTTTGATTCGATATAAATTGGGCGACTTTTTACCTGGATGTAAGTGCGACCAATATACTCCCCGGCGATACCGAGAAACAGTAATTGAACACCTCCAATGAGAAGTATGAGGCAAATCAAAGTTGCATATCCAGGGATCGGAATACTAAACATGGTCTTTTGGACCATCACGACAAGAAAGTAAATAAAGGAGAGAATTGAGAGCGATATTCCGAGCCAGCTTGCAGCTCTGAGGGGCTTTGTAGAGAAAGAGATGATTCCAGAAAAAGCGTATTGTAGAAGCTTGAACAAAGACCATTTTGAGACACCGTGCTGACGCTCAAGCGGCTCATAAGCATAAGGCATTGTGTTAAATCCGACCCAAGAGAAAATGCCCTTTGAGAACCTGTGGAACTCCGGCATGGAAAGAATTGTGTCTGCAACACAACGGCGAAACACGCGAAAGTCACTTGCATCCTTTAGAACTGGAGTTTCCATCATGGAGTCCATTAAAGAATAAAAAGATCTTTTGAGAAACGATAGAAGACGTCCTTCATGGCGATGCGCTTGAAACGCAGCGACCATATCGCAATCATCATTATCGAGAAGTGCATCTACCATATTAAGAGCATCTTGTGGATCCTGCTGCAAATCAGCATCAATTATCCCGATGATGTCCCCTGTTGCATTGTTTAGTCCTGCCCAAATGGCGGCTTCTTTACCGAAGTTTCTGGAGAAGCTGATGGCGAGAACGTTAGGTTTGTTGATGGTGAGCTCACGTAGTTTTCCCCGAGTTCCATCCGAGCTTCCATCATCAATAAAAATTAGTTCCCAAAGCAAGTTGCTATCTGCAAAGGTCTTTGAAAATGCTTCGTAAAATGGGAACACATTATCCACTTCATTGTAGGCGGGAACGATGAAGCTGACTTTAATCTGGCTGTTCACTTTATCTCCTATTTAAACACTACATTGCGGTAGAGGTAATAATTCCAAATGACAATGCAGGACATCGAAATTAGTTTTGCACAAGTTGGCGGAAGTCCGATTTCGGATGTGGCGGTTATGAAGATTGAGGAAAAAGTTGTATTAAAGGCAAATAAGAGAAGATAGAGAAAAAGTGACCTCATTGACCATTTTCTAGAGTTGAATGACCAGCGCTTGTTGAGGATGTAGTTATATGTCGTTGCTGCCACCACGGCGGCAACGTTGGCAAGAGCTAACGTAACAGTACCTGCAGAGACAATAAGGCGAAAAAGAATAAGTTCAAGTAGAGCAGATGACCCGCCCACAAATAAATATTTTATAGAGTTGGGAATGTTGCGACCGGTCATAATCAGTCTACTTCCTATGTTTGCTTTTTGTCGTTACAACGTTCAAAGCGCATGTTGAAATGATGCCTAGCAGCGAGATAATAACGCCTTCCTTTAATCCACGAATATGATAAGTCATGTCGACGAGATTCTTCCCTTCTTGAAGGGGAATCAGAAGAAAGCCATTCCAGTCTATTGGAGAGGTAGAAATATCGTTTACTTTAATCTCCCAAGATGGGTCATACGGGATGGTTAAAACGAGCGAGGAGCCATCTTGGGAGATTGCTTCAACTCCGATTCTTTTGTCGGACCATTCGACTGTATCTGCACAGACTTGATCGAAAGACCGAATTATGGCTTCGTATTTTTCTCGAGTTAGTTGGCGAGCGGTTAAGCTGATATTCTCAATCGGCGACTGATCGAGAGTGCTTATCTTCACGGTTACATTGTCGCCTGGGTTATATGTGCCTAGGTAGATGATGTTTGATGAGAACTCCCACTCATTGACGTTTTGGATAAATCGACCATTGCAACTTAGGCTTAATGGTTTGTTAGAGCTGACGTACAAATAGATAGCACCCTGGGTATCGACTGGAATAGCAAGGCTGACATTCGATTCACTGCGCGGGTCACCGCTCAGGATAATGTCAATATCATTGTAAACATCGCCAACTCCCGTAAGCGCATATGACAAAGAGTCTTGATTTTGAAAAGGGTCTTCGCTCTCGAGTGAAGTGTCGACCCTAGCGGCTGGAAGTACAAAGCCGAGATCGGCAGTACGGGAGTATTGATGGAGAACGATGTGACCATAGTCTGAATCTTCAGAACCAACGACCTGTGTTCCGTATGGAGCTGTAGCATCTTCCGAGGCAAAGATGCTGCTTATTCCCAAAAGAGTGTCGGGGATTGCGAGCGGAGAATTATAGTAGGTAATTCCGCGAGTTCCGTTAATACCGTTGTACCCCAGAGATCCAAGCAACTCTTTGGATGCCTGGGTACCGGTTGAAGAGTAGTGGTTGACACCTTTAATATCGAGGGCGAGTGACTCTCCTGTTGGAAACGTCGTTGACCCTTTTCCAAGATATGAGATTCCTAAATGCTCAGAACGAGAGAATGAACCCTTAATGTTACCTATTGAAGATAATTGAGAAATTGAATCGTAGTAATCCTTGAAATGATTGACGTTGAGGTGAGGTTCAGGATTGCTAATATCGAAAGCCAGGGTAATTGGAACTGCTGCTTCGATTATGAGCGCTAGGGTTATTCCTAAACGAGGTAACACTTCTATAATTTTATAACTTATCGAGCCGATATCCTTAACCTTGCTTTTATCCCTGACTCCTGAAGTAAGAAAGTAGAGTGAGATCGAGGTGAGTGATGCCATTAGCATTTGAAGAGCTGCTGCTCGCTGGGAATTATAGCCATTGCGCACAATCAGAAGCATCATAATTCCAATGTACAGCGCACCTGACAATATAGGTATGAAGCGTTGCCGGTTCCCGAACTTAAGGAACAATCCTGCTCCCGTCATGAGAGTAAAGATTACGGTAAAGTGAAATCTTGGATTATAGGACTCGGCCCTTGAAAAGCCTGTCCAGATAAGTGATAAGAGCGGGGAAAGCTCCGATAATACAATCAGTATCAACACAAGCAAAAGGGGCAATTTAATACGTATGGGCAGGCTGGAGAAGAGAAAACAAATAAAACCAATTACGAGAATGCTAAAAATAAATAACCCGCCTGTCATCATAATTGAACTGGGGTGTATCGACATATCGCCGATGTAGTTTTTAGACAATATGGCCACTGGGGAGACAGTGTTCAAGATCTCTAAATTCTGGCTGGAATTCATTGTCGGTGCCGAGCCGGTGTTGAGTAGGTCGAGGATGGTTGGAAGAAATAATGCTGCAGAGATGCAAGCACCAAGTACCATTGAGATGCAGTACTGTAGAAAGAACGCTAAGTTCTTTTTAGAAAGTAAATGCTCTTTTCTGTCAAAGCAAATTTCCAGAACTGTCCAAAATACAGAATAAATGCATACCATATATGCAGAATACCAATTCGCGATAATTGCTGCTCCAGTTAAGAGCGACAACGGAGCGATAGCACCTTTCATTTTGAGGTGATGTATCGCCAAGCAAACAAGCGGGAGAGAAATCATTCCGTCAAGCCACATAAGGTTTGAGCCAGAAACAAAATTACATGCGGCAAGTCCATAGGTAGATGCAAGTATGATGTTGCTGCCACCTGTGAGGCCAATTCTTTTCTTCAAAAAGAGAGAAGAGGCGCAAGACATCGTGCTGAGCTTCAAAATAATGATAATAGACATAGCTTTGGGCGCATCGCTTGGATCGCAGAATGCCATAAGCACATTAAACGGGGAGGCAAGGTAGTACGCGAACAACCCAATTGTCGGTCCTCCTAGGCCTTTTGCATTGGAATAGGAAATGGATGCATTTCCATTGAGGACTTCGCTAAACCAACCGAAGAACCCGGAGTATTGATATATAGCATCCTCCCTAAGAGGGGCCAGCTCGCCGAACGGAAAGACTTCGGATATGGCAAAAGCCAGACAGATGATAAGCATTGTAAGCGCAAATGAGGCCAGCGATTCGTATCTGTGAATTTGTGTGAATCGGACAGGACGAGTCGTCCCAACCGTCACGATCTGCTTTTTCGTGGAGCTTATCTCGGTAATCCGTTGGCTCATTGTGCCTCTCATTCGGTTTTTTGGACGATTGACGAGCTTAGTATTGTGAAGTAAAGCTCGATGGTGAAGAGCGTAAAGGACAGGCGGCATTTGAATCAGAGCTATGACTGGCAAACTTGCTCAATTGTTTCACAGTAGGCTAAATACTAGACATTCTGAATCGAGTGCAATAAGTGTGGATGAGTGGAATAGTTATGGTCGCCCAGAGAGGTTCTTGGGCGACCATAACTATTAACATGATCAGATGTTGCTAGATGTTCAAATAAGACTTCCAGTATTCTAAACTGGTCACTGTTTCACGGCTCTGGGAATATCGGGCACTCAGATCATTCTTGATCTGCTTATATTTCTTCAAGTCTTCTTTATAGCGCCTTTTAATTACAGAGTAACGATTGTTGTCTCGTGTGCGAATTGCGCCCATGCGGTTGTACCAGTCAATTACTATGAGGTATTTCTTTCCTCGAATTGCCCCAGCGGGGTAAGCCCATCCAAGAACAGGAATGACCGCATATCCTTCACCATCGCTTACAATGCGATGCTGATTGTTGTCAGTAATGAGATCAGATGCCCTTTGAATGAATGTTCGCGGCTTGTCGGAGTCAATGAGTTGCCTATCAATGTCGCGAATATGGAAATCGGTCAAGCCGATTGCGTGTGCAGCCTTTTCTAGCTGGTCGAAAGGAATGAGCTTTTCTTTGTTTTTGTTGGCGTCCATGAATGTTTTTTCAGCCATTCCTTGAGCACTGTAGAACTCCGGTCCTTTCATAAAGTCCTCGAACGCATCCAGGCAGAGCTCGGCGTTTTCATAGCCAAACTTTTTGAGCTCAAGTCGGATATTGTTGCGGAGCTCTGCAAAGAAATCCGAGTGTGGGGCAAATCCGGTTGTATGTTGGGCGATCAGCGTGTTGCGAGTTGTCTGATAACGCTCAACCGCAGCGTTATAGCGGACATGGAACGACATGTGCCAGATTCCCAGCCCGTTCATCGTAATAAAGTGGGGCTTGCAGCGGACTCCATATTCCGCATCGTCGCATCGAACAAATACAGGAAGGGGAAGCCCATTCTTCTCGATGACTTCAATTGGCATGCAGCAGTACCACCATGCAGCATAGCGCTGGCCGGATTTCCTGATCTCCTTAGGCACCCAAAATGTTTCGTTGTAAACAATGTCTTCGAACTTGGTGAGGCGTAAACCAGGCTTTGCGGGGGCAAAAGTTCCCCTTTCGGTCATATATCCCGTATCCTCCCACTGCTCGTCTCCAACTTCATAGTTAAGCATGGCGCCGCTGATGAATGCGTTCTTGTATTCATCGTTCAATATCTTGAGCAAGTTATAGGTGCGTTTGATGCTTTCGGGAGAGACTGCAACGTCGTCATCCATAAGCAAAATGTGAGTGGCTTTTGGTTGCTGTTCCATTGCGAGAATCATGCCATAAGTGAATCCGCCCGCCCCGCCGACATTGTTGTTAGGATGAATGTGGATGTGCTCGGTAGTTAGTTTTTCTACGTCAAGCGTCCGTCCGTTATCCACAACGTGCATATTGAAATGATTGGCAATATCCTCGCCCGATGAAAGGATCGATTGGTTCACGAGAGAAATATTGTGCTTGATAAAGCTTTCTTTCTTAAATGTCGTGGTTGCCAAGACGAGCTCAACATTTTTCTGGGGAGAGCTGTGATTAACGATATAGTAGCAATTACCAAGAAAAAGAGACCCCGTGGTTTCAATTTTGAATCCCGTGAGTACAGAGCCATTAGGAACTTGGATATCCAATTCGTATTCGTAAAAGTCATCCGATGGCGCAACCTCAATACAGTTGTCTTCCATCAAAATTGGGTGTGAAGCAAAGGCATCGGCATAAGTTTGAAGCACTTTGGCTGCCGAGCCCTTTAGCTCCAGATGAAGACGGAAACCCTCGGCGTTGGTATAGCGCATAAGCTTCTCCACTGAAAGGGAGTTGAAATAAGTGGTGAAGTCGAAGTCTCCCTGCCCCGAGAGTTCCCACGCCTGCTCGTTCTTATTAAATATAACCGGCTCGGTTGACTTGCAGTATAGAGACGGGTAGCTCATCGAGCGTTCGTTTTGCTCGAGAAGGATGTTGGCGAATTTCAACGCGGGCATTGAGCCTCCTTTGTCGATATTGTCGTACATATGATAAGGCAACATTTCTGATGAGTGCCACTGTCATTCATTTACCATTGTTTGCTCAGCTTCGCCTGCAAGACGCGTTTGTATTGGGTTAAACTGGCAACATTATTTCCAACAGGATTGAAGCATAGGCATGGTTAATTATCATACTCAACTTGTCTCGGTTATCGTGCCGATTTACAACGCCCAAAAGGATCTCGATCAGTGCCTGCTGAGCATTCGCAACCAGACCTATGAGAACCTTGAAATTATCTGCATTAACGACGGAAGCACGGACGACTCGCCGTCCATTATGAAGCGGCATGCAGCCGAGGATCCTCGCGTTCGCGTGATCGACAAGGAGAACGGCGGATACGGCGCGGGCTGCAATCGTGGCATCGACGAGGCTCGCGGTGAATGGGTTTCCATCATCGAGCCTGATGACTGGATTGAGCCTGGCATGTATGCAGATATGCTTGCCTTTGCCGCCCAGTTTAACCAGCAGATCGATGTCATCAAAACTCCGTGGTGGAATATCAATGATTGGGATCGACCCGAGTCTGAGCAGTCCCGCACTATATGCCCTCTTATGCATCGAATACCGCGCTCAACGCGTCCGTTCAAGCTTGGGGAGCACACTGTGCTCATAGAGCATCATCCAGGTATCTGGTCCGCAATCTATCGCAAGGGCTTTCTCGAGAGCAAGGGCATACGTTTCCCCGAGTATCCCGGTGCCGGCTGGGCCGATAATCCGTTCCTCATCGACACGCTCTGCCAGGCGGAGTCAATTATTTATCTTGATCGGCCTTATTACTGCTATCGAGCGGACCTTCCCGGATCTACGCGTAATCATGCAACCGATGCGGCCGTTCGCCTGCCCTTTGAGCGTTGGCTCGACATGACACGCCGTCTTTCTGAGCTAGGCATTGAGGACGAGGGGATCTTAGAGTCCCACTACGTTCGTGGTCTCCTGTATGTGAATGGTGCCATCTATGACGACGGATGGGACAACTCGCTCGTTCGGGAGGGAACTCGACAAGTGTTCTCCTCAATGGACGAGCGCATCGTGCTCAATAGCATCAAGATAAGCCCCAAGCAAAAGAGGCTGTTCTGTGACGTGAGGGGGATTGACTACCGCCCTTCACATTCTCTGGCGAGGGCTGCATATTTCGCGCGAGAAAGTTGGCTGCGGCTGCGTGCCCTTGGTTTACGCGGAATGACCAAACGACTTCGCTTCAAGCTGACCGGCAAGCGATAGGGGCGTGCCCCGCTTTTCTTGACAAGCTGTGGTGCGCAAGTTGTGACTGCGAGTTGGGGACACTGCTCGTAGTCAGTTTTTCCTCCTGTGGATTAAGCGGATTGCCGCACACAGGACCGCGGAAACGCAGGTTACGATGAGTCCTCCTCTCAGCCCCGGAGAGCGATAGGCCATCTCAATCTCGTGCGTTCCCTCGGTTACTTCTAGCATGGACATGCCTCCGCCGAAGACGGGGGAGAGGTCACTTTTAACTCCGTCAACCGTTACGGTCCATCCCTTGTCGTAGGGAATCGAGAGCAGAAGCCCTGTGGGTTCTTCTGCGCGATACGTTCCGCTCACGTACCCGTCGGAGAACTCTTGGGGAACGAATTGTCCCGCTCGCAGCTGCTCGATACCCCGTTTAAACACCTCGACGTTCAAGGCATAGATGGCGCAGGTGGTCTCGCCGGGCAGGAAAACGTTTGCGGCGCTCGGGAGGACTCTGATTGTGTGGCTGGTGCGTTCGTCCGTAGCCGTTCCAAAGCTCCTGACATTATGTGAAAAGCGCGTGCCCTCCTGTGCGATGATTTGATCGTCAATGAGGAGGCTGACGCTTTTGGACCAGTTGGATTCCACGCCTGTTTGCACATATACATAGCCAATGGTGTTCGCAGGGAGCTCAACATTCCATGTGATTTGGGTCGCGTCTGACGTTGATGCTGCGGTCTGCAAGTTGGTATAGAGCGGCTCGTCTATGCCAGTGATTTGTGCAAACGAGTCATTTTGACGCTCAAAGGGGTTGCTTCCTTCGGGCAGCCTGCTGGCAATCCGATCGCTATCGCAAGGCAGGCCGAGCGATAGCGCATACGGATTGACATATACGGGCGAGACGATAGTCGACCCCGCGATGCCTGTGGCATTCGATGCCACAGGTTGAGTCCAGCTCCCCATGTAGCGAACACCCAGCAAACTGTCCATGACGAGATTCGAAGCCGCATAGACGCTGGAAAAATCGCCCTCTGAGCTGTAGCCCAGCGCGTTAAGGAATGCGACTGCCTTGGGGTTATTCGCCGAGGAGTATGTCGAGAGCTGGTTGAATCCATGTGAGATGCCCTCGTTGAACGCGGCGCCCGTCCTGTTGTACGTTTTGTCTACGCGATAGAAAGCGTCCGCATCGAGCTCTCCGAGCTCCTTCATCTGAGCGTCCACGGCGCTCACGTATGTATCATGGGTCTCTTGCGGGTAGTTGACGTACAGCTGGTTCCAGCACATATGGGCGTTGAGACCTAGGTCGACGACGACTAGGGCGAGAGCTCCGAACGGCACCAGCGCGCGAATCGTCGGGTTGAGGTGCCTCCGCTGCGCGTTCGCTTCGTGCCACGGGGTCTGGGCGTTCTCCAGGTGCGCAGGGTGGACTTCGGTGCGTCGCATCAGGAGGTACGCTGCCGCCCAGATTTCCAAAAAGCTCAGCAAAAATGCGATGCGGCAATAGAACCCAGTAGGCTGACGGAAGCCGCACCACACAAACATGAATGGACTTAACACGGAACTCATCACGAGGAGGGCGGCGAAGGCAAAGATGCGCGTACGTAGCTTCTTGTCGACATCTCTATGGAAGAGCAGACTAACCGAAAGTAAAAGGGGGATCAGGCCGGTATAGAATTGTGGGACACCATTGAGCTGCCAGTAAAACGGGAGGAAGCCCTTTGCCACTCCCCATGGGCCGGTAAGCAGGAACGATGCGTTGGAGTTCGAGCTAGAGCCGCCCATCATGGCGAAGATGGTCGGGGCGAACGTCCACGCGGAGAGTCCGAGACCCAGCAAGATCGCGGCGGTGAATCTTGCCGCCCTGCCCGCGATCCATTTCCCGCTGGGGCGCTCGCCTTCGTCGAACCTCATCACGGCAAGCTCAAACAGAACGAACAAGCAGCAGAAGAGCAGCGTGATGTAGGCCATGTACCAGCAGGTGATGACGTCGGCGGCAACAAGGAGCGCTAGGGGGACGATCGCCCCTTTGCGAAGCAGCTGACGGCATCCCCAGGCCATGAGCGGCAGCAGGATGAGGGCGTCGAGCCACAGGGGATTGCGCAGGTTGGTCGCGGTCCAGGTGGACCAGGTGTAGCACAGGGCGAGCGCGAGCGCCCAGGTGCGCTGCAGGGTGAAGCGGCGACGGAGATACCAGGCCATCGCGGTGTTCATGCACGCGAGCTTGAGGGCGACGATGACGTAAATCGCCAAGGTGAGGTGGGCTTCGTCGAACAGCAGGATGATCAGGTTGAACGGGCTCGCAAGGTAGTAGCTGTACAGTCCCCAGGTGTTGGACCCCATGCCCTGTGCGAAGGAGTAGAACACATTCGCCTCGCCGGTGAGCACATGGCGAAACCAGGTGAAGAAGTCGATGTACTGGTATTTGAGGTCCTCGGTGAGGAACGATTCCGGTCCGAAGGGATACACTCCGCCCCATATGGAGAGGACAACCAGGACCATAACGGGCAAAGTTAGGCAGGCTGCCCAAAAGAGAGCCGTTTTCAGCCGATTGCCGGAGGCTGGGTAATGTGAACCAATATTCATCGAGGTTGGACTCCCTCACGATGTAGAGCGGGCGGTTCTTAGTCTCAAGGTACGTCTTAGCAAGGTACTGACCCATAATTCCCAAGCACAGCAGCTGCACCCCTCCAATAAAGATGATAATCGAGGCAAGCGATGGCCATCCATCGACGGGGTCACCAAAGAGCAGAGCCCGAACGATAATGAAAATCAAGGCGAAAAAGGCGACGATGCAAAAGAGCGTGCCCATGACCGAGGCGATGGACAGCGGCACAGTGGAGAATGCGACGATCCCATCGATTGAGTACAGCAAAAGTGAGAAGAAACTCCATTTGGTTTCGCCGGCAACCCGGTTGACGTTGACGTAGGGGAGCCAGACAGTCTTGAAGCCGACCCAACCGTAGATGCCCTTGGAGAAGCGGTTGTATTCCCGCATGGACAGGATGGCGTCGACCATCGGACGCTTCATGAGGCGAAAATCACGGGCTCCGTCCACGATGTCGGCTTTGGAGATCTTGTTGATGATGCGGTAGAACATACGCGCGAACCAGGAGCGAATCGGCGGTTCGCCCTCGCGCGTTGTGCGGCGCGTGGCGACGTTGTCGCAATTCTCATCCTGCAAGATTCGATACATTTCCGGTAACAGCGATGGGGGGTCTTGCATGTCGGCGTCCATCGTCGCTACTAGATTTCCTGTCGCGTGTTCCAGTCCTGCGTAGAGTGCAGCCTCTTTACCGAAGTTACGCGAAAATGACACCCATTTAATACAATAATCATTGCAGCAGACGTTTGCCTGCTCCTTCATGATGGCAAGAGTACTGTCGCTCGAGCCATCGTCCACGAGCACTACTTCAAATTCCAGTGGCTTGGCGGCTCTCATGCTACGGACAACTTGGGCCAGTTCGTTTAAAAACAAGGGGAGGCTGGCTTCTTCGTTGTAGCAAGGGACCACGATGGAAATGTCGGGCGTTTGATTTGGCATGTGTCACTCCGGTGCTTGGCAGTGCGATGGTTCACTGTGGTTAGTTTAGTAGAGTTTTGCGGGGTCAGGATGGCAGCTTAAGGCTTCGGCTAAAATACAGGGTCGAATGCGACTGACATTGAGGAGGATAATCCAGCATGTCTGATGTGGATAACCAATCACGAGGCCGTCATTTTAAGACGGAAGAAGAGCGGCATCCGGAGCCACTTCAGCCTCGGAATCCTTATGTTCCCAGCAGCGTCCACGATGCTTATGATTCTTCTTATAAGCCGGTCTATGGTCTGTCCTCTTCCTCTCATGCTCAGGGCCCTCGGCGCAAGGATCGCAAGAAGGCTCCTTTTGTTCTGTTGGGTGCAATCCTTGTTCTGATCGTCGCAATATCCGGTGTGGGCGTGTCCGCGTTTTTCTCTGCCAAGAATCTCAAAGCAAAGGCCTCGGGCGCGATGTCCGCAATTTCTGCCATTACCGATTCGGTTAAGGCGCAAGATTTTTCTTCCGCCTCCCAAGCGGCTCAAAGCCTCGCCGACCTTACAAGAGAAATGACTGACGGCCTTGATTCTCCGCTTTGGACGGCGGTCTCTCTCATGCCGGTCTATGGCCAAGATATTACATCTGCCCGCACGCTCGTCGGCTCCTTGGACAAGGTCGCCACCGATGCTCTTGTGCCCGTGCTCGATGCTCTCGAGGCGAATCCTCCTGCGGAACTCATTTCATCTGATAAGACAATTAACGTGGCAGCAGCAACCCAGCTGTTCGAGGCGGTGGGGGACGCCGCTCCGTCACTCGCGGAATGCGCTGAGACCGTCGAGTCTCTTCCGCAGTTCGCGTTGCCGCAGCTGGAGGAGATTATGGGTCCGGCTCGCCAAAAGCTTTCTGAAGTTAACGCGCTTGTTCAGGGGGCTGCGGATTTCTCCCCGCTTGCTGCGCCCGTTCTGGGAGCCGAAGGTAATCGAACGTACTTAATTGTTGCTCAAAATTCCGCCGAGATGCGTGCTTCGGGCGGTTTTCCCGGATCAATGGGAACCCTGCGCATTCAGGACGGCAAGATCGAGCTCGACGAGTTTTCCAAGGTGTATGACGTTATGGAGGAGGCCACTCCCGCCTCCATGGGCATCACCGATGCCGAGCGTGCATTGTTCGGTGGTTTTATGGACGTTGCGCGCGATGCGGGTATGGATCCCGATTTTCCGCGCGTTGCGGCGATTTGGGCTGCTGCATATGAAGAGAAGACCGGCGTTCAGCTAGATGGTGTTATCTCCGTGACTCCTGCCGTAGTTCAAGATTTGCTTGCCATTGCGGGCTCCATCACCCTTGAAGACGGAACGGTTGTCGACGGTTCGAATGCCACAAAGGTTCTCCAGCACGACCTGTACTGGAATTATCTGTCTAAGGAGACCTCCGCATCTGGTAATGGCGACCTAACGGATGCGCTGTTTGCCCAGGCTGCCGACCTTGCATTCGAGAAGTTTTTCTCGGGCCTCAACTCCGGTACCCTCATGCAGTTTGCAGAGCTTATGGCCAAGGGCGTCGACAATCGCTCTGTCATGTTCTGGCTCTCCGATGAGACCGAGCAGGATGCACTGAGCGCTCTCGATTGCTCGGGCTCAGTGCTGACCGATGCTTCAGAGCCTGCAGTGGGCACGTATTTCTCGTTGTGGATTGGCTCGAAGATGGGCTGGTACATCGATATCGACAATCAGGTGCTCTCCTCGAGCGATAATGCCGATGGATCACGTACATATCACGTGCAAACGACCTTTGCGAATACCGCTACGTCCGATATTATCGAGACCGCAGGGGACTATATTTCGGGCTATTTAGACGGCTTCGATCGAGACAATCTTTACCCCGAACTGTACATCTATGCTCCTTCTGGGGGTTCCATCTCGACTCTTGAGGCGTCGAATGGAGCAGAGTTTGTAGAGGCTGAGCATGAGGGTCTGCAGGTTTTTCATGCCTCTCGACCCAACTTGCGCGCAGGCGAGTCAATCGTATGCACCTATGAGGTGACAACTGCGCCTGGAGCTGCTGAACTCACCTTCATGAGCACCCCAACACTCACGAAGTATCGCGAGTAGGCCTCATTCGTTTATAATCATCCCTGCCGCGATGCGGTTCATATGACGCGCCATTAGCTCAGCTGGATAGAGCACCGGACTTCTAATCCGATGGTCGAGGGTTCGAATCCCCCATGGCGCACCCTTACATCCAATGCCCGGATGCCATCACGGCATCCGGGCTTTTATCGGGTATGTGCGGGGGATTCGAACCCATTAGGGTCGCGAGACTGAGAAAACGCGTGAGCGTTTTCCAGCGAGCGTGCGAGGGCGCGTAGCGCCCGGAGCTGCGGACGCCGTAGGCGGACGCGAATCCCCCATGGCGCACCCTTACATCCAATGCCCGGATGCCGTCACGGCATCCGGGCATTTTGCGCTCTGAGGTCAAGCCCCGCCATTCCGCCTCACGATAAATCGTTTCATTCCAAACCTACTCCCCAAACTTCCGTAAAGGGTATACAATGAGCGAGTCGTGTTTTTGTGCCGCGTGGATAGTCATGCCGCGCGAGCATCACTCAAAGGAGTCAGGTTATGGTTTCTGAGAAGGCTACCCTCGTCAACCCCCAGGGTCTCCACATGCGTCCTGCCGGCCTCTTCGCCTCCACCATGGGCAAGTTCGCCTCCGATGTCACCGTTGTCGCCCCCGACAAGGAGGTCAACGGTAAGTCCCCGATGGCCCTCATGGCTGCCGGCATCCCTTGTGGCACCGAGGTCGAGGTCAAGTGCGACGGTGCTGACGAGAAGGAGGCCCTCGCTGCCGCCATCGAGCTCATCAAGAGCGGTCTCGGCGAGTAGTTCGCGCCCGCGAGCATTGTCTTCGATGACGAACATCTAATCATATAGGTGTACATTGCAGGCGTCCGCGAACCCGTGGGCGCCTGCATTTTGTTTCCCTCACGCACGGGAGGGAAACGGGAGAGAGGAACTTGAATGTATCAGGGAGTTAACGCTTCGGAGGGCATCGGTATCGGCAGTGTCATGGTTGCCGTCGATCCCGACCTCACGTTTGAGCCCCACGAGGTCTCCGACGTCGCCGCCGAGAAGGAGCGCTACCAGGCCGCTCTGGCCGTCTTCTGCGAGAAGACCCAGGCCCAGGCCGATCACATGAAGGTCGCCGTGGGCGAGAACGAGGCCGAGATCATGGCCGGCCACATCATCCTGGCCCAGGACCCCGGCATGACGGACGCCATCAACGGCGCCATCGACGGCGGTGCTTGCGCCGAGCAGGCCCTCGTCGACGCCAGTACCATGTTCGAGAACATGTTCCTGTCCATGGACGACGAGATGTTCCGCCTGCGCGCCGCCGACATCGCCGACATTCGCACCGGCATCCTCGCCGAGCTTCTGGGCGTCGAGGTCGTCGACCTCTCCGTCCTCCCCGAGAACACCGTCGTGGTCGTGCACGACCTGACTCCGTCCATGACGGCCACCATCGACAAGGACCACGTCGCCGGTATTGTCACCGAGACCGGCGGTCGCACCTCCCACTCCGCCATCATCGCCCGCGCCCTCGAGATCCCCGCGGTGCTCTCCGTTGCCAATAGCTGCTCCGCGTTGCGTAACGGCATGACCGCCATCGTCGACGGCTCCAAGGGCATCGTCATCGCCGAGCCCGAGGATGATGTTCTCTCCGACTACCAGGCCCAGGCCAAGGCGTTCGCCGAGGAGAAGGCAGCCCTCGAGGCCTTCCGCGGCCAGGAGACCGTCACCGCCGACGGCATCAAGAAGATCCTCGCCTGCAATATCGGCAGCCCCAACGATGTGGCTAACGCCCTCGAGCACGACGCCGAGGCCATCGGCCTGTTCCGCTCCGAGTTCCTGTTCATGGACGCTACTGAGCTCCCGAGCGAGGAGGAGCAGTTCCAGGCTTACCGCAAGGTCGCCTCTGCCCTCAAGGGCGCGCCGGTCATCATCCGCACCCTCGATGTGGGCGGCGACAAGGAGATCCCCTACCTCCACATGGAGAAGGAGGAGAACCCCTTCATGGGCTTCCGCGCCGTGCGTTACTGCCTGGAGAACGCCGATCAGTACAAGGTGCAGCTCCGCGCCCTGCTGCGCGCCGGCGCCTTCGGCGACGTCAAGATCATGATCCCGCTCGTGACCTGCGTCGAGGAGGTCCGTGCCGTCAAGGCGCTCGTCGAGGAGTGCAAGGCCGAGCTCGAGGCCGAGGGCCTGAAGTACGATGAGAACATCGAGGTCGGCGTCATGATGGAGACTCCTGCCGCCTCCCTCATCGCCGACAAGCTCGCCAAGGAGGCCGACTTCTTCTCCATTGGTACCAATGACCTTATCGGTTACACCATGTGCGCCGACCGCGGCAACGACCGCATCTCCAACCTCTACCAGGTGTACTACCCTGCCGTGCTCCGTTCCATCAAGAACATCATCGAGAGCGGCGTCAAGGCCGGCATCATGGTTGGCATGTGCGGTGAGGCCGCTGCCGATCCGCTTCTTGAGCCGCTTTTGATCTCCTTCGGTCTGGAGGAGTTCTCCATGTCCGCGCCGTCCATCCTTCGCGCCCGCAAGACCATCTCCCAGTGGTCCAAGGCGGAGTGCGATGAGCTTGCCGAGAAGGCGCTTGCCTGCTCAACCGCCGAGGAAGTCAAGGCGTTGCTTGAGGCCGCCGCTCGCTAGGCACGAGCAGATTGCCGGCTGCACGCCCCTCCACTGCGGTAGGGACTGCAGCCGGCTGTTGTATATTTGCCGATAAATCGATTTATCACCTATGTGGCCGATGTTCTGCTTTCATTTGCGCTACGCTATGGAGGTCAGTGCGTCTGATTAGGAGGCTGTATGTTTTACACTCTGACTGCCAATCCCGCCGTTGACATGACGGTCGCCGGCCCCGCGCTCGTTCCCGATGAGAACGTTCGTGCGAACTCCGCCAGCTATACCGCCAACGGCAAGGGTCTCGACGTGTCGTTCGCCCTCAAGAAGTTCGGCGTCGACTCCGTCGCCCTCGGTTTCTTTGGCGGCTTCACCGGCAAGTTCATCGTCGAGGAGACCATGAACCTCGGCTGCCTGTGCCGTCCGGTCTGGATTGACGGCGTGACGCGCATCTGCGCCTATATCAACGACGGCGAGCACGAGTACGGCGTCCTCAACCCCGGTGCCCCGCTTACCCCTCAGTACGAGCAGGAGCTCTACGACATCCTCGACACCAGCACCGGCATGGACTGCCTGATCGTCTCCGGTTCCGTTCCGCCCCGCGCCTCCAAGGACTTCCTCGATCAGGTCATGGAGCATGCCCAGGAGCGCGGCGCCGACGTGGTCCTCGACCTCTCCTCCGACAAGCTCAAGACGCTTGCCTCCAAGAAGCCGTTGCTCATCAAGCCGAACCATCACGAGATGCGTGAGATCTTCGGCGTTCCGGTGAACACCGACGACGAGGTCCGCGTCGCCATGAAGCTCGCCCATGAGGCCGGCGTCCAGAACGTGCTGCTCACCCGCGGTAGCCGCGGCGACGCCTACTTCTCCAACGGCGAGGACATCTGGTACGCCAAGCGCGAGTTCAACATCAAGCTCGTGTCCTCCGTCTGCGCCGGCGACTGCACCCTCGCCGCCTTCCTGCTCAAGTGGTACAAGGATCGCGACAATGTCGAGGAGGCCATGAAGCTCGCCATGGCCACCGGCGCCAACGTCGCCGAGAGCGTTGGTCTGGGTGACTTCGGCCGCGTTGACGAGTACTCCAAGCGCGTCACTGTTCGCAAGCTCGAGCGCAAGTAATTCTCGACCTTGATCTTGCCTCTTTTGGGCGCCGTCGGCCTCTCGCCGGTGGCGCCCTTTTGGTTCAACTGGTGCAATTGGGGTACGCCCCCAATTGCACCATTAGATTGAGGATAATGGGGTCTTATGCTTGGTATACTGGGGCGCAGGAGCAAGGAGGACCATGCAGCATTCCACGGACATGTCTTTTGCGGGGAGCGCCCTTAACAGCGCGGTGCCGAGCGATGCCGCGGTCATGGTCTTGCGCACGCTCGAGGCTTCCGGTCTCGAGGCGTGGATTGTTGGAGGTTGGGTTCGCGACGCGCTTATGGGCACGTCCGGTCACGATATCGACATCTGTTGCAGCGGTTCGTGGGGGGAGAGCGCGGCGGCTCTGCGAGGCGCGGGGATCTCAGTAATCGAGTCGGGCATCAAATTCGGGGGCATCACTGCCGTCGTCGGCGGAGAGCGCATTGAGGTCACGGCATACCGTTTGGACGGATTCTATACGGATGGCCGTCACCCCGAGGATGTGCAACGAGCCTCCTGCGTTGAAGACGACCTGGCGCGCAGGGACTTTACCGTCAATGCGATGGCATGGCATCCCGAGCGAGGGCTGCTCGACCGCTATGACGGTCGTGGTGATTTAGAGCGTAGGCAGATTCGCGCGGTGGGGGAGCCCCGTCGTCGTTTCGAGGAAGATGCGTTGCGTATGCTGCGTGCCGTGCGCTTTGCCTGCCGCCTTGACTTCTCCATGGATGCTGCCACGGCGATGGCACTGGCGTCTTGTGCTCCGTTGCTCGACCAGGTGGCACGTGAACGTGTGGGTATTGAGCTCGAGGGGATTCTCGTTTCTCGCCGCGGGGGTGACGCCCTTGTGCGGTATCCCGAGGTCATGTGTGCGGCGATTCCCGAGCTCGCCGTAGCGCGCGGATTTGACCAGCACACCAAATACCATGCCTTCGATGTGTACGAGCACGTTGCGCGCGTTCTCACGGTTGCAGGGGAGTTGTCGAGTTTTCGCATTGACGGCGGGGACCCCAATACCCCCGTCTCAGCGTCGCTCATGTGGGCGGCTCTGCTGCACGACATCGCCAAGCCCCAGACGTTTACCCTTGACGACCGGGGGCGTGGACACTTTTACGGCCACCCGGAGCGTGGCGAGGTCATGGCAAAGACGATTATGCGGCGCCTCTCATGTGGCAACGATTTGATTCGCGACGCGACCCTTCTCATCCGGTATCATGATCAGCCGCTCAGGCCGCAACGCGTTGACTTGCTGCGCATGATGCAACGCTTCTCGGCACCGGGGGTCGACACCGCTCGTCTTATGGGCGAGCTGTTCGACCTCAAACGCGCCGATACCCTCGGCAAGGCCCCGAGTTGCTTTTACTACGTGGACGAGATTGAGCGCATGCGCGAGATGTGCCGCGAGCTCATGGCGAATCACGAGGCATTTAGCATCAAGACGCTCGCTTTGACGGGCGGGGACCTCATCGCGCGCGGCATGACGCCTGGGCCGCACGTCGGGGCGGCGCTCAAGCGCGCCTTGGAGGCAACGATCGTCGGGACCGTTGCCAACGACAAGGCCGCGCTCCTCGAATTTCTCGGTCTGTAGCGGGATTTGCTGGGCCGGGTCGTGGCGGTCGAGTCGATCGGGCGGCGGGTTGAGGTGGCACCTCGGGTCTGCGAGGCGGCGAGGCGCCTCTCCATCTTTTCTCTCGAGGACAATCCATCAGTGGTATCATGGCACTTGCCAGTATTACGAATATACATATGCGTAACACTATTGAGGAGCTATCGTGACCCACCGCGCTTTGATTACGCCCCCTGCCCGTCCCGAGTTTGCTGATGGACGATGTCCGGTATGCAGCCGTAGGGGGCTTCTCGCCGGTTCCGCCGCTGGAACGGCCTTTGCCGTGGCGTGCGTGCTCGCGGGGTGCTCATCGTCCGATGAGACTACGGGGAGCGGCCCGTCCACCGATTCCAGTGGGCACTCGCAGGTCGTCGTCGCCATGAACGCGACGAGCGAGCCTGCCGCGGGATTCGATCCGCTCGTCTCGTGGGGCTGCGGCGAGCACGTGCATGAGCCGCTTATTCAGTCGACGCTCGTGACAACCGATGAACAGCTCAACATCGTGAGCGATTTGGCTACCGAGTACCTGTGCTCGGACGATGGCCTTGTTTGGACGTTCACCATTCGCGACGATGTCTTGTTTACGGACGGCGAGCCTCTTACCGCTCGCGACGTCGCCTTTACGGTCAACGGCGTTATCCAAAGCTCGGCCTCGGAGGCAGATCTTTCCATGGTCGACACCGCCGTCGCCGTGAGCGATACGGTTGTCGAGCTTCACCTCAACAAACCGTATAATGCCCTGCTGTACACGCTTGCCGTTCTCGGTATCGTGCCGGAGCACGCATATGGCGAGGGGTACGGTGCGCAGCCCATTGGATCGGGCCGGTATGTCTTGGAGCGTTGGGACAAGGGGCAGCAGGTCGTGTTCGCCTCCAATCCCGATTACTACGGTACGACGCCGACTATGGAGCGCGTGGTCGTGGTGTTCATGGATGAGGATGCCGCGCTCGCCGCGGTGCAGAAGGGCGAGGTCGACATCGCCTATACGTACGCCACGCATGCCCATCAGTCCTTTGATGGATATGAGCTTGTGGCGTACGAGACGGTCGACTCGCGTGGTGTCTCGCTTCCGACGGTGCCTTCCGGCCAGACCAAGGTGCTCGAGGGCGACATTGCGTATGAGATGGGCAATGACGTGACCTGCGACCTTGCGATCCGTCGTGCCATCAACTGCGGTATAGACCGTGAGTCCATGATCGAGCAGGTGCTAGACGGGTACGGCAAGGTTGCGTATTCGGTCGGCGACGGCATGCCGTGGTCGAGCGACGACATGCAGGTCGATTTCGATCGCGAGCAGGCCAACCGTCTGCTCGAGGAGGCGGGTTGGCTCCGCGGCGAGGATGGTGTTCGGAGCCGTGATGGCGTGCGCGCCGCCTTCGACATATGGTATTCGTCCGACGACTCCGTGCGCCAGGCGCTGGCGAATGAATTCGCCAATCAGATGAGCGAACTCGGCCTTGAGGTGACGCCTCGAGGCGGGAGCTGGGACGAGATCTATCCTCGGCAATTTAGCCAGCCCATCCTGTGGGGCTGGGGCTCGAACTCGCCGGTTGAGGTCTATGAACTGCATTATTCCACGGGCTGGGGCAATTACAGCTGCTATGAGAACGAGACTGTCGATGCGTACCTCGACCAAGCGCTCGCGCAGACGGATGTCGAGGCGTCGTATGAGTTCTGGAAAAAGGCGATGTGGGACGGAACTGAGGGCGTGGCACCCAAGGGCGCCGCGACGTGGGCATGGATCGCCAACGTCGACCACCTGTATTTCAAGCGCGAGGGGCTGGATGTCGCCCATCAAAAGCCGCACCCCCATGGGCACGGCTGGTCGCTGGTGAACAACGTGGACACGTGGAGCTGGGCATAACGTGAGGCATCTGGATGTGGGCCTTGCGGGGCGGTTCGCTTTGCGCGAGGTGCTGAGGTTCTGCGCGCTGATGATTGCCGTCAGCTTCGTCACGTTCGCGCTCGTGGCGGCTTCTCCCATCGATCCGGTTCAGGCGAACGTGGGACAGCAGGCGCTCTTGGGCATGAGCGCCGCCAAGCGGGCCCAGCTCGCCGCGCACTGGGGGTCGGGCGCGCCGTTTTGGGAGCGGTATGTCCTGTGGGCTCAAGGCGTGGTCGTGGGTGATTGGGGCACGAGTCTTCGGTATAACGCGCCGGTCATCCACGTGGTAGGGGAGCGTTTCGCAAGTTCGTTCGTGCTCATGGTGAGCGCATGGTTGCTGTCGGGTGTCCTTGGCGTGACCCTCGGCATTGCGGCGGGCGCGCATCGTGACGGCCCGGTTGATCGAGTGGTCCGCGGAGCGTGCATCGCGCTCTCGTCCACGCCCGCTTTTTGGGTGGGAATCGTCGCGCTTATGGTCTTTTCCGTCGCCCTCGGATGGTTTCCCATTGGTTTCTCGGCACCCATTGGCGCAAGCGTTTCGGACATCTCCCTGTTCGAGCGTGTGCGTCATGTGGCCCTACCGGTGCTCACCCTCTCGGTCACCGGACTTCCCAGCATCGCCCTCCATACGCGTGAAAAGGTCGTTGACGTGCTGGAGAGCGATTACGTTCGCTTTGTGCGTGCTCGCGGTGAATCGGGTCGCGACGTTTTGCTGCGCCATGGTTTTCGCAATTTGATTCTGCCCGCCTTGACGCTTCAGTTCGCCTCTGTTGGAGAGATTTTTGGAGGCTCGGTATTGGTCGAACAGGTGTTTTCCTATCCTGGGTTGGGTCAGGCGGCGGTGACGGCGGGTTTGGGCGGTGACGCGCCCTTGCTCGTGGGTATCGCGCTTGGTAGCGCCGCATTTGTATTCGCGGGCAATGCGATTGCGAACGTGCTGTATGCCTTTGTCGATCCGCGCATGCGAGAGGGGAAGCCCCATGCCGCCCACTGATACCTTGCGCACGGAGGGCTCGGGGAGCTCCCGTCGCGACGGTCCGACCGTGTTCCATCGTCCCGCATCACGTGCAATGGACAATCGCGTGCGCCTTGTGGCTGCGTGCACGCTGTGCATCTCCGTGCTACTCGTCGTCGCCATTGCGGGGGGAGTGGTGGCCGCCCGAGCCTCCGTCACCGACTTCGCGTCTAAAATGCTGCCTCCGTCATACGCGCATCCCTTTGGGACGGATCAGATGGGCAGGGACATGCTGCTGCGTACCCTCGCAGGCTTGTCAACGTCCCTGTTCGTCGGGCTGTTGGCCTCGGTCGTCACGACCTGTATCTCGCTTGTCCTGGCCGTACTCGCCGCCTTTGGGGGGCGAGCGGCCGATGCGGCCGTCTCATGGCTCACGGACCTCGTAATGGGCGTTCCGCATATCGTGCTGTTGTTGCTCATAAGTTATGCGCTCGGACGTGGGTTTTGGGGCGTGACGATTGGCGTCGCGCTCACGCATTGGCCGAGTTTGACCCGATTGCTGCGGGCGGAGTTGCTGCAGGCAAAGCGTGAACCGTATCTTGAGGCGAGTGCTGCCCTGGGCGTCTCTTGGCCGCGCGTGGTCGTGCGTCACCTCATTCCGGCGATTGCCCCGCAGCTCATTGTTGGGGCGGTTTTGGCGTTTCCTCATGCGATCTTGCATGAGGCATCTATCACGTTTTTGGGATTTGGCCTCTCGCCCGACCAGCCCGCCATTGGCGTGATCTTGTCCGAGTCGATGGGATATCTCACGGCTGGCGCTTGGTGGCTTGCGGTCTTGCCGGGTGCGGCGCTGGTTGCCTGCGTCGCCTTGTTCGATATGCTCGGCTCAAGCTTGAGGCGTCTCATCGACGCACGCACGTCGCAGGAGTAAGGGGGAGAGATGACCGACCAATCTGCCGCTCCGTGCTTGCGTCGCTCCGCTTGTCGGGAGGGCGGGAATTCGCCGTGTGGCACAGGAGAGCATGGGGAGCGCCATGCCGACACTGAGCGGCACCACAACCATACGCACGCACCGTCATCTCATCATCCGGGCAGCCACCATCTTCTCACGGTCGAGGGGCTAACGGTTTCATTTGACCGGTACGCCGCCGCTTGCGTTGAGACGCGCGATTCACGCGGTGAGGCTCGCGCGGGCAACTCGGGGCCCTCGTCCCGCCTGAGCCGTATCTTTTCTCAGCGTTCGAGGGGCGAAGTCCTTCATGGTCTCACGCTTTCCGTTCACGAGGGGGAGATGGTGGCGGTCGTGGGCGCAAGCGGTTCGGGAAAAACCGTGCTCGCCGATGCGCTGCTGGGGCTCTATGAGCCAAATTCCACGGTCTCGGGTGAAATCTGGTTCGATGGCGAGCAAATGAATGCCCGCTCGCTTGCACGTTTGAGGGGCAGCGGTGTAAGCCTCGTTCCTCAGAGTGTGTCGCATCTCGACCCGCTCATGCGGGTGGGCAGGCAGGTTCAGGGCGCTCCGCGAGGCGTTACGCGTGCGGAGCGGCTGCGCGACCGTTGCCGCCGCGAGGTTCGTCAGCGGGAACTGTTCGAGCTGTATGGCCTGGCACCCGAGGTCGAGCAAATGTATCCCCATGAGCTCTCGGGCGGCATGGCGCGTCGCGTACTGCTCATGTGCGCCCTTATGGAGGAGCCGCGCCTTTTGATTGCCGATGAACCCACGCCTGGACTTGACGTCGAACTTTCCGTACGGGCTGTCGATGATCTTCGGGCATTTGCCGATACCGGTGCGGGCGTCATCCTCATCACGCACGATCTTGAGCTGGCGGTGCGTGTTGCGGACCGCATTGCGGTGTTCAAGGATGGGCGCGTGGTTGAGGAGACTGCGGCCCGCTGCTTCGCCAACCCGCATTTGCTCGAGGATCCGTTTTCGCAGGCCTTGTGTCGCGAGCTCATTGCCCTCCATGGGGTAGGTGGGGGAGTTGGTGACCCGGATGACGCCGTGGGGGCTTCGTTGCCACCTGGGAGCCCCGATGCGGCAGAGCCGGTGCTTCTGGAGGCTCACGGTCTCTCCTTCGCATACGCTGCGAAGGAGCCGCTCTTTGCCGACGTTGAGCTTACGGTTCGCGCCAACGAGCGCGTGGCGCTTCTGGGGGCATCTGGTGCGGGGAAAACGACCCTCTGCCGCGTGCTTGCGGGGTATATGGAGCCCTCAGCTGGATCGGTGCGTGTCGAGGGGGCATCTGCAGGGGAGAGGGGGCGTTCGCCGCGGCGCGTGCAGCTCATCTCCCAGCATCCCGAGAAGGCCTTCGATCCCCGTATGCGCATGGAGGCATCACTTGCCGAGGCGGGTGATTTCGATGCTCCGTGGACGCAAGAGCTTCTTGAGCGCTTTGGAATTCACAGGGGCTGGCTCGACCGTCTGCCTCATGAGCTCTCTGGTGGGGAACTCATGAGGTTCTGCCTTGTGCGCGCTTTCATGACGCGCCCGGCGATTTTGATATGCGACGAATCGACGGCGATGCTCGATCTGGTGACGCAGGCGGAGCTGTGGCGTCAGATCCTGCATCTGCAAGTTCAGATGAGGTTCGGCTTGATTTTCGTCTCGCATCACCCCGCGCTCGTTCGCCGGATAGCCACAAGGTCGTATTCTGAGCTGCTGCGTTCGTAATACGTCCACAAACTCAAAAAACTTTGCGTTTGGGGCTTGCGCGAAGAGAGACGATTCCGTATAGTATTTCCTCGCGCTGAGGCGTGACGCGCATCACCTTGGGATGTCGTCTAATGGCAGGACAGCGGATTCTGGTTCCGTCAATGGGGGTTCGACTCCCTCCATCCCAGCCATATGCGCTGCTTGCTTCTCGCTTTTGGCCCGTTCGTCTAGCGGTTCAGGACGCCGCCCTCTCAAGGCGGAGATCACCGGTTCGAATCCGGTACGGGCTACCATGAGTTCTAGGGGCACTCGTAAGCCCCTCTACATAACGGCCCGTTCGTCTAGCGGTTCAGGACGCCGCCCTCTCAAGGCGGAGATCACCGGTTCGAATCCGGTACGGGCTACCAAACTTTTCTTTTGGCGAACCATTCTTTTGGTTCGCCAAATTTTTATTCCAACAACTCGTGTCCACGCGTTCATCACGACCGCTATCGATGAGATCGTTCGCTTTTTCGGTGCTGGGATGCTGCCCGCCAACTCAGATTACAAAAAACGACAATGTGTACCAAAATCGCCGTCAACTTGCAGCTCGGAGTACGATTCTTCTGCTCCGATGGGCTATGTCAACGCTGATTATCGAAAAATAATGAACAAATGTCCTTGAACAGGTTCGCCGGCGCGCATGGATCAAACGAAGACGGTACACATAGTCGATATTTGTATGTGTGGCCCAGAATGTCTCACATTCTGGGCCACACAGGGGCTGATCAAGGTTCAGTTGCCGCGGGTTCTACACTCCCGCGTGATGTCATTGATATCGCAGACACTCGACGGGATCGAGTTTGGCCGCGCGCCGCGCGGGGTAGTAGCCGAATACCAGGCCAATAAGTATAGATATGCCGACGGCAAGTGCGATGGCACCGGGTTCCACTGCGGGGGTTAGCGCCGCTCCGGTCGAACCCATCCCCGTCATGCTTCCCAGGTCGAAGCCAAGGGCGCCGGCGCCGATTGCAAGCCCCCAAGCGATTCCGTATCCGGCGAGTGTGCCCAAGATGCCGCCGGCAACGCACAACGCCGCACTTTCTGCCAGGAATTGCAGCGTGATATCGCGTCCGCGGGCGCCGAGCGCACGGCGCACGCCGATTTCGCGAATCCTCTCGGTCACGTTGGTGAGCATCATGTTCATGATGCCGATGCCACCCACAAGCAGGGAGATCCCCGCTACAGATCCCATCATGAGTTGGAAGGACATCATGAACGTATCAAGCTGATCGATCGAGGACTTCATCGACCACACGGAGACCATCGATTCGCGGTCCTCTTCGGGGATGTTCTTGAGCGTAGCGATCTGCTCGATCGTCTGGGCTTGGATGGACTCGATGTCAACACCTTCGCGCGCTAGGCCCACGACGCTCGAAAGATACTCCCAGTCCTGGGAAAAATCTATCAAGACGGTGGCCTTGGGCATGTAAACGTTGCAGTAGTCAGTGCCTGTCATGCCGTCGTCGAGGATGCCGAGCACCGTGTAGCTCTTGTTGTTGAGCTGGATGGTCTTGCCAACCGCTTCGGCACCCGGGCTGCCGAAGAACGCCTCGACGCCGTTGCGCCCAATGAGGGCCACGCGGCTGCTCGCGTCTGCCTCTGCGGACGTGTAGATGCGTCCCTCGGCGAGCTTGGAGGCAGCACCGGTCATCTCGAGGAATGTGGGGCTGGCACCCGTGATGCCCGCGCTCACGGTTTTATCGCCCATCTGCACCTGCGTATAGCTGTCGCACGTCCCCTCAATGGCCTCGTAGTCGGGCATAAGGCGCTTGAGGTCCTCTAGGTCGTCGTCCGTGAGCGGATAGCCGCAATTGATGTAGACGATGCGCGCTGCGTTGAGGCCCATGCCGCTTATGAGGCTGTTACGCACGCCTCCGATGAGCGATGTCATGGCGATGACGGCGGCGATGCCGATGACGATGCCGAGGATGGTGAGCAGGCTGCGGCCGCGGTTGGCTTCGAGTGAGCGTAACGCCTCGCGCGCAAGGTCGGTGAAACTCATCGTGCACCTCCGATCTGAAGTGAGGGGGAGGAAGGGCTGGGCGAGGGGATATAGGCACCCTTGAAGATGCGTCCATCGCGGATTTGCACGGCGCGGTCCGCCTCGGCCGCGATGCCGGCGTCGTGCGTGATGAGCACGATGGTCTTGCCGGTGCGCTTGAGCGCGTGAAAGGCGTCCATGACCTGCCGCCCGGTGGTGGAGTCGAGGTTTCCCGTCGGCTCGTCCGCAAGGATGATCGCCGGGTCGTTTACGAGCGCGCGGGCAATGGCGACGCGTTGCATCTGGCCGCCTGAGAGCTCGTTCGTGCGATGGTCGTAATGGTCCACCGGCAGCCCCACGGCGCGCAGTGCATGCACGGCGCGCATTTCACGCTCGCGGCGCGGCACATCGGTATAGGAGAGCGGTAGCATCACGTTGTCGAGCACGGTCATGCGCGGCAGCAGGTTGAAGCTCTGGAACACGAACCCGATGCGCAGTGCGCGGACCTCAGCAAGCTCATCGTCGGTGAGCTCCGCCACGTTGAGGCCCTCGAGCAGATAGCGTCCAGAGGTGGGTGTATCAAGGCAGCCCAGGATGTTCATGAGGGTCGACTTGCCGGAGCCCGAGGGGCCGGTGATCGCCACGAACTCGCCGGGCATCACGGAGAGCGAGATGTCGTGCAAGATGTGAGCCAGCCCTGCGTCGCTTTCGAAGATGCGGTGGATATGGCGTATATCAATGACGGGGCGGACGGCCATTAGAGCACCGCCATTCCGCCGCCGGACTCTACCCCGTCAGCCATGACCTCGGGCATGCTCCCGCCTGCTATTACGAGGACATCACCGTCCGAAAGGGGAGATTCGGGCATGTCGGGGTTCTGGTCTGCAGGCGCGTCGGCGGGTTTGCCGATCACGGCGAAGTCGTCGTTCTTGGCGATGACATCGACGTCGAGACGCTCCATGGCGTGCGTCTCGGGGTCGGTCTCGACGTTGACGTAGTAGCTCTGCCCGTCATCGGTGAGAAGGGCCGTCACGGGTACCATCACGACGTTGTCGAGTTGCTGTGTGGTGAGTGAGACCTCGGCGGTCATTCCCGGCTTGAGGCGCGCGTCGGGAGCATCTATGAGGATATCGACGGCGAAGGTGGGGGAGCCGCCCATGTCATAGGACATCGTCGATGTGTCGCCCGAGGCGATGGAGGCGATTGCCGTGACGCGTCCGGTGAGCGTGAGGTCGGTGAAGGCAGGACAGGTGATGGTCGCGGTCTGGTCCACGGCGACGCTCGCGATATCCTGCTCATCAACCTGGATAGTGACCTTCATCTTGGAGAGGTCGGCGATCTGCATGAGGGGTCCGCTCGTCCCGTTCGTCCCGCCCAGGCTCTCGGCGACGTCGGCTCCCACCTGTGCGTTGAGCGCGACGATGGAGCCGCCTGCGGGTGCCTTCACCGTGCGCAGCGCGGCTTTGGAGACCGCGTCGTCGTACGCTGCCTGCGCAGCCTCTACGGCAGATCGTGCGCTGTTGACGGCCGACTGCGTGCTCGAGGTGTCATCGACGGAGGCCGCATTCGGATCATTTGTGGGTGCCGCGGCGATCTGGCTGGCCTGGTTGAGCGTCTGTTGGGCAAGGTTTAAGTCGGACTTCGCCTGTTTGAGGTTTCGCTCCGCCTCGGCGACGGCGCGGTCGAGGTCCGGGTTCTTGATGGCCATGAGGACGTCGCCCTCGTTCACGTGCTGCCCGGCGACGACGTTGATGGACTCGATCTGTCCGGTCACCTCGGGCGTGATGACCGTCGAGGACATGGGCTGCAGAGTGCCCTTTGAATCGATGACCGTGGAGAACGTGCCCTGCGTCGCGATGTCGGTCACGGCTTCCATGACCTGCTCGGGCTGTTGGTTGAGCACGTTCACGGCAACGACGCCGCCGATGACGAGGGCACCCGCTATGCCGGCGATGATGGCGCGGTGGATGAGCTTCTTCTTGCGGCGCTCTGCGCGCTTGGCCTTGAGGGCCGCGTATGCCTCTGCATCGGAGCCCTCAAGCGGCGTCGCGTCGGCGTCCTCAGCGTAGGGCGAACCGTCGCCCGTCGGCGCACCGGTTGTACCGCCGTCACTGCTCGGTCCGCGGTGAATCACCGGTATGACCTCGGGGAGCTTGAGTTTCCGCGTGGGCTGCGGAGCGTCTTCGAGCGTGCTCGGGAACTCGTCGGTGGGGTTGGTGTTCTCGGGCGTGGAATCGGACACGGTCGATCCTTTCGTCGTGTTGATACGGTCGTGGGGCGAAGGAGGCGGGTGCAGCCTGCGCATCACTCACATTTGAGGATGCGCGTGGAATGCTCGGCGCGCCCACCCCCGGCGCATCCCTCGCTCATTAGATGGCGTCCTCGCGCAGGGTCTGCACGATGGACCCGACACTTGACTTCCGTAAAGCGTAAATGGTCGAGAGCGCGAGCACGAGCACGACCACGCCAACGGCGGCGAATACCCAGCCAGCGGGCACCACGAAGTCAAGCCCCGCAAAGCTCATCATCATGGCCTGGTAGATGAAGAACGTCACGATGCCGCCGAGTGCGAGCCCGAGGGCAAGCCCGCGCCATGCGTAGGACAGGCACTCGAGTGCGATCATGCGCCAGAATGCGCGGTTGCCCATGCCGATGCTCTTGAGCATGGCGAACTCGCGTCGGCGCAGGATGATCGAGTTCGTGAGCGTGTTGAATACGTTGGCCACGGCGATGGCGCTGGTGATGAGGATGAAACAGGTGATGAACAGCTGCACGGTCTCGGCCATGAGATGGGAGGTTCGCACGTTCTCGGCATTGTTGGTGAGGTGCGTGGTGTACCACACGGATCCGCTTAAGTCGCTGGCGACCATCGTGTTCATCTCGGTCTCGGCGGCGCGCGAGTCCTCCGCGTCGTAGGAGAGGTAGGCGTACATCGCATTGCCGTACGACCCTTGCGCCGAGTGGAACGCGAAGGGCGCGGCGAGGCTGCCGGTGTCGACGTCGGTCTTCACGTCCTCCGTGTTGGCTGCCAGCGCGGGCAGGGCGCTCACGGGCAGCACAAGGGTGGGCCAGATGGACGCGTAGGACTTGATGGAGTCGGGGAAGGTCTTGACGATCGCGCCTACGGGCAGGTCGTACGAATCGAGCAGAACCTCTTCGAGCGGGCGGGTCACGTTGCGGAAGATCGGGTTGCCGTCTTCGTCGTAGCGCGCCTCGTCGCCGCTGCCGTAGCCCTCGTAGCGCACGATGGGGGCACTATCTTCGACTCCAACCTCGACGAGCGAGGTGTCCTCCACGGTCGAGATGTTCGTGAAGATACGCGCTGAGCCCGTGCCCTCGAACAGGTCACGCACCGAATAGCGCCTGCCGTCGTTGGTTTGCGTACCGTTGAGCGCTACGGCCACGGGGCTGTCGGGGTCGTCGTAGCGTGCCTCGTCGAGCCCGTTGACCTCGAGGATCTCGCGCCAGGAGTCCTCGTCGACGAACAGGACCGAGGTGGGCGCGTACACGGTGCCGTCCGCCGTCTGCCCACGGTCGGGCATATCGTATTGGTCGCTTTGGCTGGACAGCTCGTCGTAGTCGATCATGCCGGCGTCGAAGCTGGCGAAGAGCGAACTCATGATCATGTAGCCGTTGCCGGTAGCGGTCTTCGCGCCGCCGAGCTCTCGATACGCCTGGTCTATCGCGGCGACGCCGTCAGCGGTGGTCTCTTCGTCCGTCAGCATGCGGCTGAGGTTCACCTCGATATCGCCACCGCCGCTGTCGACCACTTGGGTGAGAAAGCCGAGGTAGTGCGAGATGCCACCGGAAATGATGATGAGCGCGACGGAGACTGCGAGCGAGGCGACGGCGACGCGTCCCTTGGAGCTGGCACGCGTGAGGTTGCGATGGGAGAGCAGCGCCGGCACGCCGCCCATGCGAAGGCGCAGGCCGTCGAGGGTGCGCGCGATGGGGTGTGCGTTAGCTCCGGTGCGTGCGGCTCGTCCCATGCCGCGTATGCCGCGGCGTTCACGGCGGG
>OBJP01000431.1_pt1 | contig 31297 bp, 25 predicted proteins | sample 1519821 | NCBI WGS metagenome assembly OBJP01 (sample SAMN04209218, study PRJEB22552) | human gut metagenome | biome: gut; material: feces | host: Homo sapiens | place: USA: Oklahoma | reverse complement strand
GGGCGTGCGGCAGAAATCTTGGAGACCGGGCGGAGAGGAGAAGCCTTGTATTCCAGGGAGCAGAGGGAGGCGGCGCTCGAGGCCTACGACAGGCTGGGCGACGTCCGCGCGGCCGTCAGGGAGCTCGGCTACCCGAGCGACACCGCGCTCGCCGGGTGGGTCCGGCGGCGGGGCGAGGCCCCGCGCCCGCGCAAGCCCGCGGTACGATTGGACGCGCACGAGAAGCAGGGCGCCGTCCTCCGCGTGCTCGCCGGCGAGGAGGCCGCGCGGGTCGCGGAGGACCTCGGCGTCACGAGGCCGGCGGTCCTCAACTGGAGGAGGGCCTGGTCGGAGGAGGGGGCTGCCGCCTTCATGGGGGACATCGCGGAGAGGACGCCGGGCGCGGCGGGGGCGCTGCCGGACGACCCGGAGGAGCTCAAGCGCATGGTGCGCGAGCTCAGGATGGAGAACGACCTCATGCGCGAGGTGGTCGAGCTCGTAAAAAAAGACCCAGGCGCCGACCCCTCCTCGCTGACGAACCGGGAGAAGGCGGCGCTCATCGACGCGCTCAGGGGGACGTATTCCTTGAGCTCTTTGACATCTAGGCTCGCGATCCCGCCGTCGAGCTACTACTACGCGCGGAGGGCCGCGGCGGCCCCGGACAGGTGGGCCGAGGCGCGGGCGGCGCTCGCCGAGGAGTTCGAGGCCGTCGGCGGCTCGCGCGGCTACCGCTACCTGCGCATGAGGCTCGCGGCCCGCGGCATCGCGTGCGGCGAGCGGACCGTGCGCCGCCTCATGCGCGAGGAGGGGCTCGAGGTCCCGCGGCTCCGGCGTCCGAGGAGGTGGAGCAGCTACGCCGGGGAGGTGTCCGACGCGCCGCCCAACCTGGTCGCGCGCGACTTCCGCGCCGGCCTGCCGAACTTCCTGTGGCTCACCGACGTCACCGAGTTCCGCCTGCCGGCCCCGGGGCAGCCCAAGGTCTACCTCTCGCCCGTGCTGGACTGCTTCGACGGCGGCCTGGCGTCGTGGTCGATCTCCACCTCGCCCGACGCGGAGCTGGCGAACTCGAGCCTCGCGCGCGCCTGCGCGACGCTGTCGCCGGGCGAGGCGCCCTGGGTCCACTCCGACCGCGGCGGGCACTACCGCTGGCCCGGCTGGATCGCGATATGCGAGGAGCACGGGCTCACGCGCTCGATGTCGGCGAAGGGGTGCTCGCCGGACAACTCGGCGTGCGAGGGGTTCTTCGGCAGGCTCAAGAGCGAGTTCTTCCACTGCAGGGACTGGGGCGGGGTCACCGCCGAGGAGTTCATGGCCAGCCTCGACGCGTGGCTCCGCTACTATAACGAGGAGCGCCCGAAGGAGGCGCTGGGCTGGATGAGCCCGATGGAGTACCGGAGGTCGCTGGGGCTGGCGGCCTAAGGACGGAGGCCCCGGTCTCCAAGATTTCTGCCGCACGCCCAGGGCGGTAAGTTTTTACGCCCCATGGTCTGCTTTTCCGTTGTTGTAGTTCTTGTGTGCTACATACTGCCCTTTATTCCTCTTGAGTGGATTGGTCTAGATGCAAACACTTCATGGAGGCTCCAGTATTGGGGCGATGAGCTTCGTCAGCTTCTAAAAACGTTTGGAGTCGGAGTTGGATTCGGCACCTCTTACGCTACTCAGTCTTTTATTGGGGAAGCTGTTTCCGGTCCTTTTGCTGCGACTGCAGAGTACTCAGTCATGGAAAGGCTATATGTGGTCGGTTGTCACAATTCATTCGTTTCCATTTCTTTCAGGCTTGGGATGATAGGCGCCGTTCTTCTATTGATCTATATCATGAGCTGCTCGCATCGAAGGCTTCCCCGGTCGAGGAGTAATTACTTGACATATTCCATTGTTTCGTCGATTGCGGTGGTTTGTTTTAACGTCGGCTTCGAAAGTCCGATGTATTTCTTCCTGTTCGCTTTCTCGTTCGCAGCGTTCAGTGCCATGACACCAGATCAACAAGTAGCTACCTCACAGAATTAGGAGAGAAAATGCCAAGCCTATTGGGAAGTCGCCACAACAACCAAGTTCTATTCTTTGACCCCGGTTGTGCTACGTTAAACGTAGGGGACGAAATCATATCCGATAGCGCCCGTCATCACTTGGCGCCGTTATTTAATGACAAGTTTATTGTGCGTCTTTCAACGCATCAAAAGACGTCTTTTAGATACAGAAGATATCTTCGCGGGAGCGATATCGGTTTCGTGCTTGGTTCGAACCTACTCAAGCCAAACATGTTGTTCGGCTTTCGGCAGTGGGATGTTTCGTTGCTTGACACGATTCAGGTAGATAACTTGGTGCTCGTTGGGTGTGGCTGGCAGAACTACGACAAGTCGGTCGATTCCTACTCAAAGACCCTGTACCGCCGTTTGCTGTCGGGCGATATGCTGCATTCGGTGAGGGATGAGTATACAAAAAAGAAGCTCGAATCTATGGGGATTCGCAATGTCATTAATACGGGCTGCGCAACTCTGTGGCAGCTGACGCCTGACTTTTGTGCAGGAATACCATCACATTCTGCCTCAGAAGCGGTAACGACCTTAACGGACTATAGACGTGATCCCCAAAATGATAAATCGATGGTTGAGCAGCTAATTGCCACTCATAGAAAAGTGTATATCTGGCTTCAGGGGAGTGGCGATCTCGATTATATCTCCAGTTTGTCCATAGACGGTGATTACGAGCTCATTCCGCCCACGCTTGATGATTACGATGAACTGCTAGAGAAGAACGCTGATATCGAATACGTTGGCACTCGGCTTCATGGAGGAATAAGAGCCCTCCAACACGGACGCCGTTCGCTAATAGTTTCCATCGATAATCGCGCAAGAGAGATGGCACACGATTACGGTCTGCCGATATTGGAGCGTGAAGATATGGCATTGCTAACAGATCTGATTAATAGAAAACGGGAGACGAGGATCAAGATTAACGAGACGGGCATCCAAACATTTTTGAAGCAATTCAGCCGATGATTTATTAGCAAGGGTATGATGGGCATCTTTTCTCGCAAATATAGACAGCTTGCCGTCAATATTGGCTTATTCGCTGTAAATGCTGTTGCAACAAGACTGGTGACTTTCCTACTCGTTCCGCTCTATACGGCATTTATGAGCGCCGGAGAGTATGGCGTTGCCGATATGTCGCTCACGGTCATATCGCTCGTCACTCCACTCGCCACATTGTCGGTGGCGGACGCAGCGGTACGTTTCATCGTGGGGGACAGGGCCCGTGGTGCGGAGTATTCATTCGTCGGCTTCGCGATAATGCTTGCTTCGATCGCACTTGTCGCGCTGCTCTCTCCCCTGCTTGATCTGAGGGTTTTCGGCGGGCTTGGAACATTCAAAGGGTGGTTCGTGCTTGCGTACGCGCCGAGCGCGTTGTTGCAGCTCTGTGGTGAGATTGCGCGGGGAATGGGGGAGATTAGGCTCATTCCCGTTTGTGCGGGGGTATCCTCGTTTATCACCTGTTCTTTGGCTGTCGTCCTCATTGGAGGGCTTGATATGTCGGTCGTCGGGTACTTCGTATCCGTCTCAGTCGGTCCGCTTGTTGCCGTCATGGTCTATCTGTCCACCGGCGGCATGGGAAGGCTCGTGCTCAATGGTGCAAGATCCATTTTCGTTACCGTCGAACGCCGGGCGCATCTCAAAGATCTCAGTTTGCCCATGCTGCGATATGCACTGCCACTCATTCCCAATTCGCTTTTCTGGTGGGTCGGTACCAGCATCAACCGGTTTTTCATAACCGGAATGCTCGGAATCGCAGCGTCAGGCATGTTTGCGGCAGCAGCAAAACTGCCCAACCTGCTCAATACTGCCTACTCGGTTTTTCAGCAGGCATGGCAGCTTTCTGCCTTTCAAGAATCTGGCAAGGAGGGGCTTGGACAGTTCTTCTCACAGGTGTTTTGCGTCCTTCAGGCGACGATGACCGTGCTCTGCGCGCTCATTTCATTTTCTGCGCCGTGGGTTGCCACCGTGTTCTTACAAGGAGAGTTTTATTCTGCCTGGCCTATGATCTCTGTCCTATTGATTGCTAACCTCATGAACGTTTTCAATGCATTCTATGGCACGGTTTATACCACAACGATGCACACCTCCTACATCATGAGGACAACGTTTGTCGGTGCTGCTGTGTGCGCCGTTTTTACTCCAGTCTTTATAGTTCCGCTTGGCACTTATGGCGCATGTGTTGCCTCGGTGGCGGGAAATGCACTTGTTTTCGCTTTGCGCGCCCGCGATTCGCGCAGGTACGTCAAGTTCACGGTCGGTTGGCGAGTTTTTCTTCCGACACTTGTTCTGCTCGCTGCTCAGTCATTGGTGACGGCAATGCAAGTTCCTTGTTGGCATGTGATGTCGGGTGTGTTCCTCATTGCCGTTATCGTGCTACAGGGCTTGCAGCTGTTTCCACTGTGCAAAAACATGCTGTTTAATGTTTCGACACGGCGAAAGGAACTTGGAAACTAGTCGTCTCGATTAATTCGGATATGGAGGCACGCCGCATGATTATCAGAGATCCGCTGTACAACTACATTTATCTCACTGGTGTTGAACAGAAGATAGTGGATAACGTCCTGTTTCAGAGGCTTCGACACATATCCCAGAACGGTGCCGCATACTACACGTATCCAAGCAACCATAGCTGCCGCTTCCTTCACAGTTTGGGAACTATGGAAGTCGCAGGCAGAATGGTGACGTCTATCTTGAACAACTCCTCAGGGGAAGCCCTCGATTATTTCTACATTGCCTGCGAAGACCTTATCAAGGGGTGCTCGGGATCTGCTGCGGGAGCGATGGCGCCGATTGTTGGTGCTGAGGGATATGCTGTCTCCGAGGACTCACTGAGCGTGTACTCTCACTATGGATTGGAGTTCTCGATTCTCAAACATGAGACTGATCGAGGTAGCGACGAGTTGACGGAAACGGCGATGCGCGAGTACGCATGGCTCGTTACGTTCGAGGCGGTTCGCATAGCGGCTTTGCTCCACGATCTCGGACACTTTCCGTACAGCCATTCCCTTGAAGACGCCTTTGTCGAAGAGGATGGAGAGAACCTGGCGGAAATCAGCAATGCTTTTGCCAGAAAGCATAAGAAGCTCGAAAAGGTAAAGGCTTTGCATGAGAGGATTGGAATCGGTCTGCTAGACGTGGTGTTGCCAGAGGTAAATCTCAATTCGTTCGAACGCGTCTGCAGGATGGCAGCAAAGAGGATTCTATGTTCTACTGGGACAGGGGACGGAGCGGCATACCTTCTACACACTATCGTTGCCAGCGACCTTGATGCTGACAGGCTCGATTACAGCATGCGCGATCCGCGCTTTTCCGGCATGGAGCTTGGAGCGTTCGACCTTGACAGGATTACAAGCAACATCCAGATTGTGGAAGACGGCGTATGGCTTAGGGTGGTGCCGTCAATTAATGCCCTTCCCGCAGTCGAATCTTTTTATCATCAGCGCTATCTGGTTTATAAGTACCTTGTGTACCATCACGGAACGACGAGGATGAACGAGCTGGTGAAGCGCATCGTTCACGATCTGGCACTTGCCTATGTCAATGGGCGGCCAGAAAGTCTTGTGTGTCTATTGAGGGAGCGGCGTTTCAGTTACCTTTGGGATCATTGTGACGATGAGAGGTACTTCAATTGTACGGAAGACTGGCTTTTTTCGCTCATGTGCGATTTGAGGGAGTCGCGCAAGGAGTTGCTTTTGGGATGTGAGACCTCGGAGGAACGCGGGGCGATTGAGCATTTGCTGTTGATGGTTGATACGTTTGTCTGTCGCAAATCCTCAAACTTTATTACTCTCACGAAACGGATCAATCTCTATGATGAATTGGTTAGACGTGTGGAGGCCGAACTGGCATCGGTGATGCCGCTGCAAAAAGGAATCGTTGTCGAGCACATTATCGACGCCTGCTCCACGCAGGGAAGTAGGGTTTTCGATGGAACCAAGAAGAAACACAACCTTGATGTCTTCGTTCTTGAAACCAAGCCAAAAACGGTTTTCAACCGGGATAACGAAGTCGACGCGATGCTGGTGTGCAAGGATGGATCTCTGGCAAGGGTTACCGATTACTCCACTTATCTAGCTTCGCTCAAAGATTGTGTCGCTGGAGACCAACAATTTCACCTCGTTCTGTTCGGCAAAGATATCAAGGAACGGGTTAGCAATAATTCGGATCGGATAGAGGCTATCAAACACGATTTAGTGGTCGATCTTGCAAGGGCGGTAGCCATTCAGTTTGAGTAGGCAGCTTTGATTGGAAAAAGGGGTGCGCATCGATTAGGTGGCGCACGCCAATTGTTTGAGACGTCCGTCTTTGAGGTGCTTCTCTCCTAATTCCCAAATCGCAAGAAGGGCGGAGTAAGCCCCCATCGTGCTTTCTTTTTTTGACAGGTGTACCATGAGTGGATGTGAGGCAAAGCAAATCCGCATGTTTTCCTTGACGGAGAGATGAGCATCCGGGGATTTCGACGCCGCCATAGTCATCAAAATATACGCTTGCGTTATTTCTACTACAGTGCGACTGGCAATAAGGCATGGGTGAATCAGCAACACTTCTATCGAGTATAAGGCTGAGGGATCCGAGTACTCAGCGGGTGGCGCCGTGCCCATCGGTGTTGTGTTGACAAACTCGAAAGTAGGTGCGCAGGAGAACGTTCGCGAGTAATTTCTCGATTCAATCAAGGGCGGAAGGGCAGCAGCATGGCTCAAAGAGGTCTGGAGGACAAAGAGCTCGAACGTCAGCAACGTCTGTGGGAGCTGTATCTGAGGAACATGTCGGAAGTGAAGAGGCGTGTGGCAGCAATCGATGATATTTTCTTCGGGAGATGTTCTACGACCTACAGAATAACGAACATGGAGTTTTGTGTACTCCAAATCAGGAAGATTCTTGAGCTCATAGCCCTCTCTGCATTTGTTTCTGATGCTGATTTGTATCGCGAGCGGTTAGATAAAATTGAAAAAATGTGGAATGCTCGCCTCATACTTAGAGACATTGGGCGAATCCACCCTGATTTTTATCCACAACCAATCGAAATCGTGGCCCACGATGACAATCGACCAGATGAGTTTGTTGATGTAAAAGAGGGATATCTCACAGAAGAGAAGTTTATCGAAGCGTATGGCACGTGTGGAAAATACCTACACCAATCATCTCCGTTTGTTGACGAAGCAAGCCTCGCCTCGGGTTATGAGAAATTGGAAAAGGAGATACTTGAGTGGCGCAAACTCATTATTCGGTTGCTTTCCACTCATATAGTTAGACTCTATGACTCGGACTACATTTGGTACACGACAATGAACGCCAAAGATAAAGAGCCCTCGGGAAATATATTCAAGCGTTGCTCTTCATAAGAAAGTGCCGTTGCGCTTGGATTTTCTCATCTCGCATCGAGCCTAGAAAAACATCGTACTTACGCGCGGCTTGCGCCCGATCAAATGCCCAGGGCTTCACCCCTTCAAATTACTTGGAAAAAACGAACTCATGTTCTATAGTATAGAACATGAGTTCGTGCTCTGTAATTTGCCGCCCAAGAAAGGGAGGTCTTTCCTCGGGCCATCAAGGAGGCGGGGCAGATGTGAGGAAATGAAATGACCAAGAAGGTCGATCATTTCTATGCATGTTCTTCTTCGCTGATACTGCTCTTTCCATACGACCGTTGAGATAAACATATCCCAATGGGATAGGTTCGTTATGATGAGGGCTGTTGTCTAATGGACTCTTGGCGGCAAAAAGGTGGATAGCTTCTTTGAAGCATCTAATCATAATGTGCCTTTTCTCCCATTCGACGCATTGTCTCCCGTGTTTAACATGCGCAAGTGGATCACGTGATTGGGAGTTGAATGCCATCACTTGGATTGAGTCTCTAGATGTGTCTGACCGAATTAGCCTGGTAAGCGCGGCGGCCTCTCTGCTGCTGAGCTTAGTCATTGCTGTGGTTCAATACCGCCAAACGGAAAAAATGAAACAAATGGAACAATCTGTAGAGGATAGAGAGGAGAGGCACCACCAAGAAGAGGTTGATGCCAAGACAGTCAGTTTTATTGTTAGATATGGAAACAATCGATCGCGCTTGCCCTTGTGTGCAATTGCTGCAATGCATAACGACACGTTTCTTTACTCGCATGAAGTCTATCGAGCGTTTTGCGGATTGCCGCGTGAGGTTCAGAATCAAGTTCTTGAACGATCCGGTGCAAATCTCAGAATCGATGAAGTTGATGATTTGGCGCAGGAGGCAATCGACTACCTTATTCAATTCTATAACGATACGTTTCCTAAGGATTCCACTCCTTTCTATGACAATGCGAAATACGTTACTAGATCTATTTCGCATTACGGTCATGTGGAGTGCGATACGGTGATTTCCGTTAGTGATTCAGAAGTGGCGCATCGACCAAGTACTAAATTATACAATGCATGTATCGTTGACACCTTAAATGCTGTGCTCGAAGAGCGAAGCATGCCCGAGCGACATGCAATAGATGAGCTGATGAAGCTATATTCTTTTGCGAGTTATAGTCAAGTAAATGCCTGTCAATTTGCAACAACTTTGGCATATTGGCTCATCATCTATTCCAAAGATCCGTCCGAAAATAGAGAGACACCAGGGATCGGTGAGGTAATGACATCGGAGGACTTGACTCTGGAGGACTTATTTCTTCTGTTTCTGCTCGCATATTATGTTCGCCGCTCAGATTAAATTCATTTGCCATGGATTCATGGTCGCTTGGAGATAAAACGCCAGCAAAACGGCCTTTCTTCTGATCGTTTTCGACTTTGCCGAACCTGTCGATAGCGCACTTTAGGTCTTTTATGACGACCGTCCAATCGGAGCGCATTGCGCGGACGTCCGCAATATCGGGGGTGGGGGAATCGTTGTAAACGTTTCGGGTTGCCCTGAGGTCCAGTACGCGTCCCATACCCCGTAGAGAACTAGTCTCTGCGAACAAGAGGGCTGCGTCATCAAGACGCATGACCCCCCCTCTGCTCGCTGAGTTGTTAATCCAGCGAGCAGAGGGGGGTCATTCCTTCACGGTCTACAGAGCATTGGGCGTTATCTGTTGGACATGACCGGCTGCCCTCCGTTGCGTGTGGAGCGCTGCAATGGTTGGCAATGCGACCATTGCCGCGTGTCCCAAGTTGAGCCCGTGAGGGACAGGCATCAGTGTTCGGCTTATATCGCCTGCTGTGTGCCTGTTACAGCGGCAACGCAGTCATCTGCGTGTACACGCGGGCCTGGTACTCGCGGTCCAAGTCGTACAGGCCCTTGGGATCGCTGCCGAACAGCTTCATCTTGGTGACCATGTCGCGAGCGTTGGCCTCTTCCTCGCCTTGCTCTTTAACAAAAAAGTCGAGCATGCGCAGCGCGCGAATGTCGTGCGCCTCGTGTGCCACCTCATAGCAGTGATGGATGAGGCTCGTCACGTACTCCTCGTGGGCCAGTCCGGCAACGAGCGGGTCCAGGTCGTTTTTGAAGCGCATACTGGGCTGCTCGATAGCAAGCATCGTGGGCTTGTAGTCGTTGTCAAGCAGGTAGCGACGCATGGCCATGGCGTGGTCGACCTCCTCCTTGACCTGGATCTCGTACCAGTTCGCGAAGCCCTTGAGGCCACGGTCCTCGTAATAGTCGGCAAACGTGAGGTACAGGTAAGCGGAGTAGAGCTCCTTGTTGATCTGCTCCTCAAGCACCTTTGCGACATTCTCGTTCATAGCCATATGCACTCCTTCGGTCGATCTGGCGCGTGCGCGCAACCTGAGTATACCGCCGCATGGCACGGCAAATTGACTATGGCTGCCAGGTAATTGCCGGCCTGTTACGGGCTGGCTGCGCCCACGTGGAAATGCAAGGCCACGATAGATTAAACGAGTTTTGAACTGCTTTCCGTGCCAGCTTTGGCAGAGCTCCCGTTCCGGCGCATGCCGTTTGCGGGGTCGCGGGGCACCGCGAGGCAGAACCGAATCCCGCACGGGTACAATGGGCGCACGTATACATAGAGAAAGGTGCGTCCCATGCTCGCACGCCCGCATTCCTCATCTCCTGTCCGCGTCATCTGTCAGCGCCGCGCCTCATGCTCGCTGCGCCTTTTCGCCACGTTCTGCGGCCTCGTCCTCGCGCTCGTCTTCGCGCTTGTTGCCCCGGCGACTGCCCATGCGGACACGTACTCGCTTCCACGCGTGAACATTCAGGCGCAGGTTATGGAGAACGGCGACCTCAATGTCACCGAGGAGCGCACCTTTGCCTTTGAGGACACGGTTAACGGCGTGTACTGGAGCATCCCCTTTGCGCAAAACGAGCAGGGCCAGACCTCATCCGTAACGGTCTCCAGCGTGTATGAGTACGACGGTTCGGTCGGTGAGGGGGCAGAGGCGGACGCTCGTCGTGCCTCCCAGCCCATGCAAGAGGTTGCTTCGGCAGAGCCGGGCGACCAGCACGTGTACACAGTGGAGAACGTAGGCGACGCCCTCGAGCTCAAGGTCTTCGTCCCCAGCGAAGATGGTGACGAGGTGACCCTGTGGGTTTCGTACACGATTGCGGGCGCCGTGATGGCGTGGCCCGACACCGCCGAGCTCTATTGGCAATTCATCGGTCCCGAGTGGGAGGAGGATGCCGAGGACGTCGAGTTGAACGTGATGTTCGCGGGGGCTTCTGAGGGCACGCCGGCGACCACTGGCACCGATGATGCCAATTTCCGCGCATGGGGCCACGGTCCGCTTGATGGAAGCGTGGTGCTCGATGATGGGGATGTCGCCAACCCCGTGGTGACCCTAACTGCCCCGCGTGTCCATGCGGGCCAATTTGCCGAGGTTCGCGTTGCGTTCCCGACGGATTGGGTGCCCGGCTTGGCGGCGATGGGTGATGCGCGCCTGGACACCATACTTTCCGAGGAGGCCGCGTGGGCGGACGAGGCGAACGCCCAGCGCGAACGCGCCCGCTTCATCGCCACGGCGGGCACGGTCGCCTTAACGGCGCTGCCCGCCGTACTCCTCGCAATAACGCTCTACCTGCGCAAAACCAAGTACACCAGCCCTAAGCCCGTCTTCGACGAGACCTATTTCCGAGACCTCCCGTCCGATGACCATCCCGCCGTGCTCTCCGCGCTCGTGTACGGCGGCTCGGTTCAGGATTGCGCCTTCGTGGCGACCCTCATGAAGCTCACTGATGACCGCGTGATCGCGATCGACCACGAGTCCCGCACCGAGAGCCGGTTCCTCGGCCTGGGCGAGAAAACCGTCGAGGAGTACTCGCTCAAACTCGTCGCGCGCGAGCGCGTGGACGACCCCATCGATCTGACCGCGATCAACCTGTATTTCGGGCCGAGCGCGAAAAACGGCGACGAGGCTAGTTTCGATGCGCTCAAAGACGGCGAAGACGCAGGCGATCTCATGCAGGAGTTTAAGGACCAGGTGAGCGGGGAGCTCGAGCGCCGGAACCTCGTCAACCTCGTTCCCGCCGGGTTCAAATTCGGTATGGGGGGCATCGGAATCATCCTGATAATCGTTGCCGTCCTCTTCATTCTCTACACGGACGCAGCGAATCTGCCGTTCGTGCTGTTGGGTATCGGCATGTCCGTCACGGCGGCGATCATCGGCGCGACTGCGAAGATGTACTCATCCGAAGCTGTCGAGCTGCTCAACCGCTGCCAGGCGCTCGAGCGCTGGCTCGAGGACTTCACCAATCTGGACGAGGCGGTGCCCGATGACCTCATCCTGTGGAACAAGATGCTCGTACTCGCCGTGGCGTTCGGCGTAAGCGACGAGGTTCTGCGTCAGCTTGCCGACGCCGTGCCGAACGAGCTGCGCGAGGACGAGAACGGCATGTATTACTATCCCAGCTACTGGTGGTACTACGGTCACGGTGGCCTGCATTCGCCCATGAGCGAGATGCACGATGCGTACCAGGCCACGGTCGCGGAACTTTCCTCGAGCTCCAGCAGCTCGGGCGGTGGTTTTGGTGGCGGCTTCTCCGGTGGAGGCGGCGGGGGCGTTGGCGGCGGAGGCGGCGGCAGCTTCTAACGCGCATCCTGGTGGCGACAAGCCGCATCTTTCGCTTGTTGGGCGCCTCTCGCGCCCCACAAGCTCAAGTGCATGCCGCAAATCGGGCGATTTTGTAACGAAAATCAGAACGGCTCGAGTAGACGCCATCATCGAACAGTTGTGACCTGCGGAAATGCCGACCGGATTTCCCTGCTACTCGCCTCGTCCGAGAACTCGTTACAAAAACGCCCGATTCGCGGCATGCAGGGGATGTTTTGTGCGATGAATCGGCTTTGCGCGGCGCGAAGTCCGAGGGATCCCGTGATGCATGCGAGGGCTACAGGACAGCGGCGTCGATTCTAAGCGGAGAGGTCCAGTCCGTACACGTACATCTCTTTGGGGAGCAGGCGACGCTCTTCGCGCGTGCTGCGATACGTGCCGGCGCGTTTGAAACCGTGGTGTTCATAGAACTGCCAGGTGCAGTCGGTGTCGGTGTAGAGGAACGCCCGCTGTGCGCCCTCTTCGGCCAAATACGTGGTCGCCGCATCGATAAGCACGCTGCCAATGCCCATACCGCGTGCCGATTCGCCAACCGCGAGCAGGGTGATCTCCGTTGACCCGGCAAAACCGCTGTCGCTCAGCAGCTTGTCATTTTTAGACTCGGTGAGTTGGACACCCTTCCAGTAATTGGCGGCAGCCTCGGGTTCAAGTTCGCGCATGCGGCGGAAGTAGTCTTTGGACATGACGAACCAGCGCTTGTGGGCGCGGACGCGCGTGGCGCTCGGGCAAGCGAGCACAATGCCGCACGGCTTATCGTCGATAAGGGCCACCTGCGAGAAGGGGGAAATGGAGAGCGAGTATGAGAGGTCGTTGCAGGCCTCGAGAAATCCGTATTCGGGCGAGGGGACTTCGGTGTGCCACGCCTCCTGAATGATGGCGGCAATATCCTCGAAGTCGCCTTCGTCAAAAGGCCTATACGTTACGCGCGAGACCATGGATCCTCCTGTCGTCCTCTCGTTTCTACCACCGCAGCGTGCACGTGTTGTGGTGCGTTCGTGGAACCCGTCGTTCACCTCATATTTTTCGCGCAAACGCCATGGTTTCTCGGCAAGTTCTCCAAATCGCGCGCGTTGAGCGATGTGAGTGTTTGCCGCCTGCGGTACAGTAGGTGCATGTTAGATAGCGATGCGCACGCTGCTTGCGGCGCGTCACCCCTGCGAAGGAGGGCACATGGCAGACCTTGGAAAGGTTTCGCGCGCGTTGATTTCGGTTACGGACAAGACCGGCGTGGTTGAGTTCGCGAAGGCGCTGGCAGAGGAGTTCGGTGTCGAGATCATCTCCACCGGCGGCACCGCCAAGGTTCTCGTCGAGGCCGGCGTCCCCGTCGTCCCGATTGAGGAGTACACCGGGTTCCCCGAGATGATGGAGGGCCGCGTCAAGACGCTGCATCCCAAGGTTCACGGCGGCCTGCTCGCTCGTCGCGACTCCGAGCAGCATATGGCCGAGGCTGCCGAGCACGGCATTGGCATGATCGACCTCGTCTGCGTGAACCTCTACGAGTTCGAGAAGACCGTCGCCAACCCCGACGTCACCTTCGCCGACGCCATCGAGCACATCGACATCGGTGGCCCCTCCATGCTGCGCTCCGCCGCGAAGAACGCCGCCGCCGTGACCGTGGTGTCCGACCCCGCCGATTACGACGCCGTCCTTGCCGAGATGCGCGCCAATGACGGCGCCACCACGCCCGAGACGCGCCGCCGCCTGCAGGTCAAGGTCTACACCACCGCCGCCGCGTACGACACCGCCATCTCCACTTGGCTCGCCGCCCAGGTCGAGGGTGCCACCACCGCGCCGCTCACCGCCGAGGGTGAGTTCGCTGCCCCCGCGTCCATGGGCATGAGGCTCGAGAAGGCCCAGGACCTGCGCTACGGCGAGAACCCGCAGCAGGCCGCCGCGGTCTACCGCTTCGACGCCGCCAACGCCCCGCTCTTCTCCTCCGACGCCCCCCTCGTGGGCGCCGAGCAGCTCCAGGGCAAGCCGCTCTCCTACAACAACTTCCTCGACGCCGAGGCGGCTTGGAACGCCGTCCGCGAGTTCGACGAGCCCGGCGTGATCATCCTCAAGCATCAGAACCCCTGCGGCTCCGCCGTGGCGGGCGACGTGACCGAGGCCTACGACCGCGCCTTCGCGTGCGACCCCAAGAGCGCCTTCGGCGGCATCGTTGCCGTCAACCGCGAGGTGCCGCTGTCGCTCGTCGAGCACTTTGCCGACCGCGACAAGCTGTTCGTCGAGGTTCTCATTGCCCCGAGCTTTACGCCTGAGGCCCTCGAGCGTCTTGCCAAGCGCCCCAACCTGCGCGTCCTCGCCACGGGTGCGGCCTCCGGCCATGCCAAGCTCGAGATGCGCACCGTCGACGGCGGCATGCTCGTCCAGCGCGTCGACACGGTCGACGAGGACCCGGCCACCTTCACGTTCCCCACGGAGCGCAAGCCCACGGATGCCGAGATGCGCGACCTCATGTTTGCCTGGAAGGTCTGCAAGACCGTCAAGTCCAACGCCATCCTCATCGCGAAGGACGAGATGGGTATCGGCATGGGCTCCGGTCAGCCCAACCGCGTCGATTCCGCGCTGCTGGCCTGCCAGCGCGCCGAAGAGGTTTGCGAGCGCCTGGGCTGGGAGGCCGACGGCTACGCGTGCGCGTCCGACGCCTTCTTCCCGTTCCGCGACAACGTGGACACGTTGGCTGCGCACGGCGTGATCGCCATCATCCAGCCTGGCGGCTCCGTGCGTGACGAGGAGTCCATCGACGCCTGCAACGAGCATGGCATCGCGATGGTGTTCACCGGCACCCGTCACTTCCGTCACTAAGCAGCAACGGGCTGCTGCGGGCTTCCCAGACACCGCACCTTGGGGTTCAATCGTCGGGCGCCGTACGTTAGGCGTGCGCCCTCCTCTTTCACCCCAATCTGCGGCACCTGGAAAGCCCTCGCCGGTTTGGAGGGTTTTTAGGGAACCTGGAAAGACCTCGCCGACCTGGATTGAGCTGGGTGGTGTGCCTCGACTTTCCTTTGCCCGAGGGTGTTGTATGTGATTTGAACGTGCCGGGGAATTGTTTTCCCGGTACGTTTTTGCTTAGGAGGATTCGCCGTGAGCGACATCGAACCGTTCTTCAATTCGGCTGAGGAATGCGCCGCGTACGTGATGTTTTGCGCCGAGCAGGAGCGCGGTCTTGAGAAGTTCGAGCTGGCCGACCCCGCCTTGGTGTGCCGTTGGCGCATGAACCGCCGACAGGTTCCGCTCATCAACCGCCACATTCGAGCGTTGTCGCAGCGCGTGGTCAACGGTGCACCCCTCACCACGAACATGCTTTCATGGGCCAAACAACATGTCGAATGGTCGCTTGCGGCAGGGGAGTATGAGGATCCGAACGGCGTGCTCATGCTGGTGATCGATGTGAACGGCGATGCCCTTATGAGCGTTGGGCCGTATGAGCCGCTGGCGGATACGTCGCGTGCCGCGCTTGTGTCCCGTGCCTCCATCGCGCGTGCGGAGGCGGCGGGCACCGGGGTGGCGCCCGAACTTCTTGGCGTGCTTACCGCCGATGGTCGTGTGTTGCTCGCCGCTGCGCCCGGCGAGGCTCTTTGCGGTGCCGCTACGCTGGTAGAGCAGCTTGCTGCTGTTCGTGGTCATGCGGTTGAACGCTCGCTCGTGGACGGCGTGACGGCTGAGCAGGTTGCGGGCGCTGCGGGTGAGGGCGATGCCGTGTTCCTCATCTCCGACGAGCACGGCGTGGTGGTCGAGCGCGGAGCGACCAGCGGTGACGCGGCGCAGCTCTCGGCTGACGTCCGCAAGCTCTTTGTCTGATGTGCTACGCGCAACCGTGCCCTTACCCGCGCCGCCGGTCTCCCTCAGCCGCATTCCTGCCGCGAAAGTTAACTCTCGCAGCCCGTTTTGCCGCGAGTCGTGTGTATCGTTCCGTGAAAGTTAACTCTCGCGGAAGAAGTTGTTCCTCATGCGGAGGCAATCGCCCTCCCGCGCGCCTGTGCCGGCTCCTTACATTGATGAAAGCTCTTCGCTTGCCGCTCTCGTTGCGAGGCTAGGCGGGGCATAATGAAAGGACGACAAAACGTCAATCGGCTGCATGCGCGCGGCGAACACGCCCTCGCGCACGAGGCGGTGGAAGGGAAGTGGTGGCATGGCGCGCATATTCGTGGTCGAGGATGACGCCCCCATTCGCAACGAGGTCATCGAAGTGCTCGAGCGCCAGGGCTACGAGGCGTCGTACTGCCTTACCTTCGACCACGTGGTTGAGGATATCCTGACCGCCCGCCCCGACCTCGTGCTGCTCGACCTCACGCTTCCGGGTACGGACGGCCAGCTCATCTGCCGCGAACTGCGCCAGCAGTCCGACATTCCCGTCATCGTGCTTACGTCGCGCGTGACCGAGGTCGACGAGGTCATGAGCATGACCATGGGCGCGGACGACTTCATACCCAAGCCCTACAGCGCGCGTGTGCTCGTCGCGCGCGTGCAGGCGCTGCTGCGTCGCGTCAAGGGCGCATCGGATTCCAGCCGCGCGCTCGAGCACAATGGCGTGGCTCTCGACTTGTCGCGCTCCACGGCAACCGCAACGCAGACCGGCCGCTCCATCGAGCTCACCAAAAACGAGATGCGCATCCTCTCGCTGCTTATCGCCCATGCGGGAACGATCGTGAGCCGAGAGGCGATCATGCGCGACCTATGGGACTCCGACGCCTTTGTGGACGACAACACGCTCACCGTGAACATCAACCGTTTGCGCACTACGCTGGAAAAAATCGGGATCACGGGGTATCTCACCACGCATCGCGGTCGCGGCTACTCGGTGTAGGGGTGCACGATGAAGTTATCCGAGTTCCTTGCTTCGTCATGGCCTCACATGGCGCTTGCCTGCATCGCGGCGGCGCTTTGCGCGTTCATTTCCGCGGTGGGCGGCGCGGGGTTTGCAGTGAGTGCGCTGATGGCCTTGCTGATCGTGGGGTCGGCACTGGTGGTGCTCGTTGTCGATTACCGCCGAAAGCGCTCATTTTACGCCGACTTGGTTGCATGCATCGATGATGTCGAGCATCCCCTGTGGATCACCGAGATGATGGATAGACCCGAGTTTTTGGAAGGGCGCCTGGCGTACGAGGCACTTTGCCGCGTTTCCAAAGCGGCCAATGATGACGTGGCGGAGTATCGTCGTCAGACTCAGGATTATCGCGAGTACGTCGAAACGTGGGTACATGAGGCCAAGTCGCCCTTGGCCGCCTCCCACTTGATGTTGGAAAACCTTATGGAGGCGGCGCCCGCCGACGAGACGGGAGAGAAGCTCCTTGTTAAGACCGAGGCGCTCGGCGAGGAGCTCGATCGCGTTGAGGGCTACATCGAACAGGCTCTGTTCTTTGCGCGCTCCGAGTCTCTTGATCGCGATTACCTCATTCGCGCCTATGACCTCCAGAAGCTCGTGGGCGACGCAGTTCGCGCGAACGCGCGCGTGCTCATCGGCGCCCACGTGTCGCCGTTTCGTAGAGGGCTTGACCACACGGTGTTTACCGACGAGAAGTGGATGACGTTCATCCTGGGCCAACTTATCCAGAACAGCGCGAAGTACGCCCAAGGAGAGGGTGCCGAAATCGTGTTTACGAGCAGACTGGTGGATGAAGGGCGCGCGACGGAGCGCGTAGAGCTCGAGGTCCGTGACAACGGCTGCGGGGTTGAGCAAGCGGAGCTGCCGCGCGTCTTTGATCGTGGGTTCACGGGTGACAATGGACGCACGGGCAAACGCGCCACGGGCATTGGCCTGTACTTGGTCAAGCGCCTATGCGGCAAAATGGGGCTTTCCGTGCGGGCGGACGCGCGCCCGGGGGAGTTTTTCGCCGTGACCATCGGGTTTCCCACCAACAAGATGCATTACTTCGAATAGGCGTGCGCGGAGCCTGAATCCATGTGGTCCCGATGACGATCTGGGGATTTCGCAAAAGGTATCAGGATGTATCAATCACGTTGTGTAGTTCGTAAAACGGCATAGAAAAGAAGTATCAGCATCTGCCCGGGGCATTGTGGCGCGTCCTTGCGCTCGGCATACTGGGGCCATGGTTCGTCGAGCGCTTGCTGCATGGGGCAGCGGGCCCGGCGCGCGAGAAGGGGTGCAAGATGGGTTTTCGTGACGACTTCCTGTGGGGTGGAGCCACCGCTGCCAATCAGTGCGAGGGCGCGTACAACGTTGACGGCCGTGGCTTGGCCAACGTCGATGTGATGCCGCACGGCAAGGATCGCTTCGCGGTGGGTATGGGCGTCCGCAAGATGCTCGATTTCGAGGACGGGTACTTCTATCCGGCGCAGACCGGCATCGACTTCTACCACCGCTACAAGGAGGACATCGCGCTGTTCGCGGAGATGGGCTTCAAGACCTTCCGCATGAGCCTCGCTTGGACCCGTATCTTCCCCAACGGAGACGAGACGGAGCCCAATGAGGCCGGCCTCGCCTTCTACGAGGACGTGTTCCGCGAGTGCCAAAAGCACGGCATAGAGCCGCTCGTCACCATCACGCACTTCGACTGTCCCATCCATCTCATCAAGGAGTACGGTGGCTGGCGCAACCGCAAGCTCATCGACTTCTACAAGAACCTCGCCCGCGTGCTGTTCACCCGCTACAAGGGCCTGGTGAAGTACTGGCTCACCTTCAACGAGATCAACATGATCCTGCACCTGCCGTTCATGGGCGCCGGCCTGGTGTTCGAGGAGGGCGAGGACAAGAAGGCCGTCGAGTACCTGGCCGCCCATAATGAGCTGGTTGCCAGCGCCTGGGCCACCAAGATCGCGCATGAGATCGACCCCGACGTGAAGATCGGCTGCATGCTCGCCGCGGGCAGCTACTACCCCTACAGCTGCCGCCCCGAGGACGTGCGCGCCGCCCAGCTCGCCAACCAGGACAACTACTTCTTTGTCGACGTCCAGAGCCGCGGGTACTATCCGTCCTACGCGCTCAAGAAGCTCGAGCACGAGGGCATCGATGTGGGCATGACCGACGAGGATAAGCAGATCCTGGCCGAGAACACGGTCGACTTCATCTCCTTTAGCTACTACTCCACGCGCTGCTCCGCGGGTGAGGGCTCCGACGCCCCCAAGACCGAGGGCAACGCTTTCGCGGGCACCAAGAATCCCTACCTCAAGGAGAGCCAGTGGGGCTGGGCCATCGACCCGCTCGGGTTCCGCATCACCCTCAACGACCTCTACGACCGCTATCAGAAGCCGCTGTTCGTGGTGGAGAACGGCCTGGGTGCCAAGGACGTGGTCGAGGAAGACGGCTCCATCAACGACGACTACCGCATCGACTACCTGCGCCAGCACATCGAGACCATGCGCGATGCCGTGGTCGAGGACGGCGTGGACCTGTTGGGCTACACCACTTGGGGCCCCATCGACCTGGTTTCCGCCGGTACGGGCGAGATGTCCAAGCGCTACGGCTTCATCTACGTCGACCGCGACGACGCGGGCAACGGCACGCTCGCGCGTTCCAAGAAGAAGAGCTTTGACTGGTACAAGAAGGTTATCGCCACCAACGGCGAGGACCTTTCCTAACTCGCCCGGCTTTCCCAGGCAGCCCACCTCGGCGCGAACCCAAAGGCTTATGTACGCCAGTACACCGCGCCTTTGCGTTCACGCCGATCTGGGGCACCTGAGAAAGCCGGGACAAAGGAGGATGTAATGTTCCCTAAGAATTTCTATTGGGGTGGCGCCACTGCGGCCAATCAGTTCGAGGGCGCGTGGAACGTCGATGGGCGAGGCCCCTCCGTCGACGACCACTTCACCGGCGGTAGCTACGAGAAGCCGCGTGAGATCACGGTCGACATCAAGCCCGACGTGCTCTACCCCAATCACGACGGCATCGACTTCTACCACCATTACGAGGAGGACATCGCGCTGTTTGCCGAAATGGGCTTCAACATGTTCCGCATGTCCATCTCCTGGAGCCGCATCTTCCCCAATGGCGACGATGCCGAGCCCAACGAGGCGGGTCTCGCGTTCTACGACCGCGTCTTCGACGCCTGCGCCAAGCACGGCATCGAGCCGCTGGTAACGCTCTCGCACTACGAGATGCCCTACCACCTGGTCGAGAAATACAACGGTTGGGCCTCCCGTGAGCTCATCGGCTTCTTTGAGAACTACTGCGCCACTGTGTTCGAGCGCTACCAGGACAAGGTGAAGTTCTGGCTCACTTTCAACGAGATCAACTGCGGCACCATGGACATGGGTGCCATGATGGAGACCGGCCTCATCCAGGGCTTCGAGGGTCCGGCGTCCGCCATCAAGACCACGCCGCAGCAGCGCTACCAGGCCCTGCACCATCAGTTCGTGGCGCATGGCCGCGTGGTCAAGCTCGCCCACGAGAAGTACCCGCAGTTCAAGATGGGCAACATGGACTGCTTCATCCTGAGCTACCCCGGTACGTGCGACCCCGCGGACGTGCTCGCCAACGAGCTCGAGATGAACCGCATGAACTGGTACTGCTCCGACATCCAGGTGCGCGGTGCCTACCCGTTCTACGCCAAGCGCTTCTGGGCCGAGAACGATATCGAGCTCGCGATGGAGCCCGGTGACCTCGAGGATATCGCCGCCGGCAAGGTGGACTTCTACACTTTCTCCTACTACATGTCCGGCACCGTGAGCACGCATGCCGACCATGAGATGACCGAAGGCAACATGACCTTCGGCGGCAAGAACCCCTACCTCAAGAGTACCGATTGGGGCTGGCAGATCGACCCCGAGGGTCTGCGCATCGCTCTCAACATGATTTACGCCCGCTACGAGATTCCGCTGATGGTGGTCGAGAACGGCATGGGCGCCTACGATACGGTCGAAGAGGACGGATCGATCCACGATCAGTACCGCATTGACTACCTCAAGAGCCACGTGAAGGCCATGGGCGAGGCCGTCGCCGACGGCGTGGACCTCATCGCCTACACCTGGTGGGGCCCCATCGACCTCGTCTCCGCCGGTACCGGCGAGATGCGCAAGCGCTACGGTTTCATCCACGTGGACAAGTACGACGACGGCACCGGCACCTACGAGCGTCGCCGCAAGGACAGCTTCTTCGCGTACCAGAAAATCATCAAGTCCAACGGCGCCGAGGGGCTCGAGTAATGGCGCAATCCAAGATCGTCTTCCTCGATGTGGACGGTACAATCACCGACTACGAGAACAACGTGCCGCAGTCTGCGAAGGACGCCATCAAGGCGGCCCGCGCCAACGGGCACCGCGTGTACATGTGCACCGGCCGCAGCAAGGCCGAGAACCCGCCCGAGATCTGGGAGATCGGCTTCGACGGCATGATCGGCGGCAACGGCTGCTATGTGGAGTCCGAGGGTGAGGTGGTGATGCATCAGCTCATTACGGCGGAGCAGTGCTGCCACATTGTGGACTGGCTGCACGGGCGCGGGCTGGAGTTCTACCTCGAGTCCAACAACGGCCTGTTCGCCAGCGAACGTTATCGCGAGGCGGCCGGCCCGATCATGAGACTCTACGCCAAGGGCAAGGGTGCCAGTGACGAGGACGCCGAGACCTCGGCCCATGCGTTCATGGACACGCTCATCTACGATGGCGAGCTCTATCGCGACGACCTCAACAAGGTGAGCTTCATCCTGTCGACCTACCAGGATCATTTGGACTCCGTCGAGGAGTTCCCCGATCTGGTGGCGCGCACCTGGGGCGGCAAGGGCGAACATGCCCTGTTTGGCGACCTGGGCGTGAAGGGGCTCGACAAGGCGCACGCCATCCGTGTGCTCGTGGAACACTTGGGCGCGAACATGGCAGACACCATCGCCGTGGGCGACGCCAAGGTCGACATCCCCATGTTCGCGTGCTGCGGCGCGAGCGTGTGCATGGGCAGTGGCGGCGACGAGGCCAAGGCCGCTGCCGATTGGGTCACCACGGATGTGGACGACGACGGCATGTGGAACGCCTTTGTGCACTTGGGACTAATCTAAGAAAGCTCCAAAGTAGACCACGCGAATCTATATACATTGCATTGCGGAACGGCTCCGAAGTACGGGGCCGTTCCGTTTTTACGTAAGGCTGTACGACAGGAAACATGCATTTCATCAGGGGTGTACGACAGACAGAACAGGCATAACGGGTTAAGACTTGAAGTGTCTTCGACGGTGTGATGGCTCCATAAGGGGAAGCCGCACGTGGCAAGCGGATGGATGCTAGGATGTCTCGATCTTTTTTTACGCTGTTGCGCCTATGCACAGGGCGGAAGCTGGTTTGGGCGTTTCTCGCCTGTTTCGCGCTGTTGTTCTATGAGCTCGTTCAGCTGATGCTGACTGCGTACGGAAATGCAGGTCAAGTTGAGATCATGGGCATCGATTTGCCACCTCTCGTTCTGGCGGCGGAGGCCTTTGGGCGCTCCGCCGCCCCGTGGCTCATCGTGCCGTTCGTCGTGTGCGCCTATGCCGAAGAGCACTTGGCAAACGGCTACGTTGTGATGATTCAATCGAACGGTGAAGACGCCAAGGTTCTGGCGCTGAAATTCATATTAGTGGCAACTGCCCTCTCGTTATGCACCGCTGTTGCGATGAGCGTATGTATCCTGTTGGTATGCGCGTTGCTCTGTCGCGGTACGCTTGATGCCGCGTACATGACGAGTCTTGCGAGTGCAGGGGTCCGAGTTCTAACAGATTCCATGGCGATCAATTATGCCGGTGCGATCTTGGTCGGCATGCTTCGGGTGGTAGCGATCGGCGCCGCATCCATGGGCTTTGCCTTGATTGCCCGCTGGAAGCACGCCGGGGTGCTCGCTATTCCCATGATATGGCTCACGCTGTCTTATACCCCCGCAATGACGGTTATCGCTGGAGTATTGGGAACTCTAGGTATGCCGCCGGAGAGGCTGGCGAAACCCGTATATAGCCTGATGGCGTATACGGAGACAAGCGCCACGCTGCATGTGTTTCTTTGCTCCGAGATTTCCTTCTGCCTTGTCGTGCTTGCGGCATCGGTGTTGGTTGCGGTCAAGGCACCGCGTTCTCTCCGAATGAAAGCCGCAGGTGTGACCCAAAAACGATTCGATGAGATGAGGAGGGGTCATGCGCAGTGTCCATAGTGCGTCTTCAGCGTTCCGACGGCTTGTCAGTTTCGAGCTGCGGAGGTTCGTGACACCGTTCCGTATGGTATTGACGATGGTTTCCCTCGTTGCGATGGTTGTGCTTGCGCGGGGCAACTTGCTGCAGCAGATGGCGATCGCGGCGCCTCAACTCGCCGACGATGGCATGAGCGTTTCGCCGACTGCTTTTGATATGGCATATCTGGCCCTCAACAACCAGTTGATAACGGGGATTATCCTTCCGATTGTGTGCGGCATTCTGTGCTCCGATCTTGTAGCGCGAGATTATTCGGGTGGGATGCGCACTCTGATTGCGTGCGAGACGCGGGGCGCTTCGACGTATGTAGCGGCAAAACTTGTTACCGCGGCAGTTGTGTGTCAGGGCGTCGTACTACTCTTCATTGCCGCATGCATCCTGGTGTCATGCCTCTTGCTCGATCTCCCCATTGCGATTGAACCTTCTGCATGGCTGGCATCGAGTGGGCCGCAGGACAGTATTTGGGCTCAATACGGGCCAATTCCCATGGGCTGGAATTACGCCGCACTCATTGTTGCGCTTGTCTTGGGTTTTGGGGCGCTTGAAACTGTATTGTCGTGGACTGCCATGGCGGTATGCTCTTTTTTGAAATCTCCAAGCGCGGCTCCGTTGGTTGTTGCTCTGTTTTATGTGATTGCCTCGCAGTTCGAGTCACTGGTCACAAGTTTGGGGATGTTGCTGGGGATTACCTCTTGGATCAAAACGATAGGCTGGATTGTCGATCGCCTGTGTCTGGTGAACTACCGATTGGGGGCTTCATTTTTTCAGGAGTTTGCCGGTGGCGCATATCAGGGGTATATCGCGGTCGCTTCGGATGTTGCAGCGGGCACGTATCCGATTAACAACTGGGCGAGTTTGCTGTCGATGCTTGCGGTTCTATCGGCCATTTCGATGGTGCTGCTTCTTGTCCACGAAAGAAGGCTTCACGGGCGAGCGTGACGCCTCGCATACGCGGAATTGTAGATAGATGGTTTTGAACGTATTGGGGCGATAGAGGGATGAGGTGGTAGAGAGATGGGGGCCTCCACGTCTGTCATCGGTGGTGGACCGGCGATTTCCCTGAGAAACGTGAGCGTTTCGTACAGGGATCGAATTGTTTTCTCCAATGCTTCTCTTGAGGCGAAAAGGGGAGACGTTATCGGGTTTATGGGACCCAACGGCGCGGGAAAAAGCACGATGCTGCGCGTGCTGGCAGGTCTTGTTGTTCCCCGCCAGGGAAGCGGGCAGGTGCTCGGTCATGCGCTGGGAGAACATCGTCATGTTCCTTTTGGCATCATGCTGGAAACCCCTCCGTTCATTGAAGAGAAGACGGGGAGGGAGAACCTTGTTCTCCTTGCGAAGCTCAGGGGCGTCGCAAGCGGAGATATTCAAAAGTACTGCGATGCATGCATGAGGACGGTTGGTCTGGATCCCAAGCTCAATGTCCCAGTCAAGTCCTATTCGCAGGGAATGAGAAAGCGCCTCGCTTTGGCTCAGTCATTGCTTTTTGCGCGTTTGACTGCTCGCCCGGCATGTTGCCCCTTTTGTTTTCGCTTCTGTTTGGGCTGAACATGATCGGGGCGGTCTTCTCTGTGTGGGGAGATGAGCCGCGCGCGCTTCGAGTGCTTGCCTGCGTTGAATTGGTGCCTGTGCTTACGCTCGTTGCTTCTGTGGGGGAGCAAATGGCCGGTCTTCTGGTTGACGGAACCTCTGCGCACGGCATGCCAGAAGTTGTTTTGCTTGCAGCATTGGATGGATGTTCCGTCCTCGCTTTGTTCTTGCGTGCTTTCGTCACGCGGGGTCGATATGTGGAAGAATCGCGCGAGGAGAAGTGTGTTTTGGTTTCCCCTGAATCGCTTGCGGAACAATTGGGTCCTTTCAACCTGTCTGAACGCGAGCTGTTCGTGTTGATGGAAAGCCTCCGAGGTAGATCTTTGGCCTCCATAGCCAAGGAACTCGGCGTATCACGATCAACGGCGGGAACGTACCGTTTGCGAGCGTATGCAAAGGCAGGCGTCGAGTCGCTTGATGAGGCGCGCGCCAAGTTCACCACGCCCAAGTCGGTACAGACGGCCGAGGTGATGGGGAGGGGTCCTTGCCCAGTGCGTCGGAGCGTCGCTGCTTTGGGTTTGGTGGCATGGTTCGCGCTGGCTGGGTCACTCTTACTACCGTGGAGCGGGTCACGTGCGTGGTTGTGCGACGAGGTGTGGTCGACATTGCCGTCGCTTCTGCTTATGCTGGCATCTTGCTATCTCATTTTCAGCAATCAAGTAGATTCGAGAAAGATGCGACGCGGTATGCTTCGGTATGCCGCGGTGTGTTCCGCACTGATTGTTCCTGTGTCATGTGCGCTGTCTGGCCGTATAGCTACCACTGGGATTCTCCCAGTTCTTTTCAGCTCGTTGGCGTTGTCCGCGCTCGTGGTGGGTTTTGAAAGCGTGGTTAATCTTGCGCGACGTGCTCATTGCGGGATTGTGGAATGCGCCGCGGTGGCTGCCATGGTTCTTTCCGTTTCATCTGCAACGGCTGTGTGGTATACGGTTGCGATCGCAACGTCCGCGGCAATTCTGTGCACGTTGTTAGCGTGGGTTGTGCGCACTGAGAAGCGAGGCGACGAGACCTCGATGCCTGAGGATGTGCGTACGGGTGACTCGAAGACAATGACTCAGACCGTCGGTTTCTTTCCGCGCAGAGAGCAGGCGTTTTGCATCATTGCGGGCTTTTCAATGGTGGGGTGGGGTTTCTACCAGATTAACGAAGTCGCTGTTTTAAACGTCGATGCCATAGCAAGCTTGCCACCGATCTTCTTTGCGTGTTCGACCCTCCTGTACACGAGTGCGCTCTTCTTCATCTGGAATCGCTATGTGAGGAATCGAGAAGTGCTCCTGGCGAGTTTTATTGCGATCATCTGGTTTGCTTCGGCCATGGTGATTATCGGACTGCAGTATTTGGGCTGTCATAACGATGCCTCTCCGATGGGGCACATGATGATCGGTTTTCCGTGCATGGTGCTCGCTGGCATGTCCGTTGACGCACTCCTGTCCTTCCAGGAACAACATAGCTGCAAATCGTTTAGATTTGCCTATCCGGTGGTGCTTCTCGTTGGGCTGGCGATATGGTGTGGAGGTATCGTTGTTGCGGACGCGGCGAAAGCCTTTGCATCGCAGGAAATATCTACGGTATGCATTGTCGCCGGGGGAGCTATGGGGTTCGTGGGCCTTGTGGACACAGGGCGTACGCTGCATAAACGGACAGCATTGAGCTCTACAAGTTCTGAGGCAGTTATTGATGTCCTGATAGGGGCAGGGCTCACGCCGTCTGAGGCGCGGGTAGCGCTGCTGGTGTGTAGCGGCCTCGCTGCCCGAGAGGCGGCAGGAGTGCTATGCGTCGAGTGTAGTACGGTGCGATCGCATTTGAGGAGTGTGTACGCGAAATTAGCGGTGCATACGAGGGCGGAGCTCGAGGTCGCGGTTGCTGCGCTTGTGCGCGAGCACATTCGATAGTGGTTTTCTATAGTGGGCCTCGGCGCATTCGCAAAACTTATATGGAAACATGCGATGGGTCGTCCTTGCGGTCTTGGCGCAAAGCAAATCAAAGCTGCAAAACAAATCAAGGAAATCAAGCGCGCAAAACAAATCAAGGAATGGGTATAGTGTAGGCGAATGAGCATTGTGATCGGAGGCATCGTGAACAACCCCTTTACACCGAATTTCGGTCAAGCACCTTTGTACATAGCGGGCCGCTCTTTTCTGACCGGTGAAATTGAACGGGCGCTCGATCGCGGGTTGGGCGACCCTGCGCTTGCGTCAATCCTTGTTGGTCCCCGCGGAACAGGCAAGACCGCTCTTCTGTCGCACCTCGGATCGTATGCAGAGGGTCATGGATGGATTGCCGTCAACGTTTCCTGCCTTCCCGGAATGCTGCAGGACATCTTGGAACAGACGAAGCGCCGCACGGTTGAGTTTGTCGAGCCTGCACACGATAAAAAGCTGAGTGCAATTTCTATTGGGCAGCTTGGGGGCATTGAATGGGAGCGTCAGGAACCGCCTACTCAAAATTGGCGGAGTCTCATGACGGACATTTTGGAAGAACTTGCTGCTCATGATGTCGGCCTCTATATCACCGTCGACGAAGTCGATCCAGAATTGGATGAAATGATTGAGCTTGCGGCGGTTTATCAGCTGTTCATTCGTGAGGGGCGAAACGTCGGTCTGCTTATGGCGGGTTTGCCCTACAAAGTTTCTGCCTTGCTGAGAGACAAGTCAGTTTCGTTCCTCAGGCGAGCCAGCCAATACCGGTTGGGCAGAATCGCCGACCCGGAGATCTCCACGGCGTTCAAATCAACGGTCGAGGCGGCCGGGGGAGTTGTGGACGAATGCGCGCTGCTCGCCGCTGTTGATGCGACGAATGGATTCCCCTTTATGATGCAGCTCGTCGGCTTCCGCTCCTGGGAAAATCGCGATGCCTCAAATGCGATGACGCTCGATTCGGTGGAAGAGGGCATTGCGATGGCAAAGGCGGATTTGGAAAACCGCATTCTGCGTCCAACTCTCGATGAGCTCTCCGATATGGATATCGCGTTTCTTGAGGCCATGCTCGAAGATGACGAGTTGAGCACGTCGGAGGACATCGCGAAGCGTTTGGGAAAATCTCCGAGCTATATCGCGACCTATCGAAAGCGTCTTTTGGAACAGGGGATTATAGAGCTCCAAGGCCGTTCCAAGCTCCGTATCGCGCTTCCCGGAGTGCGGGAATATCTGCCTGAGTATTTGTCGTGATGCCGTGAGTCCATATGGACGCAGCAACCGACTGCAGGCCGACGGGCGATTCACGACATCCCGCTCTACGCAATCGAGGCACGCGATGCGTGGCTTCCTCAATAGCAAGGCCGCACTTGCCTTTGAGTACGCTCCAAGGCCTAGGATGACGAGGTAACGTTCAGCCGCGAGGAGGAGATGACGATGTCAAAGCTGTACATGATGAGGCACGGACAGACGCTGTTCAACGTGCTCAAACGCAAGCAGGGTTGGTGTGATTCGCCGCTCACCGAGCTTGGGATTGAGCAGGCAAAGCGCGCGGGCGAGGAGCTGCGCGAGCGCGGGATTACGTTCGACCATGCGTATTCGAGCACTTCGGAGCGTGCGTGCGACACCCTCGAGCTCGTGGTGCCGGGCATGCCTTACGAGCGTGTGAAGGGTCTTAAGGAGTGGAACTTCGGCAAGTTTGAGGGCATTACCGAGGACCTGAACCTTACGCCGCCGTTCGGCGACTTTTACGTGCAGTTTGGCGGGGAGGACGAGATGGAGTTCCGTAACCGCCTGTTCACCACCATCACCGAGCTTATGCGTCGCCCCGACCACGAGAGCGTCCTCATGGTGAGCCACGGCGCCGCGTGCGCGCAATTTCCTCGTGCGTTCGGCGTCGAGTTGACGGAAAGGCTCGGTAGGCGGATCGGCAACTGCGGGATATTCATCTACGAGTTCGACGGCGACGCTGGATTCGAGCTGCTCGATGCAATTAATCCTAACGACTAGTGGCTCGCAAGGCGGAGATTGACGTCTGCCGTTTGCCGCCGAATAGCTACCGTTTGCGACTCGCTGTTAGAATTATGCAGCAGTGACTTATACAATAGGAGAACAGCAGCAAGGTTGTTACTCTCCGGGAGGCATCACTTGCGCACTCAAGTCCGGGGGCCTTGTGGTCGCCGTTCATGCGCAGAGATGGTTCGGGGAGTTTTTTCATGCTTATCCTCAAGAAGATCAACAACAACGTCGCCCTCGCGTCGACCGACGCGGGCGAAGAGGTCGTTGTTTTCGGCAAGGGCGTGGGTTTCCACGAGATGCCCTACGAACTTGAGGACGAGTCCGTTATCCAGCGCGTCTTCCGCGATGTGGACGAGAAGTCAATCGACGGGTTCGAGGGCATCTCCGATGAGGTCCTCCTCGTTGCGTCCGACATCGTCGCATTGGCGGACAAGGCTCTCGACTGCAAACTCGCCGGCAATCTCGTCATAAGTCTTGCGGACCATCTCCAATATGCGGTCGAGCGCGCGGGTGAGGGTGTGGCCATCGAAAATCCCCTGTCCCACGAGGTCGCCTTCGTGTATCCGCGCGAGACCGAGCTTGGCCGTCGCGGCATTGAAGTCGTGCGCGAGCGCTTGGGCGTGGAGCTTCCGGAGAGCGAAGTGACCTCCATCGCCTTGCACCTTGTCAACGCCGAGGTTGACGGCATGGGCAGCGCCCAGGACATGGACCTCGTTATGAAGAGCACCGTCATCCTCGAGCGCGCCACGCAGATCATTGAGGGCCAGCTTGGCCAAACGCTCGACCGCACCTCTTATGCGTACGTGCGCTTTGTGGCGCACCTGCGCTTTCTCATCCGCCGTCTTATGCGGGGTAGCTGCAAGGAGACCGAGAACTCGGGTCTGTTCCGCCAGGCGGCTCGCGATTTCCCCGACGCCTATCGTTGCGCGGCGGGTTTTAACGAATACCTCAAACGTGAATATAACTGGAGCTGCTCCGATGAGGAGATGCTCTACCTCATGATGCACGTCAACCGCCTGCGACAGGGTTGATCACGCACATCCAGTCGTCATATCGCACATGCCAGGGCCCGGCCAGGCGATGGACAAATAGGTTTGATCAGATTCTTTGGAGAGAAAGGACTGAGACATGGCAGGAAAGTACGACGACCTCGCGCGCGCCATTCTTGAGAATGTGGGCGGCAAGGAGAACGTCAACAGCGTCGCGCATTGCATCACCCGCGTGCGCTTCAAGCTCAAGGACGAGGGCAAGGCTAACACCGAGGCCATCGAGAAGCTCGAGGGCGTAATCAAGGTCATGCAGGCCAACGGCCAGTACCAGGTCGTGGTGGGCAATAAGGTTGAGGACGTATACGATGCCGTCGTCGCTGTGGGCGGTCTTGTCGCGGGCGGGGAGATCGACGCCGAGGACGACGCACCCAAGGGAATTGCCGCCAAGGCCATTGACCTCATCTCGGGTATCTTCGCCCCCATGCTCGGCACCTTCGCGGCCGCCGGTATCATGAAGGGCATCCTTGCCGCCATCACTCAGTTCGTCCCTGAGTTCGCCAACGATGGCGCTTACACCATTCTGTACACCATCGCCGACGGCATGTTCTATTTCCTGCCGGTCATTTTGGCGTACACCGCCTCCAAGAAGTTCAGGATGAACGAGTTCACGGGCATGGCAATCGGCCTTGCGCTCGTGTATCCCACGATGGTCGCCCTTACCGGCGGCGAGGTCGTGGGCAGCATCGATCTCGGCTTCGCTGGAACCTTCTCTTGGTACGCCACGTTCCTGGGCATCCCTATCATCATGCCCGCCTCCGGTTATACGAGTTCGGTTATTCCGATCATCCTCATGATCTGGTTCGGCTCCACCGTGGAGCACTGGTGCAAGAAGTGGATGCCCGCGTCCGTCAAGATGTTCTTCACGCCCCTCGTCACCATGACCGCCTCGATTGTGCTCGGCTATTTGGTCATCGGCCCCATCGCCACGCTGATCACCAACCTTCTGTCCCTGATCTTCTCCGCCCTGTTTGGCCTGCCCGTTATCGGCTCCGTGCTCGGCTGCACCATCGTCGGCGCGTTCTGGATGTGTCTCGTGATCTTCGGATTCCACTGGAGCCTCATGCCCATCGCGCTCGTGAACCTCACCACGCTGGGTTATGACTACATTCTTGGTGCCGTGATCGCCCACTCCTTCTCCCTGGGCGCCGTGCTCTTTGCCATGTATCTCAAGAACAAGGACGAGAACTTCCGCGGCATCTGCCTGCCCGCCATCATTTCCTCCTTCTTCTTCGGCGTGACCGAGCCCGCCATCTACGGCGTCGCCCTTCCCGACAAGAAGGCCTTCGTGGTTGCGAGTATCGGCTCCGCCGTGGGCGGTCTCATCATCGGCCTCACGGGTGCCATGGTGTACATCTCCGGTGGTCTGGGTGTCTTCAACTGGCTGTCCTTCCTCCCGACCGACCCTGCGAGCACCGTGGGCATCATGCACATGGTCTGGGCGATCGTCGCCTCCCTCGCCGGTGCCGCCGTGGGCTTCGTGATCGAGTACGCGACCTATAAGCCGGAGGCCGCCAAGTAGGCGTCCGCTCCCGGCTGTGCGTCTGCACGTACCGTATAGCGAATAGCGAATAACGGCCCGGCGCGTTCGG
>OBJP01000428.1_pt1 | contig 31378 bp, 27 predicted proteins | sample 1519821 | NCBI WGS metagenome assembly OBJP01 (sample SAMN04209218, study PRJEB22552) | human gut metagenome | biome: gut; material: feces | host: Homo sapiens | place: USA: Oklahoma | reverse complement strand
CCGCCTATAAGTCGTGCAATATCGTGCGCCTACTGCAAAAGCGCGGCGCACGCGTAAAGGTCGTCATGAGCGAGCATGCCACGGAGTTTGTGGGGCCGCTTACCTTCCGCGCGCTCACCAATGAGCCGGTCGCGGTGGGCCTGTTCGACGACCCCTCCGACCCCATCCACCACATTTCGCTGGCGCAGGAGCCCGACCTGGTGGTCGTGGCGCCCGCGACGGCCAATATCATCGCTAAGATGGCCAACGGCATCGCCGATGACCTCATCTCCACCACGCTGCTTGCCACGCCGCGACCCATCGTGATTGCACCCGCCATGAACAATGGCATGTGGAAGGCTCCGGCGACACAAGCCAACATGGCCACGCTGCGCGACCGTGGCGTCCATGTGGTGGGACCCGGCAGCGGCTACCTTGCCTGCGGCGACGTGGATACGGGACGCATGAGCGAGCCCGAGGACATCGTCGAGGCCATCTGCGATGCGCTCGACCCCGTGCCTCAGGACCTTGCGGGCAAGCGCATCGTGATTACCGCCGGCCCAACGCACGAACCGATCGACCCCGTGCGCTTCATTGGCAACCGGTCGTCGGGCAAGATGGGCATCGCCCTGGCAGGGGAGGCCGTACGCCGCGGCGCTGCGGTCACACTCGTGCTGGGACCGACGTCGCTCGATGTTCCCCGCGGCGTGGAGTGCGTGCGCGTGCAGACCGCCGCAGAGATGCTGCAGGCGGCGTTGAGCGCCTTCCAGACGGCCGACGCTGCCATTTGCGCTGCGGCCGTCGCCGACTACACTCCCGTATCCCCTGCGGACCATAAGCTCAAAAAGGCCAACGAACGCTTGGATCGCATCGAACTCGTCGAGACGGTCGATATTTTGGCCGAGCTCTCGCGCCAAAAGGGCGAGCGTTGTGTGATCGGCTTTGCGGCCGAGACCGAAAACGTCGTGGAGTACGCCGAACGCAAATTGGCCCGCAAGGGTTGCGACGCGATCATCGCCAACGATGTCTCGCGTGCGGATTCGGGCTTTGGAACGGATACCAACAAGGCCTGGATTGTGAGCACAACGGGCACGCAAGAACTACCCGTGCTAACAAAACCCCAGCTCGCAGATACAATTTTGGACTTGCTTCAAAATTTGTAAAAAAGTTCTTGCACAAGGACAAAGTTTCGGGTTAATATACTCCCTGTTGCGAGCGAGAGCAGAGCAACAAACAAAAGCTTCGGGACGTGGCGCAGCTTGGTAGCGCACTTGACTGGGGGTCAAGGGGTCGCTGGTTCGAATCCAGTCGTCCCGACCAGAAGTTTGCAGGTCAGGCACCTAGTGCCTGACCTTTTTTGTTTTTAATCACCATGATTATTTTGCTTAAAGCAACAACGTTCCCGCTCGATGTGATTACCGAATCAAAACGTGTACATCAGCCACCATAATCGACATTTTTCGACATGTTTGGAGGCTGATGAACACGAATGCGAAATCCCCCGCCCAATAGCACCCTCCACATGTCTGGACTCTCTATGGCTTCGCTGGATAGACATCGCCGGAACGGGTATAGTATCGAAAGTTTTGTCGTTAACCAGCGGGGGAGTCCTGTGGGCATCAAAAAGAAGATCAAAAAGGAGCTTATCGGCACTTCCGATTACCCGTCGAATAAGATCTTTACGATCTCCAATTTCATCACCTTTACGCGCCTGATCCTCACCCTGGTATTTCTGTACCTGTTTGTGACGGATAACAACCGCGTCATCGCTATCGTTATCTACGCCGTTGCCGCCTCCACCGACTGGATGGACGGTCAGATCGCCCGCATGACCAAGACGGTCTCGTGGCTCGGCAAGGTCATGGATCCCATTTGCGACCGTGCGCTGCTGTTCACCGGCGTGCTGGGATTGGTGGTTCGCGGAGAGTTGCCAATCTGGGTCTGCGTGCTCATTATTGGCCGCGATATCTATCTGGGCATCGGCACGCTTATCGTGCGTCATTATCACCGTCGCCCCATCGACGTCGTCTTCCCCGGAAAGATTGCCACGGCGCTGCTCATGACCGGCTTCTCGCTCATGCTGCTCGGGTTCCCCATTGTTGACGGCCTGCATCTTTTACCTTCAACCCTTAAGGCCTTCCCGGGCCTCAACGGAAGCTCGGTGCCCCTCGGCATCTTCTTTGTGTACGGCGGCGTGATCTTCTCCATGCTCACGGCTGTCATCTACTCCATTAAGGGCGGAGTGGCCATTAAACAGGCTCTCGCGCATCCCGAGGACGAGGACATCGACTTTCTGAACCCTGAAATCGAAGACTGATTCGTTGGGGTATGATTACGTACGGTTCATTATTTGCGGCACGTCCGCGATAAGTTAGGGGTTGTCATGGACAACATGGTTAACAATATGCCTCAGAATGATAAGACTGCTGACGCCACCTGCGTATTCCGCGTGCCTTCAAGCGACGTCACCGTTCCCGACCTCATGGCCAACGTGCGCATCACCGCCCCCGTTCTGTCCATCGTCAAGGGTCCGCAGACTGGTGCCGCCTTTGAGCTCGAGGACGACGTGACCACCATCGGCCGCGATCCTGCGAACGGCATCTTCCTCAACGACATGACTGTTTCGCGCAGCCACGCGCGCATTATTCGCGAGGGCCTCGGCGCTCACATCGAGGACCTGGGCTCGCTCAATGGCACCTGGGTTGACGGTGCCATCGTCAATGCAGCCCCGCTGCACGACGGTTCTTCCGTCCAGATCGGTACGTTTACGCTCATCTACCACGAGAGCACGCCGGAGCGCATCGAAACCGGTGAGTAGGGCATGGCCGAACGCAACTATCTGAGTATCGGCCAAGTCGTCAATCTTCTTCGAGGCGCATACCCCGATCTTTCGAACTCAAAAATTAGATTTCTAGAGGATGAGGGGCTCATTACCCCTCATCGTACGCCAAAGGGATACCGGCAGTACTCCAAGGAGGACGTTGATCGCCTGGAGGTCATTCTGCACCTGCAAAAGACCCGCTACATGCCGCTCAACGTGATTAAGCAGCGCTTGGAAAACGCCACGGACCTGTCAACGCTCGCCTACGAGGTTGGCTTGCTGTCCGATGTTCCGCTCAAGACTGAGCCCAAGGAGACTAAGCAAAAGCTGCATCCCATCGAGACCATTCCCGATATGCTGGGCGTCGAGATTTCGTTTATCCGGTCGCTCGCCGAGAACGACCTCATTCGCATCATCAAGAGTCCGCAGAATCGCGAGCTTGTCGATGGCCGCGATTTTCCGATCATCCGCTACTGCTCCGAGCTGTCACGCTTCCATATCGAGCCGCGCAACCTGCGTCAGTACGTGTCTTCCGCCAACCGCGAGTCCTCGATGTTTGAGCAGGTGCTCGTGAGCATGCTCGGAATGGATACTTCCGATGACGAGCGCGACGCCAAGCTCGAGCGTGCGTTTAAGAAGCTTCACGACCTGACGGAAAGTGTGCACACTGCGCTGCTCAAGAACCGCGTTTTTGAGTCGCTCAACGCCGTGGTCGAGGACGCCGACATCGATGCACTCGATGAGGAAATCACTCGCTCCGAGTCCACCAAGGCCAAAAACGAAGAGGCAGACGCGCCGGCTTCGCACGAGGATTCTCTCGTAAAGCCGCTCAAGGTCGTCGCCCCTTCGCACTCCGGCACCGCCACCGCGGCCAAATAACCTCTGCCGCTTATCCGGCAACCCATTGAAAGGTCATGCAATGTACGACTTCGAATCTCAAATCGTCGACATCCCCGACTATCCCGAGCCCGGAGTCATCTTTAAAGACATCACGCCGCTCTTTGGCAATCCCGAGGCGCTTAAAGCCATGACCGATGCCCTCGCCGAGCACTTTGCCGGCATGGGAATCACCAAGGTCGTGGGTCCCGAGGCTCGCGGCTTTATGGTTGGTGTACCGGTGGCTGTAGCCCTTGGCGCCGGCTTTGTTCCCGCACGTAAACCGGGCAAGCTGCCGCGCGAGACCGTAAGCCAGAGCTACGAGCTCGAGTACGGCACCGATTCAATTGAGATCCATGCCGACGCTATCAGCTCTAAAGATACCGTGTTGATTCTGGACGACTTAGTCGCGACGGGCGGAACCGTCGAGGCAACAGGTAAACTGGTGCGAGATATGGGCGCAAAGCTTGTCGGTTACGGTTGTATCCTTGAGCTTGCGTTTCTCAACCCGCGCGAGAAGCTCACGCCGTCTGATGACGATGTGGAGCTCTTTAGCCTGGTGACGGTGGACTAGCCGTTACCCTTAGTTACTGGAAAGGAAGCTACATGCGCACAGCAAACACGCATAAAAACATGGCACGCTGCGCTGCTACGGCAACCCTCGCTTGTGTTTTGGGCTTGGGCCTCGCGGTTCCTGCCTACGCCGATACCGCATCCGACCTTGCCGCTGCTCGTACTAAGCTCGAGCAGATCGGTACCCAAACCCAGCAGATTTACGATGAGCTCGCCACGCAGACGCAGGCGCTCGATCAGACTGCTGGCGAGATCACGCAAAAGCAGCAGGAGATCGCCGATGGTCAGTCCAAGCTCTCGACCTATGTCGCCGGCGAGTACAAAACCGGCGGCCTGAGCCTACTTCAGGTTCTGACGGGTGTCGATGACCTGAGCGATATGCTCAACCGTCTGTTCTACTACGGCAAAGTTTCCGATAAGCAGGCTCAGACCATTCAAGAGGTCAAGGAGCTTAAGCAGCAGCTCACCGATAAGCAGGCCGAGCAGGAAAAGAACGTCGCCGCTACGCAGAAAAAGGTCGACGAGCTTAACGCTCAGCAGGCTGAAGCCCAGAACGTCGTAAACTCCCTGGATTCACAGCTGCAGGCCGAGCTTGCCGCCGAGGCCGAGGCCAACGCCGCGCTGCAGGCCGGCATCAACGCCAGCACCGCCGAGAAGGCCACGGTGAGCAACGAGACTGCCGGTACGACCGAGAACACCAATGACAACCAGGGTGGCGGCTCGAATCAGCCCACTCCGGCTCCCACTCCGGCACCCGCTCCGACCCCCGCTCCCGCTCCCGCTCCAACTCCTACGCCTTCTGCTCCGAGCCAGTCCGTTGACGGCGGTAGCGTTGTATCGCGCGCCTACAGCAAGCTCGGATGCGCGTATTCCTGGGGCGGTATTGGACCGAACAGCTTTGACTGCTCCGGTTTTGTGAGCTACTGCCTCACCGGCCGTTATTGCCGCCTGGGTACTACTGGCACCTTTATGGGCTGGACCCGTGTGTCCGATCCGCAGCCGGGCGATGTCGTGGTCAACTCGTACCACACCGGCATCTACATCGGCAACGGCCAGATGATCCATGCCTCGGACTACAATACGGGCGTTATTATCAGCTCTGTTGCCGCTGGCATGAACAACAACTACATCTTTGTGCGCTACTAGTTGCAGCTTACGGCGAACGAATCAGACCCCGCAGCTTTTTGACTGCGGGGTCTATTTTTTGCGAAAGTCATAGGATTTTTCAGAACAACAAGTCTATCTAGTTTTGAATACTAGATGCTCGCCTTGTCACGCGCACAAGTGGCTATAATTGTTGTGGACTATTAGAAAGGAGCCTCCATGAGCTGGGCACTTATTTCCGATTCGAGTTGCAACCTTCGCGATTGGCATCCAACCGCCCCCAATACCACCTTTGCGTTTGCCCCGCTTAAGATACGGGTGGGGGAGCGCGAATTTGTCGACGACTTATCCCTCGACGTTCACGAACTCAACGTTGCCATTCAGTCGGAATCGAGCGCGTCGTCCAGTTCTTGCCCCAGCGTAGGGGAGTGGAGCGAGCTCTTTAAACTTGCCGACAAGACAATCTGCATGCCTATCTCGGAGGGTGTGTCTGGCAGCTACAACGCCGCTGCAACTGCGCGCGATATGGTGCTTGCCCAAGAACCCGAGCGCCAGATTCACCTGGTTAACTCGCGTGCCGCTGGCGGCAAAATGGACCTGATCTTTTTGCTGTTCGACCGTTATCTTACGAACAACCCCGACATCTCTTTTGAAGATGCCTGTGCCTATTTTGATGAACTGGAGCAGAACAGCAAGATTCTCTTTAGTCTGTGCAACTACGAGAACCTTGCCAAGGCGGGCCGTATCCCCAAGGCGGCTGGCATCATCGCCAACAAGCTCAATATCCGCATCCTGGGAACGGCAAGCGAGGCAGGCGAGATCAAGCTGGTAACCCACACCCGTGGCGAGAAGAAGATGATCGGCAAGATCATCGAAAACATGGAAGCCGAAGGCTTTACCGGCGGTGAAGTCATTATCGACCACGTCGAGAACGAGTCGGGCGCCCAGGCGCTCGCCGACCGCATTGTTGAGCGTTGGCCCGGCTCTAAGGCCATCATCATGCCTTGCAACGGCCTTGATTCCTATTACGCCGAGATGCACGGCCTGATCATCGGCTATGGCATGGGCGTAGCCTCGGGCCGATAGAGCATGAACGTTGGTGGGACAAAATAATCAGTAGTATTTGTCCCAGGAGTGATAGCGAGTTCAAGCTAGTTTCCGCTATCGACCCTGGGACTAATACTGCTGATTATTTTGTCCCACCACACCGCAGCTCCGCTAGCTGCTAAACCCGTTGAACTTAAGATAACTCATCAGGTACGCCTTCGAAACGAAGGACGATACCGCGCTGCGAACAAGCAGAGACTCACGCGTTACCTGATGCGCAGTATCGGGAACAGGCGTCTGCTCGACGGAAAACGCCGAACGAATCGATGCCTCAAGCTGATCAACCACATAATCGAATGCCGTCGGGGCATCGTAGCTCAATCGCTGGATATTAAAGAGTGCCTGGACCGCGGCAATAGGTAGCACCTGTTTAAAGATGCAAATGGCAATCAGACGCGCAATCTGCTCGCGACCATACTGCTTTTTAACGGGGGCGGGAACCAAGCCAACCTTTACATAGTTATTGATCATCGAAGGCGTAATAACGGGTTGCTCAACACAAATAGAAAGCGGCTCCATCCACAGCGAGACATACTCAATCACCTGGTCGCGATAGAGCGTCACATTGGGCAGCTGATCATAGCGCGGCAGGCTCAACGTATTGAGTTTACGCACGATATCGGACTGGATAAATGCATCGGGCAGCACCGTTGGCTGAATATCCTCAGGCTTAATGCTGACCGACGTATCGGACATCGGAATGACGTGTTTTACATGGTTCATGAGGACCCTCCGTTCATTATCTATATTGTATTCTAGATTATCTAGTTTTGCATACCACGTATTACGAAGCCGCAGCATAAAGATGGGGTCGATGCGAACGTGCATCGACCCCATTATGTTAGAAGATAACAACATTACATAAGATATATTATCGTACTTATCCGCGGAGAAACGCGTATGCGCTAGTTGCGGCTATGGCTCCGTCAGAAACGGCGGTCACAACCTGGCGTAGGCGTTTGGAACGGATGTCGCCAGCAGCGAATAGACCTGGCGTGCGTGTCGCCATGGATTCATCAGTCAGAATGCCGCCATCAGGCGCCAGATCGACTAAATGCTCAACAAGCTCGGTATGGGGTTGCGTGCCGGTAAAGACAAAAATGCCAAACGAGCCAGGCTCAAATGACTCGGTATGAATTTCCCCGGATGCATTGTCCTTAAAGGCAATCGTCGTTGGCATCGCTTCACCAGAAAGTTCAACAATACTAGTTTGGTACCTAACTGTAATATTGTCCTTTTCGAGTACTTTCTGAACAACACCACCAGGCGCACGAAACTGGTCGCGGCGCAGCACGATGGTCACACTGCTGGCAATATCTGACAGGAACAGAGCCTCCTCGCAGGCAGCATTGCCGCCGCCGATGACAAAGACCTGTTTGCCGCGGAAGAACATACCGTCACATGTTGCGCAATATGAAACGCCACGACCGCGATACGTATCCTCGCCAACAAAACCAGCAGATCGCGGCGTGGCACCCATGCAAGCGATAACGCTCGAGGCCAGCGTATCGCCCATATCGTGATGCACCGTAAACAGCGCTGCATCGGCATCGTAATCGACACCCGTAACCATGCTCCATGCGACCTGAGCTCCCAAGCCCTCTGCATGCTGCTGAAAACGCTCGCCGAGTTCGGCGCCACTCAAGAGCGGAATGCCCGGATAGTTCTCGACTTCATTGGTCGTGGCGATCTGTCCACCCGACATGCCCTGCTCAATCACGGTCGTCGTCAGGTTGGCACGCGCAGCGTAAATGGCGGCAGCATAGCCCGCGGGGCCTCCACCGATAATCGCAACATCAATCGGCTGATCGGTAGTCATGAAGAATCCTCTCGTCGAAACGTTGTCGTTCTTTGCGCTCATACCCAAATTTACGTGAACATGACACTCATGCACTACAATGATAAATCGCGTAACAAAGCTGAAGGGGAGTTATCGATGGATCAAACGCAGACGAGCAATAGCGCTCCCCTGCCCATGCAAGCCACTCCCCAACCGGAGCAAATGACCGTTTCACCTGCACAAAAACCCCTGGTAACCATTGTGCACGCATCGGTTGGATCGGGCCACAAAGCCGCCGCCAACGCGATTGCACAAGCATTTGACCTTATCCGCGGCACCAAGGGAATCCCTAAGGATATTGAGATCGAAGTCCTAGATATCCTCGATTTTGGACGCATTAGGTTCGATGGCAATAAAACAGCAGCGTCGTTTACCGGCGCCACGCGTCCCATTTACGACCTGACCTGGCGATATACGCTTACAGGACATCTGCTCTGGGGTGGCGGCACGGCATGGTCGCGAATTATGTTCCCCGCCTTCAACGAATACGTCCGGACCCGCAGGCCCATAGCCGTGGTCGCAACACACATTACGGCGGCCAACGTCGCTGTGGGCGCCCGCGTCATCACGGGTATCGATTACCCGGTCATCTGCGTACCAACAGACTATGAAGTCGAAGGCTTTTGGCCCCACAAGGACACCGACCTGTTCTGCGTGGCCAACGAATTTATGGCCGAGACACTTCGCCCCCGTAAGGTTCCCGAGACCAAGATCCGCATTACAGGCATCCCCATCCGCGCCGGGTTTGATACGGACTACAATCGCGAGGAAGAACTCGAGAAGTTCAATCTCCCCGCTGACAAGACAGTTGTGTTGGTGATGGCCGGTGCCAGTTTGCCTCAACCGTACGTTCGCTTTCGCGCGGAGATGGACCGCACACTCCCCTTCCTGCGCAGCTTCGAGGACATGCACTTTGTCTTTTTGCCGGGCAAGGATGAGGAATACGCCACCCGCCTCAAGACGCTCTTCGACGCCATGAAGCTCGAAAATGTCACGGTTCTAGACTACGTGGACGACATGGCGGCCCTCATGCACGGCTGCGACCTGGCAATCCTCAAATCGGGCGGACTCACGGTCACCGAGTGCCTATGCGCACATCTGCCGATGATCCTGCTGGGCAAATCATACGGTCAGGAAAAGGCAAACACCACGATGCTCACCGGTATGGGCGCCAGCATGCATGTCACCACCGCACGAGAACTCATCGTAACCCTACGTCACTTGCACGACCGTCCTGAATCACTCAAAGCCCTACTCATCAACGGCGAAGTACTACGCCGCCCCCACGCAGCCGAAGACATAGCCATCGCCACCATGGAGCTCGTAGGCAAACCCCAAAAGCGCAAACGAGCCTTCTGCCGCTTCTACTGGGGCGGCAAGCCTGCGCATATCCGCTAACATTGGACTGTCCGCCGTGGCGCAGGCCGCCCACACATATCATTCCATGCTCAAACATTCTCGCTTCGCTTCGCTCGCTGCGAAACTGCGCGTGGAACGATATGTGTGGGCGCCCTGCGCCACGGCTATACGTACGCACTAGCAGCCATATCGGTTACCCTACGAAAAGCAGCGAAGGGGAACTCGGAAACAAGTAATCAAAGTAATCCGATCTGACAAAGGAGCCGTCTCTTTGTCAGATCGGATTACTTGTTAGACACAGTTTCTAGATACAGCATTCGGCTTCAGATGGGAAGCCATAACCGATTGCGAGCATGTAAACGTAGCTCACCCCTGGGAGGCCCCTATATATCGTCCCGCGCGCAGTTTCGCAGCGAAGCGAGAATGTTTGAGCACGGGATGATATATAGGGGCCTCCCAGGGGCGAGCGGGCATTACGACGCCCATTTTCAACGAAGAAATGGGCTAAGCCACACCAGAAGAACCGAAGCCTCCGTTGCCTCGGTCGGTTTCGTCTAGTTCTTCTACTTCTATGAGGTTAACCGTGGGGACTTCTTGGATGACGAGTTGGGCGATGCGGTCGCCTTTGTTGATTTGGATGTTGTTGGAGGGATCCAGGTTGATGAGGATAACCTTGAGTTCTCCTCGATAGTGGGCATCGATGAGGCCCGGCGTGTTGACTATAGACAGGCCCTGCTTGATGGCGAGACCGCTACGGGGCTGGACGAAGCCGGCGTAGCCATCGGGCAAGGCGATGGCCAGCCCAGTAGAGACCAGACGACGTTCGAAGGGCTTCAGGACGCAGTCCTCGTTGGAGCGCAAATCCAAGCCGGCATCGGTGGGATGGGCGTATTTGGGAAGCTCGACGGTGGGGTCGAGACGCTTTATGTTGACGGTAATGTTGGGCATGGAATCACCTTAGCTTGTCGAGCTCTTGCAGAAACTCATCGACGTCTTTGAAATCGCGGTAGACCGAGGCAAAGCGGATGTAGGCCACCTTGTCGATCTTGGCCAAGCGCTTGAGCACCATGTCACCCAACTCATGGGACGTGACGGCCGTCAGCGTGCGAGAGCGCAGCTCGACCTCGATGTCGTCGATAATCTCATTGAGCTTCTTAGTATCGATATCACGCTTGATGGTGGCGCGCATCAAGCCGACGAGCAGCTTATTGCGATCGAACCGCTGCTTGGTTCCGTCTGACTTAATGACCTCGATTGGGTCTTCGCATCGCTCAAACGTTGTAAAGCGATAGTTACACGAGCAACATTCGCGACGGCGCTTAATGGTGTTATTTGACTCCTGCATACGGGAATCAACGACGCGGGTATGTGCCTTGCCACATTTGGGACAGCGCATGGTACCTCCTCTTAAACGATAACAAGGGTACCATGCGCAGCGCGATAATGATTACGAACGAGCAGGAACCTTAAGATGCGCACCGGCGGCGAGCGAACCATGCTCCAGATGATTGACGTTACGGATCATGTCGGAAGTCTCTTGCGTGGAAAGGCCTTCGATTGGATATTCCTCGGCAAGCGACCAAAGAGAATCACCAGACTGAACGCGAATGGTCTCATAGGTAACGTTGGAAACGGACTCGGCATACGCGGCGTGACGAGCGCTAAAGACCGACGTAGCGAGGACAAAGAAGAGCGTAAGCGCAACGGCAACGGCGACAATCGTCGGAACCTTCAGGGCAACGCGGCCCGGCGCGGCTACAGCCTGCTGATTGCGAGCAGGCTTTACGGTCAAAGGCTGAAAGCCGGAGCGGCCACCCTGAACAACCGTAAAAGTGTATTCTGCAGACGTCTCGAGCTTAAGGGCGAGGTTTCCCTGGACCATATTCGTTGCGTTCATCATGTTCTCCTCTCGCGTGTTTTGCTGAGAACAGTTTTATCAAGCCGCGCGGACAAAAATGTCTAGCGCGAGAACGAATGTTCGGTTATTATTATCTTCGAACAGTTGTTCCTGTCAAGCAAAATTCGAACATTTGTTTGACATGGGTAGAGAGGATGCCCTGATGGCTCGCAAAATTACCAAGCGTCAGCAGCAAATTTACGACTTCATCAAGGAATATCAGCAGGAGAAGGGTTATCCGCCCAGCGTGCGCGAGATGGCTTCTGCCGTGGGCCTTTCCTCCCCCAGCACCGTGCACGCCCATCTATCTGCCCTGGAGGCGCGCGGGCTACTCAAGCGCGATGCCACCAAACCGCGCGCTCTGGAACTCTTTAACGAGGACGGTTCCTCTGTCTCAATTTCTAAATCTGACGAGCCCACCGCACCTCGCGGAACGGTCTCACTACCGCTCGTTGGTCGCGTCGCGGCTGGGATTCCCATTCTGGCCGAGCAGAATATCGAAGACACATTTACTATCCCGACCGAAATCGCCACTGATCAGGGTTCCTTTATCCTTGAGGTGCATGGGAGCTCAATGATCAATGTCGGTATCTTCAATGGCGATTACATCATCGTCCGTGAACAAAAGAGTGCCATGAACGGCGAAATTGTCGTGGCTATGATTGATGGTTCAGCGACCGTCAAGACGTTCTACAAGGAGCAGGGACGCGTACGCCTGCAGCCTGAGAATGACACCATGGAGCCTATCTATGCAACGAATCCCGTTATCTTGGGCAAAGTCGTCGGCTTGATGCGCCGGTTCTCGTAATGCAAAAACGCATCACCATCTTTGATACCGTCCGCGGGCTTACGATGATTTCAATGGCAGGTTTTCACGCTTGCTACGATCTTGCCTACCTGTACGACTGGGATATGCCCTGGTTTACCCAGTCTGTCTTTCAAGACATCTGGCGCGCCAGCATCAGCTGGGTATTTTTGTTTATCGCGGGTTGGATGTGCACCCTTTCGCGCAACAATATCAAACGTGCCGCCAAATACGCCTTAGCAGCACTCGTCGTCTGGTTGGCAACAACACTTGTCTCAGTTGACGATTCTGTTAATTTTGGCATCATCTACTGCATGGCCGCATGTACCGGCATCGTGGCGTTGACCGATCCCGTCCTTAAGAAGATATCGGCGAGATGGGGCATGTCCCTATGCCTTTTGTTGTTTGCCCTCACCTGGAGCATCCCCAAAACGATCTACCCTGTCCCCTACCTGGCGTGGCTGGGATTTCCGAGCCCTGGGTTTGTCTCAGGTGATTACTACCCCATCATCCCGTTTTTCTTTATGTATCTTGCAGGATACTTCGCCGCACACATAGCGAAGGGAATCGATAAGACCGTCCCTAGCTGGGCCTACGCCAATCCCATCCCGGCGCTCGCCAGCCTTGGACGTCACGCACTCCCCTTTTATCTACTGCGTCAGCCCATGATTCTGGGCTTTTTGGAGCTCGTCTACTCGGTGCGATAACGCTTGAGCCGCGGCGCGATACGAGCCGGCAGCTTCGCAACAATACGAACGCCGCCCTCAAGATATTCCTCGTGCAAAAGGGTTCCCTGTTCATGCACCAGCGTGATGAGGGCGCCCTCGCGATACGGGATTTCAGCGGAGAGTAACACATCGGTGGCAGCCGCCTCGCGAGCAATACGGTCGACGAGATCGTCGAGTCCCTCGCCCGTCTGGGCCGAGAACAGCACGGCCTCGGGATAGCGACGACGGAAACTCAATCGATCAACGCTATCGAGAAGATCGATTTTATTGAACACCGTAAGCGTCAAACGCTCGCCGGCACCGATCTCGTCAAGAACGCGATCGACTGCCTCGAGCTGGCGCTCGTAGTCCTCGTCAGAGGCATCCACAACTTTAAGGATCAGATCGGCACCAAGAACCTCAGACAGCGTGGACTTAAAGGCATCAACGAGACCATGCGGTAGCTTTTGAATAAAGCCAACAGTATCGGTAATCGTCATGCCACGACCGCCGGGCAGGCGATACGAACGTGTCGTCGGGTCGAGCGTAGCAAACAGCTTGTCCTGCGAAAGCACCGTAGATCCGGTCAGACGATTGAGCAACGACGATTTACCCGCATTGGTATAACCGGCTAACGCGACGCGAAACGCCGGTGACTCAATGCGGCTCTTGGATTGAACATCGCGACGCTGTTCAACCTGCTTGAGCTCACGACGAAGCGCAGCGATCTTATTACGAATGAGGCGACGGTCGACCTCGAGCTGACTTTCGCCCTGACCAAAGCGTGAGCCGATGCCGCCGCGCGTCTGTTCCTTGGCGAGATGGCTCCACATGCCACGCAGACGAGGCAACAGATATTGAAGCTGTGCCAGCTGTACCTGTAGGCGTCCCTCACGCGTCTGAGCATGCAGGCCAAAAATATCCAAGATCAGTGCCGTACGATCGATAATCTTTACCGGCTCGCCCACGGCTTTCTCCAAATAGGATTGCTGCGAGGGCGTCAGGTCGTCGTCAAAAATAACGACATCGGCATCCATGCGATGCACCAGGCCGCACAGCTCTTCAACCTTACCGGAACCGATAAACGATTTAGGATACGGCTTTACCAAACGCTGTGACAAGCGTGCCACGCACTGGGCACCAGCCGTGTGGGTAAGACGCTCCAGCTCATCAAGCGAGCGATCGAGCGGCCATGCATTGTCGCGCCACTCAACACCAACTAATATGGCACGCTCGGGCTCGGGTGCCGTGGGAACAAGGGGGAAACGGGCCATTAGGCAGCCTCAATACGATGCAGGATGTCCTCAACGACCTCATCGATCGTAAACTCGTCCATATCAAACCACACGATACGGTCATCGCGCTTAAACCACGAAAGCTGACGTTTGGCATAGCGACGCGAACGCATCTTGATGAGTTCGCGAGCCTCATCCATAGAAATCACGCCATTGAAAGCATCAATGATCTCTTTATAGCCAATTGCCTGCATCGACGTTAGGGCATCTCCCAGCCCCTGGTCCATAAGACCGCGGACCTCATCGACAAGACCCTGCTCAAACATCAGATCGACGCGTAGGTTAATGCGTTCATAGAGCACCTCGCGATTTCGCGTCAAGCCAAACCATAGGGCATGATAATGCTCGCGCGGAACACTAAACTGACTTTTTTGCTGTGCATAGGAGATACCATCATCATGCATCTCGAGCGCACGAATCACACGGCGCACATTATGGGGATGAATAACAGCAGCAGATTCTGGATCGCGCTCGGCAAGCAGGGCATGCAGTTCTTCCTCGCCAATACGCTCGGCAAGCTCCTGATAGCCCGCACGGCGATCGTCCTCAAGTTCACCCGAGGGAAAGTCCATCTCATCAAGGGCGGCCTTAAGATACAGCCCCGTACCCCCGCAAAACACCGGTAGGCGGCCCTCGCCAAGCAAGCGCTCAACATGCGCGCGAGCGTCAGCCTGATAAAGCGCAGCAGAATATGCCACACCCGGCTCTACGATGTCGACGAGACGCAGCGGCGCCGTACACTCATCGGGCGCCATCTTTGCGGTACCGATATCCATGCCGCGATAGATTTGCATCGCATCGCACGACAGCACTTCAGACGAAAGACGAGCTGCCAAACGATCGGCAACATCGCTCTTACCAACCGCCGTCGGACCGACAATCGCAACGGCGGAAAGACCTGCCCCAGGAGCAACCATTAGCGCGGCTCGCCCACAACGGAGCCAGACAAATACCAGGTCTTGGCAACGTCAACGTCAACATCAACGATCTTGCCAACAAGCTGGTCGATGCTATATCCCTCGGGAATGGGCGCATGAACGGTCTGATTCTTGGGGCTCTTGCCCAGCAGCACCGCATCGTTCTTTTTACTCGTACCCTCAATGAGCGCCGGCACCACGGTATGGAGCTCACCCTGGTTGTACTCGTGCGCTGTCGTCTCGATAACCTTGACCAGACGGTTAAAGCGCTCAAGGATGACCTCGTGCGGTGTGGGATCATCAATCTCGGCGGCCGGGGTACCAGCGCGCTTGGAGTAGATGAAGGTATAGGCCTGGGCATAGCGGACCGTCTCGGCAAGCGAGAGCGTCTGCTCAAAGTCTTCTTCAGTCTCGCCTGGGAAGCCAACGATAATGTCGGTCGAGAGCGCGATATCGGGCATACGGTTGCGAATGCGATCGACCAGGCCCAAATAGTCCTCACGTGTATAACGGCGATTCATCTCTTTGAGGATCCGCGTCGAACCTGACTGGACGGCCAAGTGCAGCTGCGGCATAACGGCAGGCGTCTCGGCCATGGCGTCGATGGTCTCGGGCAACAGGTCCTTGGGATGCGAAGACGTAAAGAAGATGCGCTCCACACCCGTATCGCCCACGGCACGCAGCAGATCGGCAAAACGCGGCTTGCCAAACAGATCGCGACCATATGAGTTAACGTTTTGGCCCAGCAGCGTAATCTCACGCACGCCCTGGCGCACCAAACCGGTCACCTCGTCGACAATCTCCTCGAAGGGGCGGCTCTTTTCGCGACCGCGCACGTACGGCACGATGCAATAGGTGCAGAAATTATTGCAGCCCGTCATGATGGGCACCCAAGCGTGATACTGGGTCTCTCGATGCCACGGCATGCTCATGGCATCCGTATCCTCATGCTCATTGGTGCGGATATGACGCTTGCCGTCAAGGAACGCCTCGGCAATGAGCTCGGCCACATGTGCGATGGAATGCGTGCCAAAGATGACATTGACGTTATCGACGTTGGTGAGCAGTCCCTCGCCATCACGCTGCGCGATGCAGCCGCCCACGGCAACCACACGCTTGCCCGAAGGCGAAGGCGGCAGGCTTTTGCAGGAATTGCACTGACCGTACAGGCGAGTATCGGCGGCCTCGCGCACGCAGCATGTCATGAAGACAACAATATCGGCATGCTCAAGATCGAGCGCCATGAGGCAACCATACGAATCGAGCAGACCGCTCACGCGCTCAGAGTCGTGCTGATTCATCTGGCAGCCAAAGGTGCGGATAAAGTAGGTTTTACCGGCAAGAATATCGCGTACGGAACGCTGGTCCATGTGCATAAGTCCTAACGATGGAAGGGAGGCGAATCGAGGCAAGCAGAAGCTATGCCACAGGCTTAACATCATCCATGACGACGTTATCCATAGCAGCTCGATTGATCTGGTGAACGTAGATAGAAAGGCGGATGGCCGTGCGCGACTCCCCGTTAATGAGGATATCGGAGAACACGGGCGCGCAGGAAATATCAAAACCGGTTGGAATCAAAAAACCGCGCGCGATGGCAACGGCCTTAATGGCCTGGTTGACAGCACCGGCGCCGACACACTGGATGTTGACGGGTACACCATCCTTGACCATGCCGGCGATGGCGCCGGCAACGGACGCGGGCGATGATTTGCTTGATACCTTCAGGCAATCCATGAAGAAACTCCTGCGTTTAAAAGTACGTTTTAACTGCAATAACTGTATCGTACCGAGAGGACTCGGTAAAGGCACTATTCCTCTTTGGCAAGATCGAATGTCACGGTGATTCGATCACGCGAAACGCGAATCTTTGGGTCGCCGCAAAGGTTGAGATAGTACCGGGCAGCAAGGTCATTAAAGTCGCGCTCCACAGCGCGCGAAAACTGTGCCATGTCATCCTTGGCAATACGTAGCCCACGACGATCTTTCGCAAGATCGACAGGAGCCGGCGCATGCGAGGATGAGTCACGCTCGCGCAGCAGACGCGCAGTCACACCGCGAACGGGCTTAATCTGCCCTGCCAAAATGCGATGGGCCGTGCGCTCGGACATCTCAAGACCCAAACCCGAACAGATACGGATAAAGTCCTCGGCATCAGAGGCAAGGCCCAAACGATCGACAACCGGAAGCTCGCTCTCGTCATCAATAAACAGGAGACGAGACGTATCGAGCCGACTTGACGCCTGAGCATAAAGAGTCGCGGCAATCTCAGACGGAGAACCAAGATAGACATCACAACCACGCAGCTCCTCAAGCGCAAACTCACAGGCGGCGCGAATAATATTATGAGGACCGCGAGCACAGACATAACGTCCGTCCTCATCCTTGACGGCCTGGGGCCAGCTGGACTGATCGGCACGCTCACTGAGGCGGTCGGCTGCAACGCTCACCTTAAAGGCTGAACCAAGATCGACGCCAGACGTGACCACACGGGCCTCGTCGGTGTTCTGCTTGATCGAAAACAATGCCATGCCACGACCATGAACGCCCCAACGATCCATCTTCATGCTCTCGAGCTTGGAGGTAACGCGGGCATCGAAGATTCGCTCTTGCATATCCTGCGGAACGCCCGAACCGTTATCCAGAAAGACAAGCGTGCGGACGCCATCTTCCTTGGTCGTGGCGAGATAGACCTTGTCGGCGCCAGCATCGCGAGCATTTCGGAGCATTTCGATGACGATATCCTCGACATGCTGAATGTCGTGCTTTGCCTGGCGCCGCTCGGCCTCCGAAACGCGGAGGCGAACATACCCCTCGCCAAGGTTCTCCTCGACGCGAAGGTTGCCCTCCCCCGACATCGACGCGATAAATGAGATGAGCTCGTTCGCGTCGCTCATGTTATTTAGCGATATCGACAGCGCGGCTCTCGCGAATCACGACGACGCGCACCTGACCGGGATACTCCATCTCTTCCTCGATCTGATGGGCGATATCGTGAGCCAGAACCGTGGACTGGGCATCGGAGATCTTGTCCGGCTGAACCATGACGTGGACCTCGCGACCAGCCTGCATGGCATAGGTACGCTCGACGCCGTCATGGGAGTTGGCAATCTCCTCGAGCTTCTCAAGACGCTTGATGTAGTTCTCGGCAGACTCGCGACGGGCACCGGGGCGAGAGGCAGAGACAGCATCGGCGGCCTGTACCAGGACATCGAGCACCGTGTTGGGGTCGACATCGGCATGGTGAGCCTCGATAGCGTGGACGATAACGGGCTTCTCGCCATAACGACGGGCGAGCTCGGCGCCGATGACGGCATGCGGGCCCTCGACGTCGTGGTCGATTGCCTTGCCCAGGTCGTGCAGCAGGCCGGCGCGCTTGGCGGTCACAACGTCCAGGCCAAGCTCGGAAGCCATCACGCCGCACAGATCAGAGACCTCAAGGGAGTGCTGAAGCACGTTCTGACCAAACGAAGTACGGTAGCGCAGGGCACCAAGGGTCTTGACGATCTCGGGGTGCAGATCGTGGATGCCGGTATCGAAGGCAGCCTGCTCGCCAGCCTCGCGTACGCGCTGCTGAACCAGGTCGGCAGCCTTGTGATACATCTCCTCGATGCGGGCAGGGTGAATGCGGCCGTCGGCGATGAGGTTCTCGAGGGCGACACGGGCGGTCTCACGACGGACCGGGTCGAAGCTCGAAAGAACGACGGTCTCGGGCGTGTCATCGATCACGAGATTGACGCCGGAAACCTGCTCGAAGGTCCGGATGTTGCGACCCTCGCGACCGATGATACGGCCCTTGAGGTCATCAGAGGGAATGTGCACGGAGGTAACGGTGACCTCCGCAGTGTGATCGGCAGCGCAGCGCTGAATCGCCAGGGACAGAATCTCCTGGGCGGTCTTGTGGCACTCGGCGCGAACCTGCTGCTCGGACTCGCGAATGATCGTGGCGGCCTCGTGGGTGACCTCGCCGCGAACCTTATCGAGGAGCTCCTTGTGGGCGTCCTCGCGGGTAAGGTCGGCGATACGCTCGAGCTCGGAGGTCTGCTTTGCGCAGAGCTCCTCGAGCTCACGAGAACGCTTCTCGACCTGACCGGCCTGGCTGGACAGCTGATGCTCGCGCTTGTCGAGAGCGTCGTTGCGGCGATCGAGGGATTCCTCGCGCTGCATCACGCGGTTCTCGAGCGTACGAATCTCGTTCTTACGCTGCTTGTCCTCGGCCTCGGCGGCCTGCTTGTTCTTGATGATCTCCTCTTTAGCCTCGAGCAGAGCCTCTTTTTTGAGGGTCTCGGCCTGACGCTTTGCATCACCGATCAGGGACTCAGCCTGTGCGTGTGCCGACTGGATCTTTTCGTCGGCCTCGTGAAGACTACCCTGCTTGGCGGTGCGCATGTAGGCAATGGCGGCGATGGCACCCAAAACGATGCCAACGAGCGCTGCGATGATAGGCATGCTCACTCCTTTTTATGGATTCGTTACACAACAAAGCGAACCGTCCTTACGAACGGCTCGCGACATTTGAGTAATATGGGCGCAGCTTATGCGGGTCGGATACAGATAAACATATAAACAAACTCATCACAGATGAGCACATATCACAAAGCAAATGACAGTGTTTATCGTACGTTGAACCACAACAACTGTCAAATAAATGGCCCCAGCACGGCGGCTAAAACACGGTGAACGGCAGGGCCACAAAACGCATACGCCTAAACCGCACATTCCTCGCGTTCGGCATCGAGACGTGCCTTAACGGCATCGGCGGCGATATAATACGAGAAGCCCTTGCCCATCAAAAACCGAACCAGTTTTTCGAATCCGCGCGTCTCTGGAACACGCCGCTTGGCAAGCAGGGCTGACGCACGCGCCAAATCGTCTTCGACGGCAAAATAATCCTCGGGATAACCGGGAATGTCATCGAGCACGACATGACGGCGCTTGAGCTCGGTCTCGATTTTGCGCTGTCCCCAACCGCGCCGCTTGCGCTCCTCGATAAAGTACGAGCAAAAGCGGTTCTCGTCTAAAAAGTGATATTCGGTGGCGCGCTCGACGGCGAAATCGATCGCGGGCTGGTGAAAGCCGTAGCGAGCCAGCTTGTCACGGACCTCACCCGTCGCATGGTCGCGGCGCGATAACATCTCGGTCACCATGGTAAGCGCACATTTACGCTCGATGAGCTGCACCGCCTCACGAAAGTTGTCCCAATCACAGGGAAGATCGGGGCGGTTTTTGACATACAGCCGCGCGACCCGCACGGGAATCCAAATGGACCGCTCAAAACCGCCCTCAAGCTCACAATCGATATGTGCGCAAGGCTTTTTGGACGCATACCCGCTCGAGAACGAGGAGGCCGCCTTCTTGTCGGGAAAGACGACCGTGGCCTCGGTCACCGTATACGACATGAGCGTAACCGCTACTCGTCGTCATCATCGAGCATGGCGGAACCATCGATGGCGTAAAGCTCGTCAAACTCCTCAGGCGCAGGCTGATCGGTCAGCTCGACCTCGGACGGAGCATCGTCATCAAACTCAAGTCCGCAGGCAAGGCGGACCTTATGCTCAATCTCGTCAGCGCAATCGGGGTGTTCGCGCAGGAACGCCTTGGCGGCCTCGCGACCGTTGCCGAGCTTGTCCTCGCCATAGGCAAACCAGGAGCCCATCTTCTTGCAGATGCCGCACTCGACAGCCATGTCCAGAATCGAGCCCTCCTTAGAGATACCCGTACCGTACATGATGTCGAACTCAGCAGAACGGAACGGAGCTGCCACCTTGTTCTTAACGACCTTGGCGCGCACGCGGTTACCGATAACCTCGTCCTTAAGCTTAATGCTGTCGATACGACGAATGTCGATACGCACCGAAGAGAAGAACTTAAGGGCGCGGCCGCCCGTCGTAGTCTCGGGGTTGCCGAACATGACGCCGATCTTCTCACGCAGCTGGTTAATGAAGATGCACGTCGTGTTGGACTTGGACAGCGAGCCGGCGAGCTTGCGGAGCGCCTGGCTCATCAGGCGAGCCTGAAGACCGACCGTAGTATCGCCGATTTCTCCCTCGATTTCGGCACGCGGGGTCAGCGCGGCGACGGAGTCGACGACGATGGCATCGATGGCGCCGGAACGCACGAGCATATCAACAATCTCGAGCGCCTGCTCGCCCGTATCGGGCTGGGAAATGAGCACCTCGTCGATATCCACGCCGATGCGCGCGGCATACGTGGGATCGAGCGCATGCTCGGCATCGATAAATGCCACAACGCCACCCATTGCCTGGGCCTCGGCCAGGATCTCGAGCGAAAGCGTCGTCTTACCGGAGGACTCAGGACCGTAAATCTCGACGATACGGCCGCGCGGCACGCCGCCGATACCCAGCGCGGCATCGAGGGCCAGGGCGCCCGTGGGAATGGCCTCGACCTCGAGCTCGGGACCACCGTCGCCGTACCTCATGATGGAACCCTGGCCGAATTTCTTCTCGATCTCGGCCTTGGTGGTGGCGATCATCTCATCGCGCTCTTTACCCGTCGTGCGAGCATGAACGGTACGTACGGGACCTGAATTCTTGGCCATGAATAGCCCTCCTCTTAACAACCTGCATCGATAATAAACGAACGGCTGTTCGTGGTCAACCGTTCAGGCCAATCATATGCAGGCGGTCTTTCCAAAACCCAACCAAACGCCGACCAAACACTGACCAAATGCTTGACCACAAAGGACCAAATATGAACAAGGCAGGCAAAAAAACATCTACAACCAGCACAAACGCCAAATGAGTCTAAGGTCCCTATCTCCACAATTAAGGGGCTCGGAGGCCCCTTAAAACACGTCTATTCCATAGAGTTGAGCACAAGGGCAATGCGACCCAATGCCTCCGTGACCGCATGGGCACGAACACACGAACGGTCGCCCTCATAGTGGCAGCGCACAGAGTCCACGACCGGCACGCCCCCATCGGCGGAACGATGCGCCCAGCCAATATAGAAAGTGCCCGCCGGATCGTCCTCAGTGCCACCGCCGGGGCCGGCATAACCCGTTGCGCTCACTGCAATATCGCTCTGGTACAGCTCCAGCGAACCCACCGCCATCTCGCGCGCGGTCTGATGCGACACCGCGGTGTAGCGGTCGAGCGTCTCCTGCTCAACACCCAGCACGCGATGCTTAATCTCATCGCAGTAGGTCACCGCACCGCCACGCAGCACCGCCGAGGCGCCCGGGATATCCGCAATCGTCGAGGCGATCATACCCGCCGTCAGCGACTCAGCCGTCGAAACCGTCACACCCCGAGCGCTCGCGCGCTCGACGATATCGCGCGCCAGCTCCTCGTTATGTGCGGAAATCTGCTCAAAAGAGTCCGTCATACCCACCAGGACCTAGACCGAAAAGACGATCTTGCGGCAGTTCCAGAAGTACTGGGCGCCCGAGATAACGGTCAAGACAACGGCAACGGCATACAGGAAGCGCGACACCGAGTAGATGCCGAGCGTCAGCGCCACCGGGCCAAGGTGCAAGCCGGCCATAGCAAAAACGCACAGGTAACCGCAGATGGAGACCATCGTGGTCGCCGTCTTGTACTTGCCGAGCTTATCGGCCGCAACGACCACACCGGCCGCACTCGCGACCATGCGAAGGGCGCTCACCAGAAGCTCACGGAACAGGATAATGAACACGGACCACACGGTCACCATGCCAAAATCCAAGAACAACAGCAGGGCCGAAAACACGAGCAGCTTATCGGCGATGGGGTCCAAGAATTTACCGAAGTCGGTGATCTCGTTGCGCGAACGCGCCAGATAACCGTCGACCTTATCGGTGCACGACAGGATCACATACAGAATGAAGGCAGCGGCGGCGAGCGGGCCGTCGAAGGTGCTCCAATCCGTACCGGCAACACTCGTGTGAGAAAGCGCCGACACGATCATGAACACCGGGATAAAAACGATGCGAACGCACGTCACGATGTTGGCGGGCGTCCAAACACTCGTCAGTTCCTTATTGCTCTCGTTTGCCACGATGCTCTCCTACTCCACAACATGGCCGATAAGCTCATAGCAGAAGCTATCGGTAAACTCGACAGTCAGAATATCGCCCACGGACGCCTCGCTGGCGTCCAAGTGGACCGCGCCATCGGAATCGGGCGCCTGGAACCAGGCATGGCCGATCAGCTCGGCGCCGTCCTCGGTTTCTTCGATACCGTCGACGATCACCTGGGCGCGCTCGCCCACATGTGCGACGGTGGCGGCAAAACCGAGCGACTCGGCCAGGTCCATGGCCTCCTGGGCGCGCTCGAGCTTGACCTCTTCGTCGACCTGACCCTCCATCTTAGCGGCCAGGCTGCCCTCCTCCTGCGAGTAGGCAAAGACGCTCGTGTAGTCAAAGCCGACGGTGTCCATAAAGTCGATAAGGTCGCGGAACTCGTCGTCGGTCTCGGTCGGGAAGCCGACCATAGCCGTGGAACGGATCACGATGCCGGGGATACGCTCACGCAGATCGCGGAACAGGTCCTCGAGCTCCTGGCGCGAACCGGAACGGCGCATAGCCTTGAGGATGCGCGCGTCGCAGTGCTGCACGGGGATATCGATATAGGGCAGCACCTCGGGCGTATCGCGAATCGTATCGATAAGCTCATCGGTCATGCCCTCGGGCTGCAGATAGAGCACGCGGACCCAGACGTTGTGCGGGCGCACGGCCTCGGCGACGGCACGCAGCAGCTGCGCCAGATTGCGCGGCGAGCCCTCGGCGACATCCTCGTCAGTAAAGTCGGTGCCCCAAATACCCGTGTCCTGGCCGATCAGCACGATCTCGCGCACACCGCCGGCAACCAGGTCGCGTACCTCGGAGATAATGCTCTCGGCATTGCGCGAATGATAGCGACCGCGAATATAGGGGATCATGCAGAAGCTGCAGAAGCGGTTGCAGCCATCGGAAATCTTGACGTAGGCGACAGCACCCTCGACGGTACGTTTGACCTGAGGGATATAGGCCGCGATCTCACGCTCGACACCCAGCACGCCATCGATGACCGCCACGATGCCGTCCTCCTCGTCGGCCTTCACAAAGGCAGCGACCTCGGGCAGCTCGTCAGGCAGGTCGTCGCCATAGCGCGACGGCACACAGCCGCACATAACGATGGGGCAAGAACGAACGCCGTCCTGAACCTCGTTGGCGAGCTCGAGCGTGGTCTCGATGCTCTCGGACGTTGCGGAGGCGAGGAACGAGCATGTATTGACGATGGCGATATCGGCATCCTGCGGGTCGAATGCCTCCTCGTAGCCCGCAGCAGTCAAAAGAGAACGCATGCGGTCGGTGTCGACCTCGTTCTTAGCGCACCCGAGGGTGATGTAGAGCACGGAGCCCAACGGTGTATCCATGTTGGAGAGCGGTCCTTTCGAATGATATTAGCGGTAGTTGGTGAACTGTAGCGGCTGGCCGTAGTCCTGGTCGCGCAGGAACTGGATTACGGTCTGCAACGCATCCTTCGAAGCAGAGGAAACACGCAGCTTGTCGGCCTCGATGGTCACCTTGACCTTGAGCTTTTGGTCCTTGATGTCCTTGTTGATCTTCTTGGCGGTCGCCTGGTCGATACCCTCGACAATATGGCCGAGCACGCGCACGGTGCCGCCCGATGCCGCCTGAGGAGCATCCCACGAGACAGCCTTGAGGTCAATGCCGCGCTTGATGAGCTTGGAACTCAGCACGTCGATAATCTGTTTGGAGACAAAGTCAGCCGGGGCGCTGATCGTAAAGAGCTTGTCGCCCTTCGAAAGCTCGATCGTGGCGCCGGAATCCTTAAGGTCATAGCGCTGGGAAATCTCGCGCGTGGTCTGCTGGAAGGCGTTGTCGACCTCTTGCATGTTGACCTCGGACACGACGTCGAAGCTGGAATCTTTAGCCATGATGTTTCCTTTCGCGTACGAGCGGCTTAGTAGCTATCGTACGAATAGTCGGTAGAATCGGTGGGTGTCTGACCGTCAGTTGCGGTATCGGCGCCATCCGTGGACTGGGCATCGGTAACGTCGGTGGTATCGGCACCATCGGTGGTATCGGTACCATCAGAACTTTCACCATTCTCGGAATCAGTCGTCTCCTTCTTGGGAACGGTGATCGTCACACGCGCCACGCCCGAGGTCTTGGTATCGTAACGAACCTTTTCACCGTTCTTGGTAACGGTGACATCGGAAGGCTTGGACGTGGTGATCTCGATCGAGGACTCGGGCGAGTACTCCTGCTCAAAGGGGCCAGTCGCTTGGGCGCCATAGACCGACTTGCCGTCGACCTTGACCTCAATCCACGCGGTCTTTCCCTTGGCAACGGAGACTTTGACCTTCGTGACCTCGTTCTCTTCCTTCTTGGCCGTCGTCTTGGTAGCGTCCGAGTCAGTCGACTCATCCGTCGCCTCATCGGTGTCTTCGTCCTCGTCGACCGTTTCGGTCTTCTTAGAAGACTTCTTGGTCGTCGTCTTGGTAGCAGTGGGCGTCTCGGGCGTGGTCTCGGGCGCCGAAGATGCGCAGCCGCGCAGAAGCACCACGATGAGCACAATCAACAACAGCGCAACGGCACCGATGCCGGCGTAGACGATACGCGGATCGAGCCCGTTGTTTTGAGGAGTACGTGATCCGCCGCGTCCACGATTGGAACTGCTGCGATAGCCACCCTGGCCCTGAAGGCTGCGCTGACCCGAGCGGGGCGCAAGTTCACCGCGGCCTTGATAGCCACGCTGGCCCGAACGCGGAGCCGAAGAGCGCTGGCCATACGGCTGTGATTGAGAGCGAAGACGCGGCGTCACCTGCGTGGTATCGGCATCCGCATAGCCACCGCGAGAGCGACCAGAAGAGACCCCACGGTAACCGCGATCGGAATAGCCGCCGTCGCCGTAGCCGGCACGAGGGTCACGAGCCACGCCGCGGGCAGCGGGAAGTGCACGGTCCTCGGGCATCGGCGTACTGCGGAACCGGTCACGCTGCGAACGAATCTCCTCGCCCGAACCCGTCTCGGTAATATAACCGGCCTGCTGAGGACGCTGTCCATAACGCGTCGAACGACCGCCCTGAACCATCAGGAAGCGCCCGTTATCGACCGAGGAACGCGAATTGACGTAGCCAGCGGCGTCCTGAAAACGACCGCCCTGCTGCGACGTCTCGCGCTCATATGCCATCAGATCGTCAAAGTAGGCATTGACGACCTCGCGCGGATTGAGGCCCAAAAAGCGAGCATAGCTCGAAATCATGCCCTGCGCATAGCCGCGCGGCGGCATCGAAGCAAAGTTACCGGTCTCGAAAAACTCGATGATCTGCGGCCTGATTTTGATGGTGTTGGCGACTTGCTGAATGGAAAGGCCCATTCGGCGACGCTGCTCGAGCAGCATGTCACCAAAGCGTGCAGCCATCAGAATCCTCCAAACTCACGATCTTCACGTGCCATCTCGGCGTCGACAGATTCCAGCGCGGCAAGCCCCTCCTCGTCCAGCAGGACCTCGCGCGGCTTGGAACCGTCGGGCGGACCGACGACACCCTTTTCTTCCAGCATGTCCATAATACGCCCGGCGCGCGCATAGCCAACCTTCAGACGACGTTGCAGGCCAGATGTGGAGCCAAGCTGCGATTCCACCACAATATGGGCGGCTTCCCAAATGAGAGGATCATCGTCTTGCGGCTCGGCGACTCCGGTGCGGACAATGCCGCCGCCACACGCCATGGACATGGAAGCGGGCGCCACGGCAGACAGGATCTCCTCGTGGTAGTCGGGCTCGCTCTGCGACTTGACGAACTCGACAATCTCGTTGATTTCGTCATCCGAGACAAAGCAGCCCTGGATACGGCGAGGCTTGCCCCAGTCGACCTTTGAGAACAGCATGTCGCCCAAACCAGTGAGCTTTTCGGCGCCCATCTGATCAATGATGACGCGCGAGTCGATACCCGTGGCGACGTTAAAGGCGATGCGGTTGGTGATGTTAGCCTTGATAAGGCCCGTCACCACGTTGGAGCTCGGGCGCTGCGTGGCCACGATAAGGTGGATACCGGCGGCACGGCCCAGCTGAGCAATACGCACGATCGAGGCCTCGACATCCTTACCGGCGACCATCATCAGGTCCGAGAGCTCGTCGATGATGATGACCAGGTAGGGCATCTTTTGCGGCGGGTTATCGTAATGCTCAAACTCGCCGGCGGCCTGCTTTTCGTTGTAGGTCGAGATCTTACGCACGTTGAGACGCTCGAAGACCTTCAGGCGACGCTCCATCTCGGACACGGCCCATTGCAGAGCGCTCGCGGCCTGCTTGGGCTCGGTCACTACAGGCACGTAAAGATGCGGCAGACCGTTATAGCCCGCAAGCTCGACGCGCTTGGGGTCGACCATGATCAGGCGAACGTCCTCGGGAAGGGCGCGCATGAGCAAGGTCGTGATGATGGAGTTGATCATGACCGACTTACCGGAACCCGTGGTACCGGCGATCAGCAGGTGGGGCATCTTGGCAAGGTCGGCGACGACCGGCGTACCCTCGGCATCTCGACCGATGGCGAGCTCGAGCGGACCGCCCTTCACATAGGGAAGCACGTCGCCCAGGTTGACGTTCTGGCGCTTGCGATTGGGGATCTCGATACCCACAAGCGAGGTGCCGGGGATCGGGGCAAAGATACGCACGGACTGGGCAGCAAGCGAAAGCGCGATATCGTCCTCGAGGCTCGAAATCTTGCTCACGCGCTCGCCCTCGCCAGGTTGCAGCTTAAAGGTCGTCACCGTGGGGCCGGCGATCCAGCCGACCACGCGGGCACTACGACCAAACTCCAGCAAGGTGGACTGAAGCGACTCGGCAGTCTGTTCCAGCTCCTTGTCAGAAGACGCGGAGGAAGCCGACTGCGGGTTGGCATGCAGAATCTCAAGTGGCGGAAGTTTGAGGCCGTCCTCTTCTTCGCCCTCGTTATCTGCGGCGCCGCCGTCCGCTCCCCCATCGCTAGCCGCAGCCGATTCGACAGCACTCAAGGCAGGCGCATCGGCAACCTTGGGATGCTTCAAGAAGTCGGGGATCTGAGGTGCTGCCGAGACAGGATTCACGGCAAACGGCGGCTCGGACTCGTCGATCTTATCGGGGTCGTCTTCCATCGAAAACTGGCCGATTACCTGGTCGCGCTTTGCATGGCGACGCGGCAGCAAAGTTGTCTTTGCGGTCTCAATCGGAGCCTCGTCGTCCTCGTCATCGCCCTCGGTGAGCTCAATCTCGCTCTCGGACCAAGACGGGTCGGGCTCACTGGTATTGAGTTTGGGCGCAGCCTTGCCCTTCTTGGCATGGCGGCGCGGCAACAGCGTCGTCTTAGCGCGCTCAGCTTCCACGGCATCGGACACGTCGACAAACGGATCCTCGTCCTCGTCGTCATCGTCCAAAACCGGGTCCACATCGTTGCCCATGACCGTGGTCACGGACATATCGGAGCCCTTTTGACGAAGAATGCTCAGGTGCGGACGGGCAACGCCGGGCACCGACAGGGCTTCGTCGTCACCCCACGGGCTCGCGTTAACATCGGCACGACGGCGCTCGGCAAAATCGGCCGCGCGGTCGCGAGCAGAGCGCAGCACGCCACCCACCGAAAAGCCGATGATGACAAAACCAACGACGGCCAGACCCAACAGGACCACCATCGCGATAGGCTTACCCAGGGCATTCTGCAGCGCACTCGCAATAAACGCACCGATGTAGCCACCCGAGGCGGACAGATTTTGCGGCGTGAACATAAGGTCACACGAGTCGCTCGTACCCGGCACCATCAGAGAAAGAATGGAGACAACGGCGATAAAGACCACGGCTCCGCCCGCGACCGAGCGAATGTTGAGCGGCGAGTCCTCGCCTAAAAAGAGCGTGGCGGCAAACAGCAAAATGACGATCGGCAGCACGTAGGCGCCCAGACCAAAGCCCAGGTGGTAGAAACCGGCAACCGCAGCCGTCACAGGTGCGGTCGCCGGAGAAATCACGGCAATGAAGGACGCAATCGCCAAAACGGCGATGACCACGCCGGCAATATCGCGGTTGGCCGAGGGCTCGACCAGGGGCTCAAAATCGTCGAAGTCGGCCTCGTGGCCCTTATTGGCACGAAGATGGGAACCGGCACCCTTAGCAGATGCCGGTTGGTTATTGGCCTTATTACCTTTGGCGTTTTGTGCAGATCCGCGCGCCAAACTAAACCTCCATGACGACCGGGATGATCATCGGACGGGTGCGCGTACGACTCCAGATAAAGTTAGAGAGCGAGTCGCGCACGGCCTTGCGAATGGCATCGGAGCCGCTGCTCGTAAAGCTGAACTTGCCCTTCTCGATCGTCTTCATGATGGACGCGGAGGCATCCTCAGAGAACTGGTCGTCGATGGCAAACGAGACGCCGCGGCCCGAGAACTCGATGGCCTCGATCTTCTTGTGCTTGAGCGAGACGATGGCAACAGCGGTAACCATACCGTCATTGGCGAGCTTCTGACGATCGCGCAGGACGATGGGGTCGGTATCGCCGATACGCAGGCCGTCGACGTAGACGACGCCGGACTCGACGGGCGTACCGCGCTTGACGATACCACCGCGCATCTCGAGCGTGTCGCCGTTATCGAGGATAAAGATATGATCGTCCTTGATGCCCATCTTGCGGGCCAGCTGGGCATGGGCGCGCAGATGCACGGCCTCACCGTGAACCGGCATAAAGTACGTGGGCTTGGCCATGGCCATCAGGAGCTTAAGCTCCTCCTGGCTGCCGTGGCCCGAGACGTGAACAAGAGCGCGGTTCTTATCCCACACGTCGCAGCCGAGCTTGGCCAGGCTGTTGACGACCTGCTGGACGGCTTTCTCGTTGCCGGGAACGGGAGTTGCCGAGAGGATGACGGTATCGCCCTCGTGGATAGAGAGCGTCTTGTGCTCGCCATTGGCCATGCGAGACAGGGCCGACAGCGGCTCGCCCTGCGAACCGGTGCACATGACGACGATCTTGTCGTCGGGCAGGTTATCGATATCGAAGGCATCGATGATATCGGCATCGTCGATGTTGAGGTAGCCCAGCTCGCGCGCGACGCGGGTGTTGGTGAGCATGGAGCGACCGGTCACAACGACCTTACGGCCGCACTTGCGGGCGGCATCGCAGATCTGCTGCAAACGATGGATATGGCTCGAGAACGACGCGACGAACACGCGACCCGGGGCGTTCTTGATGGCATGCAGCAGGTTGGGACCAACCTCGGCCTCGGACTTGGTAAAGCCAGGAACCGTGGCGTTGGTGGAGTCGGACAGCAGCAGGTCGATGCCCTGCTTGGCAAAGCGGCTGATAGCGGCATAGTCGGGCGTGACGCCATCGATGGGCGTCTGGTCGAGCTTAAAGTCGCCGGTGTGCATAACGGTGCCCTGATTTGTGCGGATGAACACGCCCAGTGCACCCGGAATGGAGTGCGTCATCGAGAAGAAGTCGAGCGAAATGCCACCAAGATTGACGTGGCTGCCGCCCTTGACCTCACGAAACTTGGGTGCGCGGATGCGGAACTCGGAGAGCTTGCCCTCAATAAAGCCGAGCGTCAGCTTGCTCGAGAAGATGGGCACCTTATTGTTGAGGTCCTGCAGCAGGTACGGGAGCGAACCGGTGTGGTCCTCGTGTCCGTGGGTGACGATGATGCCACGGAGCTTTTCCTCGTTCTCCAGAACATAGGTGTAATCCGGAAGCACCAGGTCGATACCGGGCTGCGAGTCGTCGGGGAACATGAGGCCGGCGTCGACGAGCACCATGTCGTCGCCGCACTCGAAGACCGTCATGTTCTTGCCGATGCCGTCAAGGCCGCCGAGCGGAATGATCTTCAAGGGAGATGATTTTTTAGCTGCCATAGGTTCGTGTGGTTTCCTTTCTTCGAAACGGGTCTGGAACAACCGACGGGGCGCTTCTGGCAAACCGACCGCCGGGAACGTACAAACATGCATCACAGAGTCGATGCAATAACTAAAATATGATACCCATTTGCACGAGCACAGACCACCCATGCATCAAAGCCCCATCTGAACCTGTCTTTCCCGCCGGTCTGGGGCCATCGGGGGCCGGGGCGGGTTAAGTTTGCTGCTCTACAGTCCTGCGCAAGACGGAAAGCACATTAAGTGCTTTCCT
>OBJP01000422.1_pt1 | contig 31663 bp, 56 predicted proteins | sample 1519821 | NCBI WGS metagenome assembly OBJP01 (sample SAMN04209218, study PRJEB22552) | human gut metagenome | biome: gut; material: feces | host: Homo sapiens | place: USA: Oklahoma | reverse complement strand
TCATTTTCAACAGGTCAATAATTTCTCTTGACGCTTTACTGTCTAGGTTCCCTGTTGGTGCTATATAGTTAGTACAAACCATAAAAGCAGGGTTTCCCCTGCTTTTATATCTTTTTTTCCTTTTTTAATTTATATTCTATTAACTCTAATAAATACTCATTCGGTACATATCTTCCCGCTTTCCAGTCTTGTACTGTTCTATACGGTATATTAAAATACTCGCTAAACTCCTTCATATTCATTCCCGTTTTTTTTATTAATTCCTCAATTTTATTCATTTTCTTTTTTCCCTTTCTTTCTTTTTTCGGGATACTCACTGTAATACCATTCTAAAAAATTTTCAAACTTTTCCTTTTCCGCTTTCTTTCTCGCTTCTCCCGCTTCTTCTTTTGTATCAAACCGCCCTAAATGGTAGTTATAACCTTTAAACCCTATCTGTGCTACCCACTTTTTACGTTTCTTATCCCAGCATACGCCCTTTATTCCCGATGTGTTATTTTTTGGTATTTGTGCCGTTAAATTGTTTATATTCGTTCCCTCTACACAATACTTTTCGCCCACAACCGCTCCTGCGTGTTTTCCGTTTTTTCTACTGTTTTCTTTTCCAAGACAACCGCAACTTTTTACATCACCATTTCTTAAGTCTTTTGCACTACAATACGCCACATTTCCACATGAACATTTGCACTCCCAAATAACAGAACCATTATCATCTCTGTTTTTTGTTTCCTTTATTGCCGTTAGCCTTCCGAACGTTTCGCCTGTTATATCTCTTTTCTTAAAAGCGTTGTGTTCTTTATTATAACACCCGCATGAACGGGTTTTATTATCTTGCAGTATTTCGGGTCTTATCCATTTCTTTTCTTTACATAGCGGACATATTACAAGAATATATGTCCGCCCGTTTTCTCTTTTGTATTCCAGTATTTTAAAACCGTTTGCTGTTTGCCCGACCATTTCACTCCATTTTATTCTTGCCATATTAAACTCCTAGTCTATACTTGTCACTTTTACGATTGTTCTCATCTCATCGTTATTGTTTTCTACAATTTCAAAATTGCAAATTACAAACTCTTCTGCTTCTTCGTCATATATAGCAACCGCACCGCTTTCCAATATTTCCTCGGCGTTTCCGTCCTCTCCGTCCCATAACTGCCCAAAGTAATATTTTTCTCCTAACTTAATTTCTTCTTCTCCGCCATAGATATAATTTAATGTTTTCATTTCTTCTTACCTCTCTACTTTCTGTAGTTCCTTTCTTTATCTTATGGTTTAATTATACACGGTAACCGTGTATTTGTCAATAGTTTTTACATTATTTTTGATATAATTTCCAAAATATCGCTTATAATTAAAACTGTTGCCCCTACTACAATTAGCATTTTAATCACTAATAAAATTGTATTTTTTATTATTTTCATATTGCTTTTATGGAAGAGTTACTTTATAATTTATAGAAAAGGGGAACACCCCTTTTCTATTTATTGTTTTTAGAAAACTCGTTTAATCAGTTCAGCGATTATATAAGTTTTCAATGTCAACTCAACAAGTTGTGTCGCTAACTTGTTGAGTTTTTTTATTATGTTTTCAATCTCTTCCATTGTTTTCCTCCTTTCTTTATCTTATGGTTTAATTATACACGGTAACCGTGTATTTGTCAATAGTTTTTGTTGCTTTTTTAATAAAATTATATAAGTACATCATCAAAAAGCAGGGGTTTCCCTGCTTTTCGTTTTTCCTATCTATTCCTTTTCTACTGCTTTAAACACAACTATTTCTATTTCTGTTTCCTGTTCTACTGCATTTGTAAGTTCTATATGTGTCAAGCCGTCCTCTCTGTATTCACTCTCTGTTGCTCTTAAGCCGTTTATATACAGTTCTACAATATCAAGCATACTGTCATGTTCGGGAATACCGATTTCTATTCTTGTTTCTGCGTCTTGCGTAGTTGTATATGTGTTTCTATATCTTCTCATTAATGCTGTCGCTTTTATCGTTTCTTTTACATTTTCAAACCATTCATCAAATTTTTGTTGGCTTGTAATATAAAATTGTTTATACGCTTCTTGATACTGTGCGTATAACTCGCTTGTATCTACTTGTTTTATTAAGCCTGTCACATACCCGCATACGTCTGTATCAGCAACTGTATTTTCTATATTTGCTTGTGTCAAATTTTCTGTTAGTTTGTTTACATAAATATTACAGATAAGTAATTCTTCGATATACTCGCCCTCTTCCAGTGTGGGTGGAATTGGACTTGATGAAGGTGTTCCTTTTTTTAATAAAATTGTTGCATTTCTTACATTTTCGTTTCTGTCACTTTTTAATACAATGCTATCTATTCTATCTAGTACAACATCACTTGCATCTACGTTTAACACAATATCTGCCGTATTTTCGATATATTTTCCGTCCGAAAAAAACGCTTTCCCACTCGGTACTTTTACTTGCATACCTCCGTTTGCTTTTACTGCAAACTTATCTTTATAATTTTGCAAAACCCCTCTTGTGTACAGTCCTGCAAAATATCTGCTCATATCCTCTGCATTGTACAATCTGTCATTTCCGACACTATTATAAAACCCTGTTTTTATTGCCATTTTTACATTACCTCCCAATTTCCGTACGTTGCTACGATTCTTCTTCCGTTTTCGTTTTCACTTTCGATTATTTCCAAAATTCTAGCTGCACTTTCTATTCCAAACTTGTCTACTATCTGCACTATATCTCCCAGTTCATAGTCCTTTTTGTACACATATGTGTTTGTGTTTTCGATTTCTCCCGAATATGTTTCTATAAACGTGTTTTCCGCTATCTTCTCTTTTCCTCTTTCTAATAGCATATTGTTATATTCCGTTTCTTTTATTTCTCCATTATTGCTAGAAATGTCTTTAGCATCTACAAACAGTTCGTACCGGTCCATACCCTCGTTATTCCCGATTGTTTGGAATCTTCTTTCGTTTCCTTCGCCCTCTCCTCCAATCAATGCCACGTTCGTTATATTCGTTTCGTCATACTCATATTCGCTATTTATTACGTTGTCAAAATCTTCCGAAAAAATTACAAAAGGATTTTTGTTCTGTCTGTAACTTCTATCTTCTCCTTTGTACAGATTAAACACAAGTTCTCCCTCTTCGTTCATCACGATTTCAAAACCATATTGATATGTATTGCAGATTTCTTTTATTGCTGTTAAAAGATTATCCCCTGTCAACTGCTTTTCCAGTTTTTCAGAAAATCCCATTTTCTTTCCTAATGTCAAATTTGGGATTTTTCTTTTTTTGTCAGTCGGGTTTATCGCATTTTCTGTTATAATTCTTCTTATAAAATCTTCTGCCGTTTCTCCCCCTGTTGTGCTTGTCTGTTTCCAAACAATGCGTTGTGCCAAGATTTTTTCTATACTTCTACCCGATATAGTTAAAACGTCCCCCTCATCTGCATCACTTTTCAAATATATTTTTTCAATTTGGTATATTTTTTCATCATCTTCTCTTGCAATGTAGTTTCTTTCTTTAAAAATCTGCACCGTGTGAGCGTTTGCTACTACATTTAAAACAAAATCTCCTGTGTCACAATATCGTTTTACCCATTCTATAGATTTAAAATAATCTATTATGTCTAATACTTCGAAATTTTTGTTTAATATTGCTAATTCCACGCTTACACCCCCACATATTTGTTATAGAAACTAAATTTAATATTTAGATTTTCCTCTCCACTGTCGCATTTATAAGTAAATTGGTTTTTCCCTGTCTGTAATACAAGCCATTTATTTCCTTTTTTTATATTATTTATAATGTTTTTTATTTCTCCATTTCTAAACAATTCTACTTTTTTCTTAAAACGATTTGTATTTATTTTTATAACATCGCCTGTTTGCATTGTTATATTCAAACCGAAAAAGTCTTTTGTGTCTACATTGTAAATGACAGGGTTTGTTACTTCGCCCGATGCGGACAACTCTATCATCACCCCTGTTTCTACATCTCCTTTGTTGCAGATTATTTGTGTTAATTCCTTATCTATTGTAGAAAAAGCGATTCCCTCTTTTGCAATCGCAAAAGGAAATTGAAACATATTTTTCACGGTAGACATATTTACATTTGTTTCCTTTTTATCTAAAAAATGTGGTTCTAAACATATTATATAAACAGTTATTATCTGCATCTGTTCAAAAAGCGAACCGTCATACCCCTCTACAATTCCACTTATTTTTACATTTCTATTTTCATTTTCAAAAAACACCGTGCATTTTCTTTTTAATCGAAAATAATTATATAATTTTTGTCGATTTTCGCCGATTGGGAAATTGGGTTTAATGTCTATGCTTATCGGCTTATCTTTTACAGTAGCGTTATTCAATTCGCTTCCGTCCCCTGCCGAATATGGCGTTGTTTTTATATCTGCTTTTTCCGGCAACAATCCCGTTATCGCCAAAACTTCACAATAAGGGGAGTTGGTTAGTTCCAACTTCTCCCCCTTTTCATTTTCTACCCATAGTCGAAACATTTATTTTCCCCCTTTCCATTTCTGAAACATTCTTATTTGTTTTTGTGTGTTTCTGTACACCTCTAAACTGTCTATTGCTTTTGGAGATGTATTGTATTGATTAAATGTGACGTTATTCACGTTTGACGTTGCCCCTGCATATGCTAAACCATTTCCGCCCATTCCTGCTGAAATATTTCTAATTACATTTGCAGTTCTTCCTTTTAAGTTTTCCACCGCTTCATATCCGATTTGCACTTTTTCCTTGAAATTATTTCTTATTTTGGACAGCACACCCTTTGCCATATTTTCGGCTTTTCTTTCTACACTACGCTTTCCGTCTTCAATTCCTTTTGCCAATCCTTCATCCAACATTTGTCCAAAGTATCTCGTTTTCCGTGACGGCGATTTGATTCCAAGTGTTTTTTTAATTCCTTTTAGCACACTGTTCCCAAACCCTTTTACTTTGTCCAGTACCCAACCCGCCATGTCGGAGATACCGTTCCACAAACCTTTTACTAAGTCTGTTCCAATGCTTAATGCTTTTTTCGGCAGTCCTTTAATACCATTTATAACACCGTCCGCAATCAGTTTAATTGCACTTTTTGCAGTGCTTAACATAGAACGTATAGCACCGCCTAAATCTTTAATTGCATTCCTTCCTATTGTTGCTAATCTAGACGGTAATGTTTTCATAAAATCTACTACATTTTTATTTATTGTCTTTGCCGACTCTTTTATAAAGCCCCCCATAGATTTGATACCGTCACCCAAAAAGTTTATAGCCTTTTTTCCTAGACTTAGCCAGTTAAACGCTGTCCAAACTTTCAGAAATGCCGTAAAAATTTGCGGAATATTTGCGATTAAATCGGGAATTGCACCGAGTAACCCCTTTATAATCTCCCATATGATGCCCGCACCTTTTGCTAAAATTATAGGGAAACTGTTGTTGATACTATCCGCAAACTTCCCGATTATTTCGGGTACTCTTGCGATTAGTTCGGGTAGGCTTTGCATAAGACCCATAACAATATTTTTCAGCATATCCATTCCCGAACTAACAAGTTTGGGGACGTTTTCCAACAGAGAACTTGCAAGCCCGTCTATAATATCCAAGCCCTTTGAGATTATAGACGGTATTTTCGCTTTCATCCCTTCCCCGAATGCCGTCATCATCTGTCCTGCACTTATGATTAGTTTCGGTATTCCGTTTATAATACCTGTTACCAACATTGTTATAATCGCCAGTGCAAACCCCGCAATTCCCATTTTAGACGCTCCCAACTGGTTGCCCATATTCGCTAGGTTTGTAATAAATTTTTTAATCGCAGGTGTTACGGCATCCAATGCTCTCGTTTTTAAATTTGTAATCGCCGTGTTTACAGGTTCAACCGCTGTTCCTAGTTCTGCCTGTGCGTCCTTTAACTCCAACTCTGCCCGGTTCGCTTCCGTTATGCTTCCTGTTAGTTCGTCATATTTTTGTTTGCTCTTTCCGAATGTTTGGTTTAACAATTCTGAAACTAACCTTGCTCTTTCTTGTTTATCTGTTGTTTTAGAAAGTGCAGCTGAAAAAGCATCCTCGACAGATTCCCCCTCTTTTTTTGCTTTATTAAATGCTTTTTGTGCTTTACTTCCTTTTCCTAAAATTGTTGTCCATTTTTCGTTGGATAATGAAGCCCAGTTGATTGCATCTGCAAGTGTTCCAGTTACTTTAGAAACGTTTATTGTTTCTGCAATAGATTCCGTTAAGGATTCTATCGGAATACTGTCACCGTACGCCGACCACGTTGCTACCGCCGAATTTACAAGACTGTCTAGGCTTTTTGTTTTTAGTCCTAAACCTAGCAAATTCGTAATTGCATTTGTTGTCATTTGGTCATCTGCTAAATATCCGTATAATTCTTTATACTTTTCTCGCACCCAATCCAAAGAGTAACCAAACGAACTCGCCGAGCCTTCCAATTTTGCCGACATACTTCTGTATTCTTTCGTTGCTTCGCTCATTTCTAAAATTTGCGTTGTAAATTCTGCAATTTTTGATATACCTGTGGTTATTGCGTTCGCAATCAATCCCGCAACTGCACCTTTCATTACCGTAAAACCATCGCTTGCGTTATTCGATTCGGTTTTCGTTTCTTTTAACGTATTCGTCAATTGTTCCGTTTCGTTTTCCGCTTCGTTTAATTTCGTTTTATTCTGTTGCAAACTGGCGTTTAGTTGTTTTATTTTTTCCGCTAATTCTTTCGCTTCTTTTGAGCCTTTCCCCTGCTCTAAAATGACGTTTGTATAGTCTTTTTTTAGTTGTTGCAACTCACTTTCCTGCCTGTCTATACTCGCAGTCAGTTTTTGCGTTGCACTTACCGCTTTTGCGTCACTTCTAGTTAGTTCGTCCAATTTGTTTCCGTATTTTTCCAACTCTACTTTTGTTTTATTTACTGCGGTTTCTTGATTTAGAATAGAAATTCTAAGGCTTTCCAACTTTCCTTTTGCAGTCGATTGTTTACGCTCTAGTATCGCTATTTCTTTGCTTAACTTTTCGACTTCTGTTGATTCTTTTCCGTACTGCTTAATTGCCTTTTCTTTTTTATCCCGCAACTCTTCTAGTTCTGCCCCGTAACTGTCTAAAGCGTCTATATTATCATTGTACGTTTTCTTTGTGTTCGCAAGTTTAGATTTTTGTGCTTCTAAAACACTGTTTAATTGTTTTATTTTCGCACTTATTCCGTCTGTGCTATCCGCCCAATTTTCTAATGTACTTGTAGACTTTTTAAATTCTGCATTGGCAAGTTTTATCTGTCTTGTTGCTTCACTTGTAGATGTTTTTAACTCGTCAATGTCCACTTCGTACTTAATGCCGTAAATACTTTCTTTTTCTGCCACCCGTCCACCTCCTTATTTTGTTACTTTTATCATGTAATATTTTTTTTGGTTTTTTTCGTCTTTGTATATCCCTTTCGTTCTTCCGATGTTTCCGCCTTTTTCTTTTTTCTCCTGTCTGTCTATATATGCACTTAAGTCTGCAACTAGTTCAAAAACTGCCACCGCTTCATATTCTCCAAGCGATAATGGGGAAAGACTCGGGAATCTTTCGCATAAAACCATTTCAATTTCAAAAATCAACTCAGAAAGGGAGGCGTTACCGCCCCCCTTTTCTAGTTTTTTGAGCCACGCCCTGCAATTCCGATTGTATCAACCGTATATTTTCCCAATGCAATTAATACATTTGCCACTTCCTGTAAATATGTATCTTCGTACTCTTCTTCTGTCATACCCTTGAAAATGTCGCATACCAATACTTGTACAGTTTCCCAACTATTTAACACAAAATCATTTGCCAATTTTACCAGTTCAACATCATTTTCTTTTGTTTTTCCAATTAAGAGTTTTCCTACTTTGTCTAATTCGAGCGTTTTAATAATTCTTTTTAACTGTTTCATTTTAATAGAATAATCCTCACGCTCATATGTTTTTTTCACATTGCCGTTTTCGTCATAAATATGTAATGTCAATTTCATTTTTTATTTATCCTTTCTCACTGTTTTCTTTTTTCTTCATGCTGCCGCTTTGTCGGGGTCATATACCGCCTTAAAGAAATCTTCTTCCGTCACTTTTTCATTCGCTTTCACAAAATAAAATTTCATTGGTTTATTTTCTGCTTTTGTGAATTTGTGTTGCGTGTAAATCGAACTTGCTTCCCACTCTAAGTTAGTCGTATCCGTTCCGTCATCTTTGGTGCGATGTGTTTCTCCCCCGCCTGTGATTTTGTTTTTATAAATCCAGTAGTACCATTCATCTCCGTTCGTGTCCTCCGCAACAAATCCAATCGCAACATACGGTCTGTTTTTCGGTGTTCCAAAATATGCACCGTTTTCCTCGTCAAATTTTCGCCCTTCGATTTTCGCTTTAACTACATTATCTAATACAGATGTAATAATCTTGTATTTGTCTGCTCCTTCCGCATCTGTTATAATCGCTGCTTGATTATCATAAAATCGTGTTCCCGTACTTTCTTCCAGTTCCTGTCCGATTTCTTCAGTTCCCGCAAAGTCAATCGGTGTATCATATGTCAAACTTTCTTTTGTGTCGGTTTGTAATACCGCAATTTTTAAACTTCTAATTCCTCTAAAATCTTTAAAATCCATGTTTTACCTCTCCTTTTCTATGTATTTTACTTTCACACTTCTTCCCGTATGGGTATTCGTTCCGCTATATACGTCCTCTCCTTTTCCTTCTACTATCCAACCTTTCATTTTTAACAGCGTAATCGCTTTTAGTAATTCCGTTTCTGTTAAAAGCGGATTTACAGAATAAAAGTTTACTGTAAAGTGCCATATATAGTAGTTTGCTTTGTTGTCATAATGTCTTTTTTCCTCTGTTTCATCATTCCACAGTGTAAAAAAGTTGTCGGGATATGCAGATGTGTCTGTAAACGAACCTTGCTGATGCACTTCGTGTCCTAATGTTTCTAATGTTTTCCACAATTTTTCTTTCACCTTACCGCCCTTTCCCAACCTTTCTGTAATTCTTTTTCTAGTGCTTCTTTTACACTCTTTTTATTTTTTGTTTTCTTAACAAAATTAATAGGTGCATTGGTCGGTGTTCCCCTGTCCAAAAGAATAGCTGCAAGACCGCCTTTATTTATATCAAATCCTGTTTTTAACACAATTTTTCCCGCTTCGTGTTCCACTTCCAAATCTGTTTTTAGTGTGTCTGCTGTAAGTCCTGTATATTTATGTTCTTCTATCACTTTTTTAAACTCACCCGTTGCCACTTCTCCCGATTTTAATAATGCGTCTGATATGATTTTTTCGGCGTTTCCTCCAAGTTTTTCAATATCCCTTATAATTTCCTCATATCCCGACAATTTAACTGTGCAATTTGCTTTACCCATTCGTAGAACCCTTTAGCCTTTCCACTTTAAACTTAAAAAACTGATGACGAAATTCTATGTCCTCGGGTTCTCCAATTATTTCAAACACTGCACCGTCCTCCATGCGTTTCAAACGAGTATCGCTTTTTATATCGGGGTTGTACCACGTTTCTATATTTGCCGTATCTTTAACAGCAAATACACCATTGATTTCTACCTCTGTACCCCCAAACGTAGTGCAGGAGCAGTTTATAATCTTGTCTGTTTCCTTATATGTTGCTACGTTTTTGCCTAGTATTTTCTGATATTCGGGTTTTAATATCATAAACGCCACGTTAAACGCCCGTTGCGGTCTGTACATTTCTTTTCTTCTCCTTTTTATCGTGATAATTTTTGTATTATACCGTCCACTTTTCCCTCTACTTTTGTTACCCTTTCTTCTAACGTCTGTGGTTGTGGTGGTATAGGTGGTAGTACTTTGTATTCTTGCACACGTTCTATGTATCTTTCTTCGTCCGCTTCTACAATCCTGTAAGATGTTACAATCTCAAATCCCTCTTTATGTTCTAAGTCACTTCCTAGTACAATCGGTAGATAACCATTTGCAAGATAATCTTCTTTGTTTGGGGATATGATTTGCTTGTCCTCTACAATCAAGACGGAAGGTGCGAAAGAAAAAACATCTAATTCAATTTTTCCGAAATTTTTATTCAAGTTATCACTCCTTTACTGCATATTCAACTTCAATTCCTGTTTCTGCTTCTCCACCGTCTACCGCTATCATAGTAGTACTCTCGTTTGTGTGTAGGCTTTCTAAAGCCAATTTGTTTTCTTCCGAAAGAGGTTCTATGATTGGTTCTTCAAGCGGATACTGTACAACTATATTATTGTTATTAACAAAAGTTTTAATTTTTTCAAATGCCATTTCCCTACTGTCTGTTTCTGTCACACCAATACTTTTAATGTCTTCCTCAGAGATAACCCAATATATCACATTGTTCCCTCTGTAAATATTAAATTTTTTTGATATATTTGACATCAGAATGTAATTTTCTGAACTATCTAATTTTTTCTCATTCGTTATATAACATCTGAATATTTTAGTTATCCAGTTGTATTCATTCATGGAAACTTGTTCTTTTTTTATGTTTTGTTCGTACACCCTTCTCACAACACCGTTTTTTGTCACTTCGTCTTTGCATTTTCCAATTCCTCGCAGTTGTTGGTTCAAAGAAAGTGTTACGGTTTGTGGTTCTCGATATGGTTCGTATTCTATATCTTTTACATACGAAATCATTATGTTACTATCCCCAGTGAATGTGGTTTCATTATTATTTTTTTTCGCTTTAAAACTTAGAATATTTATACCTTTATTCAATGTAATATATGCATTTTGTTCCGCGACTACGTTTAAGTACGGCGTACTAAATTGACCATTGAAGTATTTTGCCGTTATATATATTCCATCGTAATCTGCGTTCTTTTTAAATCGAATTAAATAGTTTCCGCTACTCTTGATATCTAAAACGATTGTTTTATAATTTTTATATACGCTATCTATATAACCATCTTCTCGAACCTTTCCAGCCTTTAAATCAGATATATTAAATAAATTCTTCCCAGTAACTTGTACGTCAACCTCATACTTTCCAGTATCAGAATTCAACTTTCCAACATTCTTAATTTCTTGCGGAAATTCTGGACTTGGAGAGGGTTTACCTCCTGTGTATGGTTCATATGGTGTAGGTTTATCAGAAAACTCTAACTGAATACCTTTTACCCAGCCTTGTCCGATTACTGGACTATTACCTTTCCAAAATACTTCAAATGTAATATCTATTATTTCTGTAATATCAGTTGTATTTATAGGTAACGAAACATTTCTAGTATCTGTGTAAACTTCTGAAATTAATTCTCCTTTTTTTACGTTAGCTGTTATTCTAATAAAATTGATAGCATTTCCACATTCTTTAAAATTGATAACCAACTTTTTTGTTTTACTATTTTTTATAGCATTCATCAAAAAATCTTGATTGTTCATTTTTGCCCTTGGATATGCCTCATTAGATATTACTTCTACCCCAGATTCAATAATTTTAATATCTGCACCACTTTCTATGGCATTAATATCAAACAAATTCTTTCCTGTAGTAGTTTCTTGCACGCTATTCCCCAATAATTTAAATTGCTTAAAAAATGTTTCTGCACATTTTTCTAAAACTAGACTTGCAACTCCGCTTGCGGTTTTGTAATTAAAACTAAATCTTGTCATTAATGCCCTGCGTTTTAAAAATATCACGCTACCACCTCAAATTCTTTCCAAAAAAGAACGTTCTGTTCAATTTGACAACAATATTTTTTATTTGCTTTCGTGACAAAACCGTCTAAGATAATTCCAACCGGAAGTGTAATTTTCGTAGGTGTAGCACCGCTTGTAAACCAAAATGGATATATGTTAATTGTATTCGATTTTTCGGGTGCGAGTGTTAGGTTTAGTTCTGTAACCCCTCCCCAAACCACCTGTATATTGGGTTGCAGTTCGTAAGTAGTAGACGGATTATTCACTTGCACTTCTGTAATAGAATCTAAAATCTGTTGCCCTTTTTCCGCTACTGCCTTAACTTGCTTTTCTCCCTCTTTTGTTACATTTCCAGTCTGTTCCGTTCCTTTATCTACAACTGCTTTTACAACCTCTTCCTTTGCTGTGTTTATTTCATCTACACCTTGTGTCTTTGCAGTATTTACACTTTCAACCGCCTGTTGTGTTGTGTTTTTAAAGTTTTGTACCGTCTGTTCTACAGAATTTTTATCAATTTTAACTTCTTGTGCTAATTTTTTTACAATTTCTAAAACTGCACTTGCATCTTCTTGTTCTTCCGCTTTTTCAGATATGTAACTCAATTTCGTGCATCTGTCAAAAAAATAAGGGGAGTGCGTCACTTTTCCACTTGTGTTTGTCCAAATATCTAGCACTCCGATAGCAACCGTCCCTACTGCTTTTTCACTTTCCGCTACCGCTCTTTCAACACCACTGTCTACCATATCCTCGATTGTTTCATATATATATAACTGTATCGGCTTATCTTGATATGTGTTTCCCGAAAGCCCTAGTGCATCCTTGACTTTTTCTGTGTACTTATATGCCACGTTCACACCTCCCCCATTATTTTTCCTGTTTATTTTTTCTTGTTGTTCTTGGCTTATCCTTCCTCATTAAGACGTCTTTTTTTTTAGTCTTAAAAATCCGTCCTGTTTTACCACGTTACCGCCCACAAACACAGACGCTTTAATGCAAATCATTCCCTCTCTAAATTTATAGTCCGTACTTTCCACTACTTCGACCTCTGAGAAAATAGCAAGTTTATACGCCCCCAAATCTCCATACGCCATTACAAACTCGCTTTCTGATGCAGATGCAAAATCTTTTACATTGCTGTTAATAATGTACGGAATTGTGTTTATTGTTTTTTTCGCTACATCAATTGTGTAAGCGGGGTCGCCATTCGCTTTTTTTACTTCACTTAGTGCTTTTAATGTTTTTTTGTTTAAAATAAGCGTAGCCTGTGTTTCTACCTCTTCATCTCCGCCAAATCCAAAAACGGCTCCGTTTAAAGTGTCAACATCAATTGCTCTGATTTCTACATCTTTTTCAGAATCAATTGCAACTGGAGTTGCAAAAATTCCAGTCAACTGTTTTGTTCCTGTTCCTGCAATAATTTGCTGTGAAAGTTTTTTCTTTAACGCAATTTCAACCGCTTCCTGTACTTTCTGTGCGTAATCAATGTTTGGAAGTTTTTTTACTTCTTCGCTAATTTCTGCATATGCTGTAATTTTCACTTTATTTATAGATGCATAGTCAAATGTCGGCTCTGCTTCTTCGTACTGTTCGCCTTCTCCTTTAATATCACCAGTACCATAACTTTTCACGAATGCTTCTTCGTAAGATTCCCCACCGTTTAGATGTTCCATTGCAACACTATCTACTAAACTAGAAAACTGTGTAAAAGTATCATTTAATACTGTTCCTGTGTGCTTTGGCAATAAGATTTTTGACGCAATTTTCACCGCACGTTTTTCTTTTAATGTCCGCCCTCTTTTTTCCAATTCTTCTACTATTTTCGCTCTTTCTTCTGTATCATTAGTTCCTGTCAACGTTGTATTTCCGATGCCGTATGTTCCTAGCACTGCCATTCTCTGTCCTGTCGCACCTTCGCCACTTGCACCGTTACTTCCTTCTCCACCTTCGTCATCATCATCTTTTGTTTTTTCAAGCATTTTTTCGGCTTCGTCTATTTCATCTCTTAATTTTTTCAATGTTTCTCCAATCTGAGAACGTTCCTCTTTGTCCTCCGATTCGATTAGTGCAGCTTCTAAATTTTTCACTTTTTCTCTTTTTTCTGCTAATACGTTGTTAAAATACTCTTCTAATTTCTTTTTATCCATTTTGTTTTCCTCCATACATTTTTAATAATGTTCTTGTTTCTAAATCTAATTTTGTTTCTTTTTTTCTTTCCTGTTTTCTTTTTTCCTCTGCTTCTTTTCTGATTTCTTCTAACTGTTGCTTATCTCTTGCGTGGATTTCTGCATCTTCGTAAGCAGGGAACGTCACAACAGATACTTCATAAATTTTCGCAAATGCTTTGATTCTTCGTGTCGGTTTTTCTGTGTCCAGTTCTTCCCATTCTTCTGTGTCAATCATAAATGTAAAACTCATACCGCTTATATCCCCTCTGCTAATCGCACTATAGAGATTTTTTGCGTCTGTGTTCCCCTCTACATCTAAGTAGATAGTTACTTTCATGCCCTCATCGTCAATAGTCCATACCATTGTCGAATTTTCAACACCCTCTTTTGCTCTTGCAAGTGGGATTTTTCTTTCATCGTGATTAACTAAGAAAAATATGTCCGACAGGTCAGCGTTATCTAACGCCCCTTTTTCGACAACTTCATAAATCCACCCTAAATCAGTCACAACATCATAAACAATCGGGCGACCCTCGATGATATATTGTTTTGTCTGTTCATCTTGCCTTGCCCTCATTTCAAGCGTGACACTTCGCCTTTCGATTTCTTTCTCTTTCATCTTCGCACCTCCTTATTCTTTCACTTCCTTTTTATCTTTTAACTGTACTTTGTCTGCTATCTCTGCATTTACATAATTTAAAGATTGCATACGCTTTCCGATTAATTCCTCAAGTGGCTCATACCCTAACGCCATTCTTTTCTCGTTTTCGTATAAATCCCCCGAATCGCCTAATATTCGCAACGCTTCCAACACTTGTGTTGTACTCATAAAAACTAACGCCCTCGGTAAGAAAACAACTTCGTTTCCGTGATTTCTTTCGTTTACGGTAAACAACCCTTTTGTAAATGCTTGTGAAATAGAAATCACAAGAGGTTCAATTTTTTTCTGATAAAACGCATCGTATTGTTCTTTCGTGTAATCTCCTGTCAAAATCGGCATACTTACACCAAACATTCTCAAAATGCGTGAATCAATAAATTTTAATGTTTCGGGGTCAATCAGTTGCGGTTTTTTATCAACCGCAATGTAGTCACTCTTTCCGTCTACACCTAAAATTCCCGAATCTCCGTTTTTCAACTTCTCGTTAAACTCTGCAACCATTTTTTCAGTTTTTTCCCTGTCCATAATGCTACCGCTTTTTAGAATACCGTTAATATTAAAAGATGTTTTCATCGCTTTAAGAGTTCCCTCAATTAAATTTTCATTCATGTCCAGCAATTTCAATAATGCCGAGTTGTCGGGTTGTCCATTTTTATTTCCACCCAAAAAATCATTGAAAGAAAATTTATAACGAATATGTATAATGTTTTCGTAAGGTATTGTGAACTCTTGGTTATTTTCAAAACGCATTTTAATAAACAGTTTTCCTCTTTCATCTTCTAAAAAATCCACGATTTTAGGTTGTATTGGGTACATTTCTACTAATATGCCATTGTCATAAATCGGATAAACAAGTGCGTTATAGTTTAGGAATAAATTCCAAACAATTTTTGACATAAAATCACTTCTTGTCATTAAATAGTTTGGGTTATTCAAAACCCTTTGTACTGCACTTTTGACAGGCACTCTATCGTTTCCCTCTGTTCGTATATGTTTCGGCGTTAATTTTGTCATTTCTGTTACGATACAATCCACTATAGATTGCACAATATCACTTGCGTAGATATTGTTACCGAATTGCGAAAAAACAGGCTGTCCACTGTTTAGCATATGTGCAAAACGTAAGTTGTTTATTTTGTTTTTTAACTTGCCGAATACTCCCATGCTTTCCACCTCCTAACTGTAATAATTTTTTAGTTGACTTCTGTATCTTCTGTACATTTCATACAAAATAATAAGCGTAACTGCACCGTCAATTCTTCGTGAAGCCTGTCCGTTTATTTTCACGCACAGCACACGCCCGAAATTGTCAATTTCCATTGACGCATTACCCAAACACCAACGGTCAATAGGATTTTCGTTATAATTAATGTAATGTGCTTTCAATTCCTGTTCACACAATTTCATTGCATTACTTAACGTGTCCTTATTCTGCAATACCATTTCGCACTCTATTCCGATTTCTTCCATTCGTTGTAAAAAATCTTTTGCGAAACGTTGGTCATATCCACATCGCACTGTTCGTATATCGTACTTTGTATAAAGTTCAAGAAACCAGTCAGCCACTTTCGACAAATCGTTGTCTAGTCCTTCCATTACAGTCAAGACACCTTGTTCTGCCCATTCTTTATATTTTGCCCCTGTTTCTCTATCGTCACTTTTTTCCAATTTGCCCTCGGGAATAAAGTACATCGTATGTATATACTTCTCATCACTTTCGCTATCTAGTGCCATGATTTTTGCACAGGTTAAGTCTGTTGTTTCACTCAAATCGACTGCCCCAATCACTGTTTTACCTCTCAATTTTTCTAAATCGAAAGTTGCAGTGTAAGTATAGTCTTTTTCTTCTAACCAACTTTGTGCATTAGACTGTTTAAAATTAAAATCCTTACTCAAAACAAACATTCTGTCACTTTTTGACACTCTTGCCGAATCGAGTTGCTGACGTAAATAAGAACGTTTTTTAATTACATCAATCGATGGATTTGATTTTTGCCAACTGCTTTCATCTTCCCACACTTCCCTTTCACTATCTTGTGTGTAAAGCCAAGGAAGAGTCCTTTCAGCCATTGCCCCATCATCTTCTCCGTTTATAATCTTTCTACATTTCTTTAACTCTTCATCAAGATACCCCTCATTTACAAAACCCTCTGTTGTGATGTTGATAAATTTCGGGTTGTTTTTTAATGATTGTGATTGTTCTATAGATTTTCCGATTACATTCGTTTTCATTTCGTGCGTTTCGTCCACGATTGCAAAACCAATATTTCTTCCCTCTTTGTTTCTTGTTCTGTCTGACATTTTAAACACTTTTGTATTTGTCACTTTATTCAAAATATATCTTTGATTTTTCTTTGAATCTAAATCGTGAGGGTCAATCAGTTGTCGCATTAAATCTATAGCGTCATAAACAATAGATGCTTGGTTATCATCATTTGAGGAACAAACAATATCGTTTCCCTCTTCTCCTACAAATAATTCTGTTGTTGCCAATGCTGAACAGGTTTCGCTTTTTGCGTTTTTTCTTGCAATCAATAAAACAATTTTTTGAAACCTGTCAAAACCTGTGTCTGCCATTTTAAAAGAGTAAACAACTTCAATAAATGCTTTTTGCCACAACATTAATGTCATTGGTTTGTTGTAAAACGGTGCTTTTGTCAGCCTTATACAGTTTTGTATAAAGTCTATACGTTCATAAGCATCTTTTGTGTCATAGATGTATCGAGGATTTTCTAAATCTTCGATTAGATTATCTAATTCTTTTGTTAATTCGTACCCCGCCTTTATTTTCCCTATCCTTATCGTTTCCCTATAAGCAATTAAATAGTTAGGATATACTTTCAGTTCGCTTATTTTGTTTTGCCCTCTCTTCCATGTATAAACGCAACGGACTTTCTACCGTGTCGCTCTCAATTCCGAGTGTACTGTTTACAACCTTTAAGGCGTTTATATATGTCTGCGACAGGTCTTTATACTGTTTATATGCGGGTGTAGCCTTTTGCTTTGTCGGGTCATCCTTTTTTACAAGTGTAAAAGGCAGTGTTCTCAAGTAGGCAAGTTGACTTTCAAGAAAAACCAGTTCATCTACAAGAGGAGTTATCAGTTTCAGCGTGTCAGCGTCCAAGTTTTTACAGATTTCTGCAATTTCTTCTCTTCTTTCCACTTTTCCACTCCTTTCCCTGTTTTTTTCAACTTTTCATTTTGTTTTTTCAAAAATCTCATTTTTTCGCTTTCTGCGAAAGATAAGACCCCATTGCAGTACCCTACCGACTTTTAAAATTTTAAAAGGTGGGGGGTATCTTTTTTCTTTTCGGAAATAAAAATAATTTTTATTTTCTTTTTGAGATTTTTTATTCTGTGTATGTGTCATACCAATCTTTTATATATTTTTTCCATTCGTTCGGTCGTGAACGCTCTGCCCTTGCAAGACAAACCTCTTCCGCTTCTTCTATGTAAATTAGTTCTGCCCCCAACATTTCCGCCATGCGTTCCCTTTCTGCCTTAAGCGGATAACCTCCGATTATAAAAGCGTTCTGCCATTTTCCCATGCGGGTTTTAATCATATCTAGCAAGCAGTCTCTTAGCATAAATACATTCCCTTTTACACTTGTAGGATTGGCATAGCGTGGGCAAACAGTAACTGCTTGGTATAGTGCATCTATATTTACAACTATATCCTTGCCTGTCGCTATCTCTTTTACATATGTGCTTTTTCCTGCACAGTACGACCCGTACACGATATACACTTTCTTTATTCCCGCATACCCGAAACGCTCATGGATTTCATTGTGGCACTTATGGTGTATAAGTGCGATGTTGTCGGGATTTAGCGAGACATCATAATCGTTTACGTTTTCCTCTGTGAGTTCCTGCTTGTGATGTCCTATGCAGTCATACGCCTTTAAAATCGGCTTTCCGCAATGCTCACAAATCAAAAACCCTTCTTCGTTTACCCTTTCAGATTTTAAAATCTGCAAGAGTTTCCGCCATTCTTCCGAACGGTAAAACGTGTATAAAGTAAACATTTCTGCCGTCTCCTTTTATTTCCATGACCCTGTTATGTGTAGATTAATATAGTTTGTAATCTTTCCGCTGTTACCTCCTGCATACACATATATGTCTACTGCGTCTTGTGTCATACTCGCTATATTTCCCCACCCCGTCGTAACAGATGCCGACACACTCCCCGAATATCTGTTTGTCATTGCGAACGGAAAGCGTACTTGTATTTTTTCGCTACGATACACGTTGCCGAATGGTTGCGTTATGCTAAACGTGTGTTCCGCAATATAGGATAACTCACAGTAACCGCTTTTCCATTTCTGATAACGCCATTTCCCGCTTGTTCCTCTTTCGATAACGTAATCTTTTATTTCTTCCCTATCCGTTTCGTACTGCTGTTTAGGTACTACCGCTCTTTTGCTTTTGTTCGGTAAAAATCCATAAACTTCTTCCATTTTTACTCCTTTTTGTGATATTTATAAAATCCTTGCTACCATTCTTCTAGGCTCTTTTTATATTCCAATTCTTCCCGTTTCTGTTCCAATTCTGCAGGATTGTTAGAATATTCTCCTTTTGCCCAGTTCTTTAGCAGGAAAGCACCCGCCGTTTGCGAAGGAGGTATATATATTTCTTCTTCGTAAAATTCTATCTTTTCTTTTTCCCTTATCTTCTTGCCGTGTTCGTACTCCACTTCTTTAATTTTCATTGCTTTTTTTATTGTTTTCGTGAAGCCTAATGCTTGCATATACATACTTTTTTCTAATTCTTTAATATTTTGTTCACGAGCAGAGCATATAATGGCTGAAAAGTCTGTTAATATACTTTTGTACTTCTTCCACGTTGCATAGGACACGCCAATGCTTTTCGCAACGTCTTTTTCACTGTAACCTTTTTTTAACAGTTCTTGTATTTTCTCTATGTTCGGAAGAATAACAGTATCAAAACTGCTTTTTCTTCCTTTTTTCTGCATAACAACACCCTCTTATGCTTTTTTCAATTTTCCATTTGCAAGCAACGTGGCAAGTTTGTCATTCTGTGCAAATGTACCCTTGTAGTTTGTAATTCCGTTCGCTTTCGCAATCGCTTTTCTATGCGTGAAAGAACTGTCAACGCCGATTGCATTTAATGATAGAACCAAACCATTTTTATCTACTGCTTTATAGTAACTTGTACTTGGTTTCTGTATGGTTGGTTTTGAATTGCCACGCATAGCATTTAACAGCGCTGTGTTCTGTTGTGCTGTGCCTGTGTAATTTGTAATGCCATATTGTGTTGCATATTGCTTTCTTGCGTTAAAAGAACTGTCTTTCCCGATACTTTCCAAGTAATCTACAATACTTCCACCAGTATATTTATTTCCCTGTGGTTTTGTCGGTGTGGTTGGTTTAGAAGATGGTTTTTGTTCTCCTGTTGTTCCTTTATATGCAATTCCTAAGTATTCTAAAATTGCTTTTGCGTAGGCAACGCCAAACGCTTTCTGTTCTTCTACTGTGTCAATAATATTGTTGTCTGCGTCATTGTCCACAAATGCACATTCACACAAACAGGCTGTCATTCTCGTATCTCTTGTAAAAGCAAGGTTTTTCGTCTTTACCCCTCTGCTATTTTGTCCGATTTGTTTAACGTGTTTTTCGCACAATTCCGCAAGTTTCTTTCCTTTATCCGATTTTTCATGATAATAACTTTCCGAACCGTCACCTTTTCCTGCGTTTGTATGAAAACTAACCGCAACATCACATCCACTTGCATTCGCTTCTTTTACTTCCTCTGCAACTGGGTCGTTTTCGTCTTTTAATCTACTGCAAACAACCGTTACACCATGTGTTTTTAAAACATTTCTACAAGACAACATAATTTGTAAGTTAATTTCTTTTTCTTTTAATCCGTATGCTACGGCACCCGAATCTGTTCCGCCATGTCCCGCACTCAAAAAAACTTTAGCCATTTTTATTCCTCCTTCTTTTCTAAATGTTCAATCCTCGCTTCGTGATTTATAAGCGTTTTCGTGTTTCTGTCGATTTCTTCGCCGTGTCTGTTTATTCTGTACTCATAAACCTCTTCTTTTTTCGCCATTGTGTCGATTGTGCTTTGTAATTTAGTTAATGTTACATTTAACTTTATAAGCGGTACAACCACCGCACTAATTAAGCCGATTAGGGTACATAAACCAAACACTAGCATTCCTAAAAATTCTTTATCCGTCATTTTGTTTCTTCCTTTTCTGCTTTAAAAGTTGGTTTACATACACGGACGCCCCCGCACACAAAATCCCTTGTGTTACCGCCGTGAAGATAGCAATAGCACCGAACCCTTCCGTTCCAAGTATCCAAATTAACGCTAATACAATGCCGACAAATCCAAGCACGAACGGGATAACCCAATCTTTTGCTTTCGATTTTTTAAGTCCTGCACCTACAAAAAATAATACTGGAATCAAAACGAGTAGTTCGGGTTTAATAAACTGGTTTAACTGTTCCATTTCTTTCTCCCTCCTTTCTTCCCTGTGTCTGCCTATTACTTTACCGCTTTGCTCTCCGTTTTACAGTAGCCAAAAAATCTCCGTTTTTTTTACGATTTTTTTACGTTTTTTTTACGATTTTTGGATTTTACGCAATAAAAAAAGGCTATAAAGCCTTATCTCCGTACAATATTACAGAAATACGTTTTATTAACCTCTTTTTATGTTTATACACCGTGTTGCGTTCTAATGGTATCATTTCCGCTATTTTATCAGTTTTAACACCTTGTATTGTTAATTTAATAATATCTATGTACTTATCTTCTTTTATACAGTCTATAGCCTTGTCAAGCACCTTTAAGACTTCCCTGTTTTCTACGCTTATCTCTTCTCCGCTTTTCAAGTCCCTGTAGTTATATAACAAGTACATTGTTTTTTTGTATGCGGATTTATTCGGCAAGATTTTCTCTATAACCTCTTTCCCTTCCATTACTTTAACAACTCCCTTTTTCTATATACTTCTCTCCAAATCTCCCGCATTTCCTCCCACTTCTTTTCAAAATCTTCATAATCTTTCAGATTTATTTGTTTTATTTTTAGATTTAACCGCAACGCCTTAAATCTTCCGCACTTCCCGTTCCCCTCACATACTTCCCCGCATTCTTCCCAACACTCTTGACACATTGCAATCATTTCTTTTTCTTCCTTCCTCTGTTCCTGCTGCCAACTTCGTCAAAACGTCCCTACAGTATCTTATTTTTTATTTTCTCTTTCCTGTTTTCTCATTAACACCATTTTTTTTCTTAACATAGGCAAATCAAATTCTCTCTGCTTGTCAATTTCTCCGATTCCCTTTCTCTCTTTTTCCATTTCATGCAACACATGATTTGTCACTTCCTCAATCGTCATTAAGTCCAACTCGTTTAATTTTTCCATTATTCTACCTCCGTTTTTCCTCAGAAATTCCGCCTTTTATAATTCCATTTAACCCTATATTATATGGATTTATTCAACCCCTCTGAACCCCTTATTTTACAATACTTTCTGCCTATTTCTCATTCAAAAAACTTTTGCTACTTTTTAAGACCATATCCGCACCATTTTGTTTCTTTCTTCCAACCTCTCTAAATACTCTTTTAACTCTTTTTCATTTAACATTGTTCCACCCCTTTCATCTGTAACCATCGTTTTGTACATTCTATACAGTCACTTTTTTCGTTATTTTCACAATCTCCAATAAAACCTGCGTCGCTTTCATACGGACACATGAGTATATGTGCAAGTTCCTCATCCGTCATGTTTCTTATTTCTTCGCCATTTGTCACTTCTGTTTCTTCTATATTTTTTTCATTTGTCACTTCTACTAATTTGCACCCGACTGGCAACATTATAACTTCTTGTTGCGTCTGCTTTTGTACCCATTCCCTCATTTCTTCCATTTTTTCTTTACTCACATTCAACATTTTTGTTTCTATTATTATCATTCTTTTTCTCCTTTCCTAACTCCATAATTCTTTTAACGCTACGTCATGTATGTTAGTCGGTTCTGCATACTTGCATTTTCTAAGAATTTCCACTCTATCATAATTCAAATCTTCTGCTATATCGCAACAGATTGTTCCTCCCATGCTTTGTAGTCCGTCCATATCAACCATACATCTGTCGCACCACATTTCACATTTATTACTATTACATCTAATCATTTTCTTTGTCCTCCTTTTCTAAAATGTACTCCAAATTATTCCCAATAGGATTACACATAACCACTTTCCAACCTTTCTGCAATAAATTTTTTAAATCTCCATACCTTTCTGGTGAATCCCAGTATCCATTTTTCGTTATCGCCGTTCTTACTACTGTCTGCATTATATTCCCTCCTGTTTCATTCTTTCTTCTAAATTTAACACAATATATGTACTATCTAAAAAAGTTTCTAGTTTTTCTAAAACCGTTACATTTTCATTTAGGTTTTTATATACAACGTATGTTTCATCTGTTGTTTTGTTTTCTGTTACTGTCAATACCTTACACGCTTCATCATTTTTTATTTTTGCATAAATGTTATTTTGCATTAGTTTAGTCATAACTAGCACATTCTCACTTACTCTTTTTGCTTCTTTCTTTGCTTTTTTCTCTTGTATTTTAATATTTAAACAAAGCGTTATTAAAACCATCGAATGCACCGCTAAACCCTTTTTTGTTCCAAATAACATTGCTGTTCCTACTCCTGCATTTATAAATATTATAACTAATAGCATATTATTAATTACGTTTCTTAATATATTTCCTTTCATCAGTTCTTTACCTCTGTTTCTATTTTTCCTTTCCAACACTCCTCACAATTTAAAGTGCATTTCTCTTTATACAATCCATATTCTTCTCCTAAATCATAATCGCAAGGACAATTACTTACTGTGAGTTTTTCTATAATGCTTTTTTCTTGCTTTTCGCTATCGCAAATTATTTTCATTGTCTTTCTACCTCCAGCAATCCCTCTTCTATAAATACACTTTCCAATAACTCGCTCATTCTATCAGCATCAACTGTAATTGGCTCACGTGGAAACTCTTCTTGATTTCCACAACACGCATACAGTTTTGTAATTAAAATGTCATATTTTTTCATCATTCCACCTCTATTTCTATCTTTCTCTTTTTTCTAAACATTGTAAAACACATTTTCAAAAATCTTTATTTTTCTAAAGTGTACATACTTCAACCACCCATTTTCTCTGTAGTATAAAACGCCCCTTATCCTGTCAGTTGCATATTCCCGCACGTTCCCGATTATGTACCTTCTCCCTTTCGTGTCCTCAATCTTCAAATTGTACGTTTTCTCTGCTTTTTTCTTCTTTTTCATTCTCCTACCTCCTAATATTTTATTTTTTCTAACTTCTTTCGTTTCATGTAGTCTGTTGTCCTTGTGTAGATTCTTGTTGTATCTACAGAAGCGTGTCCCAATATGTCCGCCAGTTCCCCTATATCTCCCCCTTCCTCTAGAAATTTTATTGCAAACAGATGTCGGAAACTATGTGCGTGTACCTTCGATAACTTAATTCCCCTGCACTGTCCCGCTATCTTTTTCAACTTCTTCCATATCGTACTATCCGACATCATTGTCCCTGTCCTGCGTCCTCTGAATATGTACCCCTCTTCTATTCCCTTTTCTTCGCAATACTTCAACAATTCTCTTCTCAAGTCTTGCCTTAAAATAATTTTTCTATTTTTCCCTTTGTTGTTCACTTCTATGTAATTCGATTTTTTTACCGCTTCCGCTTTAAAGCACTTCAATTCCGCTACCCTTATACCTGTGAACGCAAATATTTTCATTATCAAGTACATTTCCGTTTCTCCGTGCTTTTTTGCAATTCTAAGCATACGTTTGTATTCTTCCGCTTCCAGTACTTCCTCTATACTTGATTTTTGTTGCATTTTAATGTTTTTCAACGTCATTTTAGAGTTATGATGTTTCAAGTCACTTAACTCATATTTTCCGTTGCTTTCTACAATTTCCGCATATTTAATAAACTTGTTCACAATCGTTATGTAGTTGCTTATCGTACTAGGCTTATATGTGTCCATTAATGCACTTTTAAATGCCATTACATCACGTTTTGTTACCTCTCCCCCTTTCAAATTGTCTAAGAATATTTCTATAACGTGTCTGTAGTGTACCAACGTGCTTTTTGCTTTTTCGTCCGTCTTTTCTTCTAAAAGAAATTCTTCCGTGAGTTCTTCTAGTGTTGCTTTTTCCATTCTTCAAAGTCCCTCTTTTCCTTTAATGCGTGCAACAAATACATGGCACCCATACACACCGCCGCCACAACTTTTCCCTCTATCGAATACCCAAATATAAGCCAATGCACAAACATACCTATGCACATCAAAAACGGCATTGCATATACTAAACCTTCCTTTATTTTTTCTTTAAACCTCTTCATTTTTTATCCTTTCCCTTGCTCTTATGTAAATGTAATATCTTCCATTTTTTTCGTTAAATTTTATTTCTTCGTACATATACATCAAATTTTTGTACCTGTTTTCTATCAGTTCCTTTGCATCTGCTTTCCCAGTCACTATTTTTTTCACATGGCTATTTCTAAAGACCGTGTAACTTTTTCGTTCAATCGGCTCTTTTAGATTTTTGCTACTTTTCCAGCGTTTTTTACCGTTCGGGTCTTTTGTTAAGTATTCCGCCAATCCTGTCAAGCCGTTCTCATCGGGTTGGATTTTTCGCACGTTATTTCTGCGTCCGTGTTTCCAAGTTCCCTCCAACTCTTCCATGCTTAAACCCGAATTTATAATAACGTGGTGGTGACATCTAATTCCTTTTTTAACGCTCCACTCCGTAATGTAAATATACTTTGCATTCTCAAGTCCTTTTTTCTTGCGTCTATAGTTAATGCGTTTAATGTAGTTCTTTACGTTCTTTTCCGCTTCCTCTATCGTCCTCGGTAGATTTTCTTTTGTGTAAGTTAAAGTCAGCCAATAATCTCCTTTTGCAAAATTACAATTTATTTTTCTTATTAAACGTTTTCTTGCGTTTTTATCATTCAAATTTTTTTGTGCTTTATTTACCTTTTTTACCTTTAACTCTTCCGCTTCTTTTCGTGTAAATTCGGGGTAAATTTCAAACTCCACTTGATTCCCCGCTTTTATCATTTTTGTAGCATATGTACCTTTTATTCTCCCTGTCTTAAGCAGTTCCTCTATTCTTCTATCATCTTCTTTATTTATGCTCTCTGTAAATAAAGCGTCATAGTCATAATTTACATAGACACTCTTCTTCTTTCTTCTCATGTCTTTTAACCTCATGCTTGTTATATTTCTTTCCGTCACTTGTTAATATCTATTACAAGGACTAGAAAAGCGTTTTCCCCGCTACAAATTTGACTTTTTATTCACTTTGTGTTATTATAAATAAGCGTTCTTGTTACTTTCTGCAACAAGGCGTAACCTCATGTGAAAACACTGTGTGAATCACAGTGTTTTTTTCGTTTTTGCAACACACTCTTCGCAGTACCAGTTTTCTGACCCTCTTCTGCTTTTAACATACGTTGCTCTTCCAATTTGGTATATCTCTTTTCCGCACGCTCTACATCTTTTCACTTCTCTTTTTTCTCTTTCTTTTCTAATATCTGCCAGTGACATTCTTATCCCTTCTTTCTCTGTACTCTTCTATATCTTCCTTTTTGGGTATGTACGAACAATGCTCTACCTTCGCCAGACCGTGTTCTTCTCTCCATTCATTTAATGTTTTCATGTTTTTTCCTCCTTTTTTAAAAAAATCGGGTACAGGTGGCAACGCTCCATTATTTATGCAACAAAAAATCATACTTAAACTTTAAAGAAAACATCATGGCTATGTTTATATGTAATACAAATTAAACTGGAGAATTTTTTTGGAGCGTTGCCAACTGTACCCGCCTTTTCATTATTTAATTTTTAAGCTGCTTGTCTTTCCTCTTCTTCTTCCTTATACTCAAAATTACAGGGTATTGCCGTACCCGAGTATATAAGAAAGGAGTGTATTTTTTATGAAAAACTTTGAAATTTTCCGTTCGGAAGAAGAAGCGAAACTTTGTAAAATGATTGACGAAATCACTGCGGAAATCGCAAGGGATAAAGTCGGAAACAAAGCCGATTACATTCTCAACAATCTCCCGCATTTAATCATTCAAGCCATTTACGATTATGAAACTTTCAAAAATGAACTTTAAACCAATACAAAAGCCTGCTTTTTAGCGGGTTTTTGTCGTTCTCTACTTTTTCAAATTCCCAATTCTTCTATCAAACATTTAACAATCTGCTCTTTCACATTATCCAATTCTCTTGATATTCTGCTACTCTCTCTTATTTTTTCGCTTTTCGCCTTGTACTCTTCGATTGTTTCACTTTGCATTTCGCAAAGTTCGTCCAATATCTTTTCTTTTTCACTTTCCAAATCTTTGCAAAATTGACATTTTTTTAATAAGTAATCGCTTACCTGTATCTTATCTTCCACCTTTAGCTGCACCTCCTCTTTTTCTTTGCAGATAGAGGTTGCATACATCCGCACTTCGCATTATAGTGTAGGTATATTTTATTTGTGCTTTTTGCCTTTACATATCCATACGCACCACCCCTTTACTTTTTATTAGAAATTTAAGTAAAAATTATTATTTTTTTAGTGTGTAAGAATTTCCATGTGTGGAATATAGTTTTTCATATATTTTGTGCGTATGTCTGCAACCTCTATCTGCATTCACTTTAAATCCCTAACTCTTCTATTAGTATTCTCGCAATCATTCTTTGTGTGTTTCGCAATTCCTTTTCTATCTCCAAAAAATTATGCGTTTTTCCACGAATTTCTAAACTATCTGCATTTTCATTTTTTCGCAATTCTACAAGTTCTCTATTCAACTTTGTTTCTTCTTTTACTAACCTCTTACAGATATAGCATTTTTCTAACAAGTAATCACTTATCATTTGCTTTTTTTCTGTAACAATCAAGAACAAGCCTTGCGTTCCGTTTATCTGATTTACCTGTAAGAACTTAAACCCTTGCTTTTCCATTTCCGCACTTGCTTTCATTAAATCTTTACAAGTGCGGAACTGTAATATATCGCCCTTTTTTACTCCCTTGTAAACCTCTTGTCTTTCCTCCTGCTTCATTTTCCTACGCTTCTTTCTTTTGTTTTTTTACATTCGCAGAGGTGTCCTTTTTTTCATACGTTGCCTTTATCTTTAGATTTTCCTGTCTGCCATACAGTTCATAAAGCCAGTTAGATATTTTTATAATATCCATTTTCAACGTTTACCCCTCCTTTTCTTTGTTGCCTTTATTTCCAAATTCTTCTATACTTAATGTACAGGCTACCGACATAGCCGAGTACATAAGAAAGGAGAACACTGAAATGTACGTTTATAAAATTTCTGAATTGCTCAAAAGTTTGAGCCAAGCCAAAGAAGAAGGCTTTGACTATGTTTCCTTATGCGTTCTTGAAGCTGAAGACGATATGCCCGAATCTGTTGATTTAAGTTATGTGCATAGTTCTGTTTTCAGTTCTGTTGATTCAATCGATGCCTTTATTCTGCCAAAGGATTACACTACTTCTTTTTAACAATTCTTTTTTGTGCGTAACTATTTCATCGTGTTACGCACAATTCTTTTTCTAATTTCATTTTATAAGAAAACGCTTTTCCTTCTTTCGTTTTGCTTTTTCTTCTTAACTTTCTGATAAAGTCTTTTATCTCCGCATTTTCTTCTTTCGTTAAACCTTCCGTCTTTACCTTTATACTTCGTGTTTCCAACGTTTACCCCTCCTTTTTTTCTTTTTCACATTCTTTTGCAAATGCGATTCCCTCGCCAAAAGAAAGCAATTTTTCTCTTTCAATTTTCGTCATGCTTGGCATAACTTTCTCAAAAGTTTTTAAGATTTTTTCTTCCACTTCGCTCATTACTGCTTTTATTCCCTCCTTTTCTTTTCGTGTATATCCCTTTATTCCCCCTAATTATGTTATTTACTTGTTTTTTATTCCATGTTACAATTACTTAAATCAACATTTTAGGAGGTATTTTATGAAACATATTACTTTGAACGATTCTGAAATCGGTGCTATACTCTTTTCCCTTTCCCTTCTCCCTTCTCTAAAGTTAGAAAAAACCGAAGAGCAAGCACGCATTAATCAAAATTGTTGTATTTCTGCTGGTCGTAAACTTATGCTTAAAGATTCCGACATAGAGCCAAATGAATTTCGTGTTATTTCCGCTTCACTTCAAGCCGTTCAACTCATCAACAACAACGCACTTGACGTTGATTGTAAAACCAAAAATGAATGCTTAAATTATTCAGATATCGTTGACAAACTTGTTTATGCTTTTGATGTACAATTCTCATAACTCATTTTTATTTTTACATCATTTTTAAAGTTTGCATTTATAAGCCAGTGTAGTCTTTTGCTGGCTTTTTTCTTTTCATCATATATTTTCGTTTTTATTCCCTCCTTTTCTTTTCGTGTATATCCCTTTATTCCCACATGGGAATAATCGCCTTTTCTCTGCACTCTGCCTTTCTCATGCGGACTTGTGACCGCCAACGGTGGCATTACAGAGCCGATATAATCGGCTTAATATTCTATAACTACTAACTCGTTACCCTTTTCTAATTCTGCTAATCTATTCCCGAATGTGATTAAAAAATAACCGTTGGTTCTGTATTCTTTAATTTTTCTATTCCATTCTCTTCTATTTTTAACTACTAATTTATTTGTCATGTTCTTCCTCTTTCTCCCCGTCCTGCCGATAGGTCAGCGTATAAACTTAATTTAATAAATTGCTTCTATCACATCATGTTGTATCTTCATTAATCTCCTTTTATTAATTCTCATTAAAACTCTTGTCATTAATTCATTTGATAAATACCAGTTCACACCGTCCAAAGCATCAAAAATTTTGTCTTTATATTCTTTGTTTTCCTGTCCCCAATTTAAAATTGTTATTATATTTTCCACTATTTCGATTTTCTTCATTTTTCATTTCTCCGTTTCTTTGTGTTTTCTTTGTGTTCGTATACTCATTATATTATCTGTGTTAGAGTTTGTCAACTCTTTTTTGAAAAATAATATTTATTTTTGAGTTGATAAACACATTTCGTCATGTTATAATTTAATAAATAGGAGGTGAGAAAATTGGAAATGTACGAAAGAATAAAACTTTTACGAACCGAAGAACTCCACTTAACACAGACAGAATTTGGAGAACATTTGGGAGTAAAGCGAGATGTTATAAATAACATCGAAAACAACAGACTAAAAAATCCAAGCAAACAAGAACCGCTTTACCGATTAATCTGTCAAAAATTCGATGTAAACGAAGAGTGGCTACGCACAGGCAACGGCGAAATGTTTATTGAGGTCGACAAGGAAAATCTGTTAATGATGTGGGCGGCGGACGTTTTAAAAGATGAAAGTGATTCTTTTAAACGGCGTTTTGTCAAAATGCTTTCGCAGTTGGAGGAAAGCGATTGGAAAGTTTTAGAAAGAATGGCTATTATGTTACATAGCGAAAATGAGGAAAACTAGGCAAACGCCTAGTTTTTTACTCCAAAAATCTCTTTATGAACTTATATATGCGTTCCAACTGCTGTTCGTTCGCTTTTTCTAATAATTTCATAATTGATTTTTTGTAGTTTCTTTTCATTTTTCTACCTCCTAAATTTGAAAATATTTCCATTTAGGAGTATAGACATTATAAAAAAGGAAAATAATATATTTAGAAATGGGGTTATGATATGCAGAAAGTAACAAGGGCGGTTTTCTACATTCGTGTATCACACAAAGAACAGGTTTTACACGGTCTTAGTTTATCCGCACAGAAAAAACATTTACAAGACTATGCAAAAGCACATAATTTAAAAGTAGTAAATACATATGTAGACGAGGGGGTTTCGGGCAGAAAGCCTATCCGTTTACGTCCTGCCTTACAAGAAATGCTCGCTGACGCTCAAGAAAACCAGTTCGACTTAATTCTTTTTATTAAAATCGACAGATATTTCCGTTCTGTCGCAGAATACCACGAGTGTCAGAAAATTCTTGATAAACACAAAGTGAAATGGAACGCAATTAATGAAGATTATGACATCACAACCGCAAGCGGTAGAGCGTTCGTAAATATGAAGTTGACAGTCGCAGAAATGGAAGCAGACCAAACAGGCGAACGTATTCGTGACGTGAACGATTATAAAGTAAAGCAAGGGCAGATGATAACAGGGGCGTACCCGTTCGGCTTTAAAATCGAAAAACGGGACGGTCGAAGTTATTTAATACATGACCCCGACACAGAACATATTGTTATAGATATGATAGAACATTACTTGACTTATAATTCCTTGCGTGGCGTAACATTGTACATTAACAAAAAATATAATCTTAATTTGTTGCAAGACAGCGTTAAGCGTCTGCTTAAAAATCCTTATTTATGCGGGCAATACAGAGATAACCCGAACTTTTGCGAGCCTTATATCAGCAAAGAAACGTTCGACAAAATGCAAGAAATTAGAAAAAAGAACATAAAAGTGCAACGTAATCACAACACTTTTCTTTTTTCTTCTCTAATTCGTTGTGACAACTGTAATGCTCTTCTCTCGGGTTTTGCGAACCGCTTTAACTCTAATCGTGTATATAATTATTATCGTTGTCGCAATAGATTTAATCAAAAGACTTGTAATTGTCCAAACGTCAGCGAAAGAAAATTGGAAAAATACTTACTTGAAAATATATCTACAGAATTTCAAAATTATTTTAAAAAAATCGAACTGGAAGAGATGAAGAACAATCAGAAAAATACTAAAACAGAAATGGCAAAAATTAGAGCGGAAATGGATAGATTGAATTTTATGTTTCAAAAAAACCGTATAACTTCCGCTGTGTACAATGCAGAATATGAGGAACTAGAAAGCAGACTTTCAGACTTGCATACTGTTAAAACGTCTAAAAAGCGTGACCTCGAACCCATTAAGGAATTGCTAGAAAGCGACTTTGTAAGTGTGTATAGCACCTTGTCACAACAGAATAAGCAAGCATTTTGGAGGGGTATTATAAAAGAGATTAGGCAACTCGGAGAACCCGACCATTACGCCATTATTTTTTTATAGTTATTTTTTGTACTAACTGTATATCGCCAGTTGGTGCTATATAGTTAGTACAAACCATAAAAGCAGGGTTTCCCCTGCTTTTAT
>OBJP01000401.1_pt1 | contig 32759 bp, 29 predicted proteins | sample 1519821 | NCBI WGS metagenome assembly OBJP01 (sample SAMN04209218, study PRJEB22552) | human gut metagenome | biome: gut; material: feces | host: Homo sapiens | place: USA: Oklahoma | reverse complement strand
GACAGGGGTGGTGCATAGGTCTGCGACTACTGGTGCAATTACGAGCGAATAATCACTTACAAAGCATCTCATTTTCTCCTTAAAAATATGGAAACGAGTATTGGATTCGAACCAATTATTTAATGCATCACCTATGCAAACTCGTTATGTTTTGGGATAAGAATACTCTTATCCCGTAAGATTTAACCAAAGAAATCAAACTCATCAATAGCCATCGCAATATCAATATGTACTTCTTCCCTTATAGGTGCCTGTTTACCTTCTTCATCAATAATTACAAGATAATAGCTATCCTTACTATCAAACTTCTGAGACTTTAAGTTAAAGGTACATTTAAACTCTCTATCTTTTGCGATAGTACTTGTCTTATCCGCAATAATCTTTTGTCTATCACTTACTTCTCTACCTAAAGAATCTTCAATATAAGCAATATATGTACATGCTACATAGTTATCCTTAACAGGTTCCTTTTGATAGAAACTTAAATTAAATATCATGTTACTTATCTTTCTATTAGAAGATAGTAATGCGATAGGTACTGTCTTAGTATCATATTTATCTTTATTAAGTTTAAGTGCCTTATAACCTGATCTTAAGAATTTATATTCAATAACTGGTACACATATTTCTTGTAGACTTGTACCACCATGTACAAAGTTAATACCACCAGCACCTTTAATACGTATATTCTCTCTAGGCGCAAATCCTAGCATATTGGAATCATTGTAAATACCTTTTACTGGCATTAGGAAGTCTGGATCAGCTTGATCATCGGTTATTACGTAACGACGTCCCTGTTCAATAATATCTTTCTTGAATGAAGAACGTTCCATTTTATCTTCTTCATTCAATCCTTTATATGTATATAAGAATCCATGGTCTGAAGTAATAATGACATTAACGCCATTTAAACTACCACAAATAATATTTACTAAATTCTTTAATTCCTGGACAGTATTTGTACATGCATCAAAGACTGTACTTTCATCGTTATGACTTGAAGCATCTATCTTATCATGATAAATATAAATGATATCTTTTCCCTTAATAGCATTACGTCTCTCATCAACTTTCATACCAATGATATCTTTATATTTTAAAGCTATACTATTTTCACTATAACTCTTTAGTATGCCATCTCTATCACTCATTTCACTTGTATGACCATCTACTAATACTTTAATAGATTCGTTCTGTACAACTGTTTCTAGTTTCTTGTGTGGTAATAATGCTGCCATACCAAATTTAGTAATAGTTGGATATATACCTTGCTGCGCACTTATTGTTACATCTGCATTAGTTTCTACTTCTAATTGTCTTGCAAGAGTATATGCAACGTCATAACGCATAGCATCAGACACAATAACAAATACCTTACCATCTACTTTCTTTACAATATCTGTATAGAAATCTGTTTGTTGTGCAATACCTGTAATATGACCTGTAGTACTTAAATCCTTCTCTATTACTTTATTCCAATTAGAAGCTAATTTTTCTAAATACCAATTTTTATATTCTTTTTCTACATAGTCTGCTAAGTCTTTAAAATCATCATCTAGTGATGGATGTGTTACTTGTAAGCAATTAGAGAAAGCATTGTGGAATTCTCTGTAGTATGTATCCATCTGATAATAATCAGAAGTATATGTATCCCACATATCTTTAGCATTAACGTGATGGAAACGATTTACATGAGTTTCATAGAATCTATTCATTAACGCAACTTGATAAATACCCTCATAAAAATAAGAATAGTTTTCATACCAGGCAGATGTTCTTCTCTTTTCCACAGTACTCATAATAGTATCTGTATTTATATTTTGAGAGATAATGTAATGCATTAACTTAGAGAGAATAACTTCATCAATAGCAGGTAATACATCTGTATCTATCAAATATTCTATTTCAAACTTATTAAATCTATCTAATAGATTTAAATCAGCTGTCACAAAATCACTAATAGGTTTAAATGTATCTTGATTACTACCATGAATCCAACTAAAGATCATATCATAACAAAATCCACTATGAATATCAGAATATCTCTCTTCTAGTCCAGATAATACATCACTAGATATAGTTCTTGAAATAGCACTTAAGACAACATGATCCATTAAATCATCAATATTTTCAGATGCATTAAAACCAGTAGTACTATGTACCATCTTCCAGAACATATCAGTTGCACCATACTTTAATAATTCCATCTTAATTTCATTATTTAAATCATTACCTGCTAGTAATACTTCTTTAATAATGCTTTCTGGTTTTCTTTCTTTTATATTACATATAGCAGAAAGTATGGACATATAAAGAGTGGTTTTCTTATCAATAGTACCATCAAATGCAGTTATACGTTTACGTCTATTTGCCGCATTAAAGAAACCTTTATACTGTTTGATTTCTTTACGCAGTTCTTGTACATTCGCAATCTTCATATCTTGCATCCAGCGAGATATCTGGTCTGCACGATATTCTTCACTATATAATTTAATATCTAAGAACCAATCATGTTCTGGATCTTCTACTAATGGGTTATATACAAGATAATTTGACTCTTGATCAGTACTTGATAATAACTGTTTAGAAGCAAATTGATTTGTTTCATTTAACATTATCACTTTAGCGTTTGATAACGTTAAATGAGTGACTTCTTCTTCAAAGTCTCTATCTTCATCATTCCAGAATATAATTCTTCTTTTATAGAATTCATCCAAAGGTTCAGCAAACCTTTCTTCTAATTCTTTTTTTATATCTTCTATAGCCATACCGAACCTCTCCTTAATAATTTATATGCTCAAAAAATTATATTAAATTTCTTTTGGAATTTTTGGAACTATCTTTTTTATTTCTTGTTCAAGGTTTTCAAGATACTTTTGAGCAACATCATGATATAAATCTTCCTTTGGATCCTCTAATGTGAAAGTAATTCCACTTTTCCTTCTAATCAATTCTTGCAATAGATCAAGAAAAAATTTCTGTGTATCTTCCGTTTTGTCAGAAGATAAATTCAATCTAATTGGATTTTCAAAAGCAAAAACTAAGTAAATATTATCATCTCTTTCAATTGTTACTTCTATTTGTTGTTCCATATAAAGTTCCTCTTTCTTCGAAAGCTATTTTTCCACCTTCAAGATATTTTTCGCTCTCCTCATCCCATTTCAAAATAACTCCACTTTTCTTATCAATCAATTCATTAGTAAACATGCTACCTTGATATGTTTCATAGGTATTATTTGAAGATTTTTTTAGAATACTTGTTACAGGATAAGTTCTTATAGCTATATTTGCATCATGTGTAGCTATAATAACTTTTTTCTTTGCTCTTCCTAAATCCTTAATCAATGGTACTATCGTATTTTCAATATAAGTACTACCTAAATTAACCTCTGGTTCATCTATCAAGAAAACCTCTTCGTTAGTTTTATTAAGAAGGTTATATTGCAAACTCAAAATAGCCATTTCTCCTTTAGAAGGCATATAACTTTCATTATTAAGTTCAAACTGTTTCTTGTTATATATAAAATAATCTATTGATTTAATAGTATCATTTAAATCATTATTCATTTCAGTAATTAAATTTACAAGTTCTGATGAATAACAATTATCTTCAAATGAATTTAAGGCATTCAAATATTTTTTTATTGTAGTTTTTTTCCCAATTACTTGGTTAGCTGATATTTCAGAGTAATTATCTAATGTTAAAAAACCAACCTGTGATTTTAAATATCCTGCACCCTTATCACCAATTTTTCCAATATAATTATCTTCTATAACTTTTTCTTTTGTCCTCAGAGTTTTTTTAATCAATTTAATCGAATCAATCAATTTAAATCTATTATTGCAGAAATCATAAAAGCCAGTCTCTTTCGGTATTTGTGGAGTCCCATCTGATTCAGATGAATATTCATCTAACTTATCTATAAGATTATCTGTCAGAAAATCTGCCCATTGTTTACACCATTCATCAAGTGACAGTTTATAGGCATCATTTTTCAACTCCTTAATACTATTGACTAATGCTTCATATTTTTGTTTGTTCTTCTTAAAAATTTCAAATGAATATAAGTCCTTTTCAAACTTTGCAACTTTTTTATATTCACTATAATAGTCTTCATATTGAGTCAAATCAAAAGTAAGTACTTTATTTTGACCAAGAATTAATAATTTTTTTCGTTTTTTATTAGTTGAAATGTTATTGAAATATAATGCATACTGATTAATTTTCTTTGGAGGCTTATCAGAATACTCACGAACATTAGTAAATTCATCTATTAAATCAGCAACCTCTAAATCTTCATGGCTATAAATAATAGGATTTTCCTTAATTAACCCTTCAAACCAACTTGTCTTATCACCGCCTGAATACTTAACTGCGTCAATTCCTTTTTCATTCTTAAAATAATCATACAAAGAATCTAATATTTCGGATTTACCAGAACCTTTATCCCCAAATATAACATTTATATCATTGTATACATCTATTTCAAAAGGATGTTTTTTCTCTCTAGATTTTCCATATACTGTAACAGTTTCATATAAATCACGATTTATCAAATCATTAAGAAAACTACTATCTTTGTCTAGCAACTTTAAAAAATTATCAAAACCTTTGATTTGATATTTTAAGTCTGCAAAAGAGCAATCATCATAATCGTTCCAATCTTTAACATCAGATCCTATAATACTCCTATAACCATTTGCATTTAAAACTCCTAATGATTTTATGTCAGATGGTTCACGTAACAATCTTTTACTAGAATATACATTGTCTTCTAGTAGTTGCATATCTTCTTCTGATAACTGATGATCTTTAAAATAATGTGGAATATATACAACTTCTAATGAATTGAAAGATTTGCACAATTCAGAAATTGTTATAATAAAATCATCGGGTGAAATATCTTTTATAAGATTTTGAATTATGTTATTGAAGTCTTCTACTTTAGAAGGATTGCAAATCACCAATATATGTCCTGTTTTTTTACTTGAACCCTTAACATCAAATTCTATTCCTGGCCAAACATCACAACTTTCTGTAACAGAATTTTTCAGATCACAATATTGTTTAATATCAAAATCATTGTGGTTTGTTATTGCAACTATTTCAATTCCATTAGATTCTATTTTTTCTTTGAATAAAGCTGGCGTAACGTTACGCCCATCGCCATCTCCCTTTTTGCACATTTTAGTATGACAATGTAAATCTATCTTCATTATTTCACCTCTTTCTTATCATCATTTTATTTTTGCTAATAACTCTTGAAATTTAGCGTAGTTAACTTTTACGCCATCATCCAAATCCATTGGTTCCATCTTATCTGCCCAATGATGTATCTTTTCTTCATATTTTCCAAGTTCTTCTGCCTGTTCAGTTATCTTCTTTAACTGTTTCTTTAGCTTAACTTTTTCACTTGTTAATGACGCTTCATCTATCTGATTATTCAACATTTCAATTTGAGTTCTATACTGTGACTGTAGTGGATGGATATATCCTGTTCTCATTCTAGCAATCAAATCAGGTGTATATCTGTGAATATATACTAATGCTTTAAAACCATTTTTCTTACCACTATCAAATTGCCAATAAATAGGTCTTTTCCCTGAACCAGTGACTTGATAAGTATTACAATGATCTTTAAAGAAATCTTTCATGAAATAATTACGTAATACATCTCTTGGATTGCCATTACCTCCTAATGCATCAGAGATAAACTGAAGGTTCTCTTCTAAAGTATCATCACCATATACACATTTAACAAATTCTATAAATCGACTTACTAAGTCATCTTCAAAATATTCCTCATCACAAATAGGAATAATATCATCAGAATTAGGAATAAATGTCTTATATTTATTGCCATCCCATTCACCACCAGCATAAGCTAACCCTTCTGTATCTAAAGAATAACGCCCAAAAATAGATCCCACTGCATAACTAATAAACGATTTTACATCACGAACTAAATCAGCCTTACGAACTGTAACGTCTTCATCTGTAACTTCAGGAGTTAATTCATTCTGTAATCCATATATATCAATAAAAATCTTATTTAATTCTTCTTCATTACGCTTTAATATATTAAATCTATCTTCACATTCATCATTCCATAGATTATATGCTTTATTAATAGTATTTACATGATTCCTTACAAATGGATGTATTTTAAAATTCCAAGATGTTTCAAAGGAATCCCAATCTGATTTTGATAAACTAATATTTGTATTAACTAATCTTTCAATTGTATTTTTCCTATATTCATCTTTTATAAAAGGAACTAATCGAATATAGCCACAGTTATAGTCTAATGTTGGCGATACCATTGATAAATATAATTTCGCTACAACACTATTAAGTAAACCACAGGAATAATCCATTAAATCTCTAGATGCAAACAAACCCTGCCCTTTATCTGCACAAATTGCTCCTTGTTTAGAATATCTAATCGAAAAATCCCCACTAGATAATGCAGACCAAGTTAAACATTCTTTAAAATAGTATTTGGTATTTTTTACCACAAAATCAGGTGTATTCAAATATGTGTATTTTTTTAGAACTGATGTTTTTATTTCTTCTCCATCATTATAATAATTGACCACTAAATCATTGTTACCATACCATTTTCGAAATGAACCACCTTTATTAAAAGGAAACCATACACCATTAGATGCTTTAGCATCTGATAGTGATGAACAATTAAACCTTATTTTGTCTATTGAAACTTCTTCCCAAGTCCTTACATATTTATTATTATCGGTTGTAGATAATCCTTGACATAAGTTTGCAACTTGCCCAATACTCATTTCATCGAATGAGTTATATACATTTTTAGACACCCAGTATGCAATTGAACTTCCTGGAATCTTTCTGAAGTTTACTGCTGAAGAAATATATAAATTTGCATCTTTTAAGTATTCTATTTCTTTATTATTTTGAGAATTGAAATCTACAAGTCTTTTGAAAGTTGATTGATAATTAGTGATATTTACATTATCAAAAACAAATGCAGTTGTCTGTACAACTTCTCCACTAATATCTTCAAATGCTCTAGCACCTAAATGTGCCATATTAACAATAGTATTATCCTTCAATAACTTTTTCCTAAGTTTCTCGAAACTTGATAAAAACATCCATGAATGCATTGTAATCATCGCTTGATATGCATCTTTCTTAGTCAGTTCATGACATTTTTCAATAAATATCGCAAAAAAATCTGATTTTGAATTAGGATAATTTCTTTGCACATACTTTTTTTGGGCAGGAGAAGGTGGCATATAAGGTGGATTAGTAATTACAACATCATATTTATCTACTAATAATTTTGCCTGTCTTATTAAAGGCACCAATAGTTCATTTATTTCATCTATCTCAGTATCTGATATCATATTCTGATTCATAGAACTACTTTTTAAACTATTAAGATAACCTTCCAATTCTTCTAACTGTTCAAATGTACATGAAAGATTAATAATAGAACCTAATTCTTTTGCTTCTGAAAACTCATTTACAAGATAATGTGATAATTCAGCATACTCTCCTAAATAATGATCATACTCCTCTTTAAGTTCCCCCATAGGTTCCCTTATCTCTAGGATATTAACTTTTGTATCCTTTGATAATATTCTTCTGTTATAGCTTCTTGCTTTCATCATTAACGCAAAATATGCAAGATGGTAAGCACGTTCATCAATCTCTAATCCATAGATATTATTCTCTAGAATTGATTTAGCTGCATTTCTATCGGTATATCCACTATCTCTATAGATGTCCATTAACACATCAAATGCATATACTAGAATGTGACCAGAACCCATACATGGATCTATCACTTTAATATCTTCAGGTTTTAATTTTTCATGTTCTTCTCTTATCTTTTTCAACTGTTCAAGGACTTCTGGTTCCTGCTCAGCTTCTTCTAGATAATACTTCCATTTACTATGATCAAAATCAGGATGTCCATCCAACCACAATCTTCCTAATGAATTTTCAGTCATATAACGAACAATCCAGTCTGGTGTGAATAACTGTGTAACTGCTGGTATATCATCCTTAGTATAGTTCTTCTTTTTCATAACTATATCTTTTAGTTCAGAATTATAGTATTGATATAACCAACCAATAATCTGTACCTGATCATTCCAACTATCTTCATCAATATCTGTTATCATTCTACCTATAATGCTATCTTCTCTTAATAGATTATTAGGCATTAATAATGATTTATAATCACTGATTGAAGCAAACATATCAGGAAGATATTGATTCATATCATTACATAATGTAAGCAATAGATATTTATATAAGTCTTCCTGATTATTATGATCGATAAAATCAAATACCTTCTGTTTATCCAATCCATCTAATTCAATGTGGATTGCATCTGTTAATAATTCAGGTTTGAATTCATTATTCTCATTAGTAAATACTCTTACTTTCTGAGGAAGATAATTATTTACTTCCATATAACGAAGGGCTATAAAACGGTTAAACCAGGTATAGGCTACTTCTTCTATAACATGCTCAAATCCATGGTTATTAACTTCATCAATCAATTCATTAAGCTGTTTCTTCTCTTCATTCTCAAGAGGTCTTCCATGTACAGAATCTGTATTATAAGCAGGAGTATTGTCTGCTGTTACTTCATATTCGTAAGCTCTTTGAGTAACAAGTTTTATTAATTCAGTTCTTGCCCATACTGCATAGGTTTTAATTGCTGATTTATTCATACATAGACTCCTTCCTACTTAATCTTTATCTCTTCATCATCATTAATATAACTTAATAATCTATTTTTTATGTTTGCTACATAATGAGCTACATCTTCAGCACTAGATAAATTAGCCTGACCAAAGAATACTTCACGCTGTAGTTCACGCACCTGTCTCTTTCTCTTTTTTGAAGTTATAGGTTTATCATGCTTTGATACTTCTTTCTGATTAAGTACCTTATCCATATCCCTAATAATCTTATCTTTTAAGTTAATAATAGTATTCTTCTTTGCATCTAATGCAACTAAACCACTCATTCTATTAATTTCATCTTTTTTTGTATCAAATTGATCCTTAGCTGAAGCTAGTATATCTTTGAGTTTTACACTAGAATCAGCTTTATACTTTACTTCAGACATACAAGAATCTATTAAATTATTTAGTTCTTTCTTCTTTGAATCTACCACATGTAACTTTTCTTCTTCAATGATAGAAATGCAATCATTTAATTGAGGAATGCGATTATATCTAAAATTGTCAGTAATCTTAATGATGTCAGTTATTTGATCTACAGCCTCTCTTACTACTGGAATATCATATAAATAATCCCTTTCATAAGTAATCACATTTAGTCTTGTTTTAGATGCATTATCATATAATTTGATCTGTGTAGCATAGAAGTTTTCTACATCTTCCATTGACTCTTTTGAGTCTAAAAGATCATCTCCTAATTCACAAACAGTGTTTACCAACGCAATATTGTCATCTTTAGCTAATAAGACTTTATTTACATAAGACAATGCTTCTTCTATCTCACTTGCACCTGGATGAACAGCTGAATCATTTTGTTTTTTCAATTCTTCAAGATGAATCTTTTCATTTTTAAAATGCTCCACAATATAAGCTACTAAACCATCCTCATCCGCAGGAATGTCCATAATATCAAAATAATCTTTTAAGATATCTTTTACTTGCTTCATTTTTCTAGCAGGTATAGTTTCTCTAATAGAAATATTTGTCTGTCCTATTTCACTCTTTTTACGTAAATAATCTACTAGATGGTAATCATTAGGCTGTATTGTTTGTCCAGAATGTTTTATAGTGACTCTTTGTGCCTGAATAAGTCTTGCGACAATTGCTGCAATATCTATTTCTTTCCAGCCATAAGGAATAGATTGATATCTACCCTGAAGTGTTGCCATAGAAACAGGCATTTTTTGTTCATACTTTGTTTCTAAATAACTATAAACATTATCACAAGCAGCCTGATTGGCTTCCATTCCTTCCATTCCTACATTACCATTCAAAATAGTACGAATGTCTGCATCATTACTTACTGGTTCTTCTATATCAGTAATATGATCATATGTATGTTCTACTAATGTTTCTAATGCATTATCTAACACACTCTTTGCATTATTACCACTAATATTTTTTTGTTCTCCATCTATATAGAACATTCCATGTAAAATGGCATCACTAATATGTTCTTTTGCATCTCCTATTAGTCTACGTGCTTCTTTCTGTTTTAAATTAATTATAGTCTGAGTTGATTCAGCTAACTGACTCACATTCTTCTGACGTATATACTTTTCAATCTTTAAGGCATTTTCAATATCACTAAAGATTGAATATTCTTCAGATAATTTGCAGATAGCTTCATATTCTTTTGATTCTGTAATTAATCTTAATTCACTTGAATCATCATTTGCTTCAGTAACGAACTTAAGCTTCATTTCACCATTAGAATTACCATGATTCTGATTATCTACAGACTTAATAAAATCAAAATCATAGTTATAACCATTCTTTGTATATCTATACTTTTTAGTAGTATAGATATCATCAAAGATAATTGTACAAACTTTGCTGATTACATTTGCAGCATCAATACTCTGATTATTGATTTCACGTGCAATATCTTGTTCTTCATCTGTTAAGAACTGATAAATTTCTCCATTACGACCAATATAATTATGTCTCTGGAGACGGTCTAAAGATTCAATAACCTGTTGTCTTAATTCAATCTTATCTACATTAATAGAATCAGCCATTAAGATTGTAAGGTTCTCAATATTAGACTTAATATCATCAATATAACGAACTAAATATAAAAGCTTTAATAAATCAACATCTTCTACAGTTAATCCATTACCTTCTTTAGCTGCTTTCTCAGCACGTTCCATAACAGAACGTACAGAAGTATCCAAGAAACTATGTAATGTATCATAGAAAGCATACATTGGCACTAAAGTTAATTCATTCTTATCTTTAATACGCTGTGCAGATTCCTGGAATCCATTCAACATAGATCTTTCACCACTAGATTGGTGTTTACCTGCATGACCATGTTTACGTATTTCATTAAATACTTTCTGCATGATAATAAACTGATAAGGTACAAAAGGGAAAACACGTGCAAATTCATCTTCAGAACTATATCCCTTTAAATCCTTAACTTCTGTATCAAAAGTATATAAATTACTTAATACATTCTCATTGTTTTCATATACATTATCTAAAACAGTATTTGCTTCATCTGTTTTTGTTAGTAAACGTTTTTCAATAACTTCACCTACAGATGAAGAAGTTAAACTTAAACGAATAGCAAAACGTGCCATGATACGTGAAAACTCATCTTGACGTAGTTTAATAGACATATCATCAAGTGCTTCCTGTCCTGTTGCCATAACCCATACCTGACCACGGCATTTACTACCTAATAATTCAACAATTGTTTGTAAATTTAATAGCATGTCACTACTTTCACCAATATATTGACCTGCTTCATCGATCATGAATAATAAACGGAAACCTTTTGGTTTAGAATCAACATATTCTTTAACTTCTTTTACAAACTGTTCTGGTGTTACATTTGTAATTTCATCTATTTCCATCCAATGTTCTGCACTTGTTTCATTCATCACACCAGTTTGAACCAAAGCTTCAATGACATCTGTATCAAAGAATATATACTCAGATCTTGCCGCTTCCCAGCTATCACCATGAATGCTTTCAAAAGCCTCTTTGAATGCATCCATCTTACCTTTTTTAATAATGTACTGTTCTAGTTTAGCAAGTTTTAAATCATCACCATATAAACCAATATGATCATAGAAAACTTTATAGAAAACCTGTAATACAGAAGTCTTATCTTTTCTAATAGAGCTCTTAGCATCAATATTGAATAAGATAGTTTCTGTAGGATTCTGTACACATTTTTGAACATTCATAAAAGCCAGTGGGTCATCAAACTTCTCTTCAAAGTAATCCACTGTTTTCTTTCCATTAATATCTTTATTCTCTAATAAGTAAGATAACATCTTTAGGAAGTGTGATTTACCACTTCCAAAGAACCCTGTAATCCATACACCAACATTATTAGTAGGCTCATCAAAAGATTCACTATATTCATTAAAGAACTTAGCAAAATGTTTCTTTAATTCTGTTGTAACTACATATTCTTTAACTTCTTGTTCTACTACACTTTCTTGTTCCTGTTCTACCTGAACTACACCATTTATTGTACGTTCAATATTTTCTTCAAACATCTCTCTGATTTTCATACTCTTGTCTCCCTTAAATCATATTAAATGCTCTATAGTATTCATTAGACTTTAACTTGTTAAATAGTTTTACATAATGTCCATCAAATGTACCTGGATATAAAACTACGATTGGTTTCTTATTGAAATTCTCTTGTAATGCATTTAATAATGCATGTACACGCATAAATGGGAATACCTTCCCAACACCTGTAATGAGTAATAAATCATTACTATCAACAAAAATATCTACGATTTTCTTAGCAAACACTTCTGATTTACATGTTTTTTCAAACTGTCTTTCTAAGAAGTCTTTGCCTTTTCTTTGTTCTAATTGTGGAACACGATCAAGTATTCTTTTATCTTCACAAATAGAAAGAAAAGTTTCATATAAATCTACTATTTGTACATTACATGTTAGATCATCATTAGATAAGTGTTCTGTAAAATAACGTACAGCCATTTCTTCTTTCACGTTATAACAAAACATTCTAATATTTACTTCATTACTTAATCCTTTTCCTTGAAGAAAATCATCTTCCTGTATTGTTTTCTTTAAATTATCCAATCTCTCTGTAATATTAGACATAATGACCTCCCTACATACATCCAAATGCAATTAATGCATTTGGATTTTGTGTATGCTCAATAATATCTTTTAATTCAGGATCTAATAAAATATGATTCAATTCCTGTGATCTAGCATTATCTAAATATCCTGCTTCAACTAAACTTTTCTTTAATACCTGTTTGCACTTATTAACAGTAGAATCACTCCATGAAGCTACTGTTTCATTTTGTTCTTGTAACTGAGTAAAGAATGAATTTAAATCCACCTTACTAAAAGAAGTATTCTTTGTTCTATATTTTTCACCTACTACATTAATCATGAATTCCCACACAAGACGATAGTAATTCATCATTAAGAATAGGCATGCCTGTTTAGCTGTATCACTAGATCCTTTTGAAACTAATTCAACAAGTTCTTTACTATCTGCTTCTTTAAATCTGTTCAAACATACTTGGGCAATATTCTTTATCATTCTCTCTGTTGGATACTGAAAAAGATTATTAGTTGCTATTTCTTCTATAATCTCTTCTTCACTTTTTCCTTCTGATAAGAGGCTTGCTACAATACGCATTTCATTAAACAAAAATTGTTCTCTTGTAATTGTTCTATAAGGTGTATTAATATTCATCTTTTAGTCTCCTATTCATGTTATAAGAATCAAATTTAATCCTTTATTTTTGCATAAAATAATATTTTAGGTTATAAAACCCCATAATTATCATTATACGCTAAATAGGTGTAAACTTGAATACACATTTTCCTCCTCTACCTTAATTATCACTTATTATTTTACTCTTTTATTTTTATGTATGCTGTTAGTAACTCTTCTATAACTGACTATATTAGGCGTTAATATAAATAATTACATTTTTTATCCATACAACGCAAAAAGAACGGCTTGAACCGTTCTAGCATTACATTAACAATGGATAGGAAAATATATCCTCTCCAGCTTTCCTATACTTATATGGGCATAATTCTCATACAGTTTTACAATTTAAATTATATCAATATTTTATTACCGTCATTTTTTGAAAATTCATCAGTGTTGATACTATTAATACAAACATCCTTCTTCATAAACTTCCCATTCTCTCCACTCTTCTGCAAACAGGTTCCTACCGCATTCTAACGAACGTTGGCATCTATACAAAAAAGTATTCTTTTCTTCCATCAAGCAAAAATAATGTTTACCTGTATCAGGATCATAGGCAAGCATTCCATCTGGTTCCGTAAAGCATAATCCTTCCTTTGTCCCAAATACATCATCATAAACCTGCATACATTCAAGATCTACGTGATTATAAGTTTCAACTGTATTTTGTTTTCTCTTTTTCCTTTTCATACACCTGAACCGTCACTTTCTCAAGAATCTTACTTTCCATTTAATAGTCTATTGACTTTTTCTACAGAAAGCACACAAACATTATGATGTAGAATCTTACAAATTATAATAAATACTAATTCTAATACATGTCTACATCTGCAATTACTTCACTTTGGTAATTTTCAATTTCATAAAACTTATAATCACAGCCTTCAAGAAAATTTATTATTGATTTACAATACGTATATACATTACTTAAATCAACTTTTTTATTATCAAATCGATATTCTAAATTGTATCCTGTAGGATAACGAAACTGATCTCCTTTTTTATCTAGTACATTAATTTCATCAAATAGTTCTTCAACAATTTCAACAATCTTTAAATCTTCGCCAGAATCATTTGCATACTTAACAAGTACTGGTTTAATATTTTTCCATAAGTCTTTTTTAACATCATGACTTTTTCGTTTAGACAAAGACTTTTTTCCTATTTCAATTTCACAAATACTGTTATAAAGCAATCTCTTTAAACATAGTTCAATCGTATTTCTAAACATAAACAAAATAGGATAGAATTTAATATCATTGGAAATATCTTGATTATTATAAACATAATCTATCACCATATTATATCCCAATATTCTATTATAAAATCCTTCATCTTCATCCTCTTGCCATAGCCAACAATTTCCAATCCCCTGTGATGCAAAAACAAAGAATTCAGGTTTAAACTTACAGTCAAATTTAACCTCTTCAGAAACGACCCCTTTGTCAATACATTTCTTTATTAAAGCAAATGCTTGTAATAAGTTGTTAGTAACTTCTACAATATCCAAAAATTTACCATTGTATTTTTCAAGAAAATCATTTTCAAAAGGGAATCTGAACATATCTGATTTTTCATCTATCTTCACTAATGATTGCAAATATTTCCTTAGCCAATCACTCTCATCTTTAGTTAAAAAATTTTCACTACTCTTATACATATATTGATCAAACAGTTCAGAAACATTATGTTTGTAAGAACAGAAGGTATTTTGTATATCTTCATTGTCTGGTAAAACTCTACAAAATAAGGCCTTTAATTCAAGTTCTATACTGTGGCGTATCAAGAAAACGCCAGTTAAAAACCACTTATCCAATTTTACAATATCATCTTTATCCTCTTCAATCACAGCCATAATAACTTTATACCCACACTCATAAAACTGATAAGCAAGTTTTTTATAATCTTCAAAACAATTACGACTCCACTTAATATTCACAGACATCTCTTCGTTGTTAATTTTCCAAAAATCCATATTCTCCGAAGGCCATTCAAACAAATAATCATCCATATTACCCACCTCCATAATATCTACTCAATTACTCAAAATAATTTTTTCCGACTATTCCTTAATCTTCATAACAGTACAGTCCTCATCTATTTGTTGATTTTTTCGAATAACATTACCCTCTTTAACCTCATTCATATTTCAAATAGAACTCCTTAACAATCCTATCAAACTTCTCTGGATCCTCTTTATATAAGTCATATACCTCTCGAAAAATCTTACTACTATTTTTCAAACCCTCTTTACCACCAGTCACAATATAATGAATAGTTGCTACTTGCATAGATAATCCTGTTACATTCCTAAACTTATCATCTACTATCCATCCTTTTAATTTTGCTCTCTTATTTAAAATCTCAGACAATTGTTTTAGTTTATCCTTATCAATACTTAAAGTTTGACCAGATTTAAAATACAAATCGTATAATGCAACTGCCTCTTCTAAATCCCAATTAATTCTTTTCACTCCTGAAATCTCCTAAGTATCAACAATTCTTCTTTTGATGTCATTTATTACAATTATATACCTATTCCAATCTTTTTGTATCTCCTAACCATTCGACAACAACTATTATTAGGCGTCATTATAAAATGTTTAAATTTCTTTTACACCATTCCTATTTCTCTTCTAACTTTCCCCATACTACAGCTTAATTTTTATAGTTATAATTTTCGTTGACATGAAAAAAGACCACTAGATTTCTCTAGCAGTCTTATTAGAATAATGTAAATAGAATCAAACTACTTATTGCAATAGCAACAGCTGGTGGATCAACATGAGTACCACAATCAGTATTGAATACCATACCAAATAATAAACCAACAAAATGCGCAATAACTCCAAATGCAATCGCAATAAGAATGTTTCCAGTTTGTGCAATGGCATAACCAGCAACAAGAGTTGTATGATGTGTTGCTGGGAATGCAGAATCATTTAATGCGAATATAAGTGATAAAGCACTGATTGAGAAACCAATAGTATATAAACCTGCTTCTTTCGCAAAATAAGCCATTACTGTAGAAACAGCTAAACCAATTAATAACTGGAATAACCAAAAGTTAACAGATGCATTATTTAAAAAATCAAGATTCTTTTTATTATAAGTATTTTCTTTGTTGAATAATAGTCTTCCAAGTACTCCTACTAAAATAACAGATACAGCACCAGTATCTACTGGAAAACCAAAATAATTCTCAAAATTAAAGATTAAATAACCTAATATACCACCTAATGCACCAACTAATAAAACATAAGGATCATTTGTGAAAGCAAGTGATCTTGATGTTTCAACACCTCTGATATCATGTTTAGTACCAGCATAAGCAGTTGCTAAACCAGCCGCATTGAAGATAATGCATGGTAAAAATAAATTATTAGATATAACTTCATTTAGGAATGTTGTATCAATCCCACAGTGATTAAATATGATAACAAGTAAACCAACAAAACCTGTACAAATAAAAGTTTGTGTTCCACCTATAAGAGTACCTAAAATACCGGCAAAAAAGCTAATATAATTGATGATAGTGAAAACATAATACATCTCCCTTCTGATTTTTTTATTCATATACATAATCACGTCGATTTAAAATAGTTTACATTACATGGGCATTTTGGTTTGTGAATCATTCTGATTTAATATTGTTGTTGAAGTATGTCTTCCACAAAGTAGTATTGTCTTATGTGATTGATTGGTGCGATTATTTACTATATGACATAATCTCTTAATGGAATGATCATCTAGCCTGACAGATACTTCACCTACTGCTTTATTGCTAAATAACAAATTCCCCTCCCTATTGATTTAGGATATCAGTTTCCTGGGGGTTATTATATCCTATCCATCTATCAAACAATTCTTTTTTCAAATTTTGATTAGTATTCATCCCATCGCCTGTAGAAGATAGAATTTCCCACTTAAAAAGGGTTGCTAGATGCATCCAGTAACCCTTCTATAATATCTGACTAATTTCACCTATAATTCAAACCAAAACTCATTAATCCTGAAAATACCTCTTTATTGCATCGATGGATATTTCATTATTCTGATTTGAAACATAAGAGTTTATCCAAGGAGATTGTTTATGTGTTAATGAAACAAGATCAGTAGCTGCATATTCTGAAAAACTATCTATTACTCTATCAATACGTTTCTTATCTTCATCAAGAATAACATCATCATTATACTTTATTCTTTTCGTATTCCAGATATTATCTGTATCAAACAAATAATATGATTCTATAGTTGGAATATCTCCATTTGCATACTGCTTATATTCATTATATGCACAAGGTATAACTGGACCAAAATCCCATGCTTCAATTTTATCATCAAAACAAGATGCATTTTTTGTTTTATCAATTAGAAAATAAGCCTGAATAAGATAAAGCACTTTTTGTAGCTTTAAGTTTGAAATACCATAGTCCTGTTCATTGCTGTAATTAATCACATGACGACATACTTCTAAAACATCATAACTCATACTTTATACACTCCTTTTCCTAACCATACTAGAACATATTTCAAATAGCAATGATTTTCTCAAACACTCTCTAATATAAGCAAAGAGCATGCATTCGCACACTCTTACATTTTAATGACAGAAGATAATGTTTTACCATCTTCTTCGTCTAATTATTCTCTTACCATTGAAACTTACCAAACAAACTTCAAGCCAGGCCATGAAATAGAAAACAATTTTAATAAACCACCAAATTAACCATAGTGGAAAAAACAGAAGATAACATAATAACCTTAACATTTTAGATAACCCCTCTCTTATCAATTTTGATTGCACATTACTCTTCACATTACAAGATATAAAACATTGTATTCTTGGAATCATTCCACCCTTTTCAATTCAATGATACACTATCCAATCATGTTTTAATATCAATTTAGAATTATTTCTGAATCTTTGCGAGTTCAAAAATAACTAGAATTGGAAATACTAAAATCACCAACAATACCTTTAAAACCCTACCTACTAGTAAAAGCTTATCATCAGTAGTCATAGTAATAATCTCCTTTTTATTTAAATAAGTCCCAGAAACTCACAGTCGTCTTTCTATAAATCTTATTATATGCAGCCTTTCTAGGATTCGTAATCCATCCTCTGCCCTTCCTTCCATATCCAGGTATAAGAGCTCTCTTAATTGGTCTTTTAGCTCTTCCTGTTGTTCTAGCGCTAATAGATTTTTTCAGTGATGGTGTTCTTACTCCGAACTTCATATTACTCATCCCCTTTCCTACTACCATCATATACTATTTTCCACCTTCATGTATTCCGTACCCCTATGACAACGCCTTTCTAGAGGTGTTTCTAAAATATTTTGAAATTTCTATGATAAAAGGAGGTAATATGTGAAATGGCCAACCTTGTTAGAAAAAATACAGATATTCCTATGGTCTTTATGACTTATGCAAATGTTGTTCATAACTATAGATTGAGAAGTTCTGTCAAAAAATAGTAGAAGGCAATATGAGTGGAATGATTCTTCCTGATGTTCCTTTTGAAGAAAAAGAAGAATTTGATATAGTCTGTAAAGAGTATGGACTAGATCTTATTAGTACGATTGCTCCTACAAGTCATCAGCGTATCCAGATAATTGCGAAAAAAGCAAATGGTTCTATTTACTGTGTGTCTTCTTTAGCTGTCACTGGTATACGTTCAAAGATTACTACAGATGTTGGTACTATGGTTGATTTAGTACGTGAAGTGACTGATATACCTGTAGCAGTAGGATTTAGATTCTCTACACCAGAACAGGCAAAAAAGATGGCATCTCAATCAGATGGTGCCATCGTTGGTAGTGCAATTATTAAGATTATTGAAAAATATGGAAAAGATGCGCCATAATATGTAGAAGCATATGTAAAAGAAATGGTGAACGCACTCAAGTAAACTTGGTCTTAGGATCAAGTTTTTTCTATTTTGAAGCTCTATTATACGTCTTACCATCCACCTTAAATTCAACATTACTTAATCTTGTAAGATAAATAGTCTTATCAATCCTTTTTGTTTTATAGTCATCATCACTTGTATAATCATAAGAACAACTATAGAATTCAACTTTATCTTTTTTTAGTTCTCCTTTATATTCAGTTTTTATAAATGATACTTCTCTATTCTCATAATTATTTATTTCATAGAAGTAGACTTCATCACCATTTATAAAAAAGTGTCTCCTTCTAAATTACCTTCTAAATACCATGTTCCATCATATGCATGATGGATATCATAATTCACTTTCGCATAGATACCTCCACCAAGTAGAATAACACATACTACAATGAGTGAAGCAAATGCTTTTTTATTCTTCTTGAATGCATGACAGAATGCAAGAAATGTACTTTTGATAGAATCTTCATCTTCAGGCTCTTCTAATTTTGGTTCGTGTAACATCTTACCTTGAGTTGTAAGCATGACTCCTACACCATTTATTACCTTTCCAAATACCCATAAAAGAATCATCAAGAATATAAAAACAACAGTGTAATAAATCTTCATCCTCAAGAAATATTCGTTTTCTAGATAATGATACAAAAGAAATACATTCACTAGTATACCTACTAGAGTAAAAATCTTTGATAATGCCTTAAGTTCCCTTCCTAATCTATAATGCATAATTAATCTCCCTTCATCATTAGATTGCCACTCATTATATCATACAATTATCAATAAAAGCCTCTATCTTCATTAGATGCTCAATACTTACATCTATATTCACAATATAGATAATAGTAAAATCCTTACATTGTATAGACACAAAAAAAAACGTTAACCCGAAGGTTAACGCCCCTTAAGTTAGTCTGTGAGACTAATTCCAAAATTCATAGTACCTGTATATTTTAATCCAGGTTCTAGATTAATCTTATCATAAAGTACTGGTTTTACTGTATAAGTCACAGTACCATTTTCAGTAAACGAAGCAAGTTCTGTACCTGTTACTGTATCATCACCTTTAGTTTCATATACTTTATTATCAGGACTGATCAACTGATAACGAATGACACCAGTATAAGATGGTTTAGATGTTCTTGCTTGTAAAACTAACTGATTGCGATAATAGTTTGTACCCGCTACAGTTACTGATACCTTCTTACCATCTAGATAAGCCACATCCTTAGCTTCAATAGTCATAGGTGTACCGTCTTCACTTAATGCGAGTGATGAAGGAATAGACACTGTATAAGTCGGATCATTCTTTTTCACAAATGAGAATTCAGTAGATGCATCCTGTGCATAAACAGGAAGTGATAAAGCAGAAACTGCCATTAATGCAGTCAATGCACATGTTATTGTCTTTTTCATAGTTTTCTCCTTATTTGATATCGTATACTCCAATGCCATAATCAATCCAGCCAGTATAATGAACACCCTTCTGTATAGCAAGGTTAGAATCTACTTTACCTTGCTCTTCAGGATAATCCTGTGATACTGGATACATTTCATAATTGACAGTACCGTTATCAGTAAATGATGCGAGTTCCATACCCTTAATCTGTTTTTCAAGAGCACCCATCTTAAATTCATCACCTGTACCCTTGATCATAATAGTCATTAAGTAAGGCTTATTCCCGTTATTCTTATCACCAGTTAAATAAAGACGACCATATACACCATTACCCTTCTTTAATATAACTGAGATCTTCTTACCTTCTGGGATATACTGTACATCACTTGCAGTAACAGGAACCTGTGTATGTTCTGTTGCACTTAAAGTCACCTTTTCTGGTACTGTCACAGTATAAATAGGATCATTAGGGACAAATAATGAGATATCAGTATGTCCAGTTGATGTATTCGCTGCAAAAGCTGGAGTGATCATCATCATACCTGTCACGAGAGTTGTACAAACTGCTGTCATAGTTCTTTTCATAATCGTTTTCCTCCTTGGAATATTCATATTCAATTGTATCTATATAGACAGAGTGGTATCTGTTATTTCTATACAGCCTGCAAGTTTGCTTTAACGCTTGCTCCATTCATTCTTGTATTCTCTCCATCCATAGAATATGTTTCAATATTCATATAGATAGTATAATCACCCTTCTTAAGTGCTTTATTCACCTTAAAGGATTTAATAGCTTTACCTGGTTCAATATAATCTGATGTATAAATAGGATCACTGTTTTCTCCTACAGTAATATTGTATTTGAAGTAACAATTATTCCCTTCTGGATTTAATAATGTAATATTCCAGTTCTTCTCTCCTGCAGCTACACTTAAGTTTCCATAGCCTGGTATCTTAATTCCTTGATTACCTTGATTAGGGAGTTCTTTTTTCCATTCTGTGGCATCTTTATCAATCACTACACCATTTGTATTTTCTTGAGAAGAATGAATAAAATGATAAGCAGTAAAAGATCCTGCCAGCACTATAAATAACGCAATACATATTATGATGATTCTATTCTTCTTCATGACGTTCCTCCTTCATTGAGAATCCAGCAATACCTAATAATAAGCTACCTGTTAAGAGTAAACCTAATTCCTTAATAGTCTTACTAGACATGTCACCTGTTTTCACTGGTTCTTTTTCTACTACCTGTGGTTCATTATTTCCACCATCAAGTTCAATACTTGTACTTAACGCAAATACATTATGACAATTCATTAATACCATCACACTACAACATAACACCATTAATACTCTTTTCATTCTCATCACTTCCCTTTGACTATAACAATTATAGTAATAGTAGAAGTAATTCACTTGCATATTCCAGTTAAGTGTTTGTAAAGAAAGCAGTCTTAAAAGAAAGAATGTATCTTATTGTACAAAACACAGATGATATTCATTTAATATTTAATTTGATTTTCTTTCCCAAAATGTTCTAATGGATAGGAAGAAAAGGTCGATATGGAGACCTAAAACCTTCAAAGGAACTCCTTGGAGTTCTTTTTTTATTGCAAAAAAATCCCTCTATAAGGGACCATATCAATTATTAAATAAGTCTTTTTATGATGAGTTAGTTTATTTACCAAATTAATCCAAGTGAGTTTGTTTATTTTGTAGAATAATTAGTTTATTTCATCAATTAAACTAAATGAGTTTGCTTATTTTATCTAATATTTAGTTTATTTACTGTTTTAACATCATACAGTTATGTTATTTTGGTGAAAGTTTATGTTATTTTTCATTCATTTATCTAATTTGATCATTATTACATAAATCATTTATGTTATTTTGGTGAAAATTTATGTAAATTTGACGATTTTTATCTAATTTCATTATTTTTGATCAATTACATAAAAGAAGTTATGTAATTTTTTGAACAATTCATTTCTCTATCTTAAGAAAACTTAAGTCCATTACAATATATTCTATTGGTATAATGAGATAAACGGAGGGAATGACCATGAACAAGACTCTTACATTCAGATTTGCGAAACGTAGTGATACAGCACTCATTCTTCAATTCATCAAAGAGTTAGCTGCTTATGAGAAGATGCTAGATGAAGTGGTAGCAGATGAAGCCACACTTGAAACATGGATATTCGATAAGCAAAAAGCAGAAGTGATCTTTGCGGTAGTAGATAATAAAGAAATAGGTTTTGCCTTATTCTTCCATAACTTCTCTACATTCCTAGGACGTTCTGGCATTTATCTAGAAGATTTGTATGTAAAACCAGAATGTCGTGGAAACGGTTATGGTAAGGCAATTCTTAAGAAGCTCGCTTCTATTGCAGTAGAACGTGGCTGTGGACGTTTAGAATGGTGGTGTCTTGACTGGAATAAGCCTAGTATTGATTTTTATCTGTCTCTTGGTGCTAAGCCTATGTCAGATTGGACAGTATATAGAATTGCAGGAGATACTTTAAAAGAACTCGCAGACTAGAAGAGGTGTTTCTATGAAGAAGAAAAGGATTATATCAATCATATTTGCATGTATAATTATTGTAAGTGGAATCATGTATTGGAATTATTCTAAAGACTATAGTCATGTAATCAAAGAGAACTGGAATATATCTATTCCTTCAGATTCTGATTATTCTGAAGTATATAGAAAAGATTCTGAATCAAGTTTTAATGGAGATGGTATTCGTTATCATGTTTTTACTTACGAAAACGAAGAGCCTATTAAAAAGATGTTCTCATGGAAAAAAGATCAAGGAGAAACCATCTATGATGGTCACTATATAGATGCAACAAATAAGTGGTTAGATGAAATTAATGTACTTGCAATAAGTCGTCCTACTCACACAGATTGTGTCTATTGGTATAAGTCACATGAAGACCATAGTGAAATAATCATATTATGGAACAAGAAAGAAAAGAGACTCTATGTAGTGGAATCATTTATGTAGAAAGAACCTGTTCAAATGAGCAGGTTCTTTTAAAGTTCGTATTTTTCATAATCATTTCAAGTACTTCATCAGCATCTATAATGTTACCTTCGTTAGACTGTTGTCTTGAAAGAATCATTAAGTGTATAATGTTTCATGCCAAAAGAGATATCCTCCACAGCACTATTTTCAAATATAATATAATAATATTTTCATATACCATCTGCTTAATGGATCCTATTTAGTGCTATACTATTAACAAGAAATAGTGAGAAGGCATAAGTTATGGACAAAGTATTAGAATGGGCAAAAGAATTACAGAGCCTTGCACAAGCAGGACTTTTCTATGGACACGATGTATATGATAAAGAGCGTTATCAGCGTATAAGAGAGATTGCAGCAGAAATGATATTAACAAGAACAGATGTACCAGCCGAAAAGATTCATGGATTATTCTGTAATAATGTAGGCTATCAAACGCCAAAAGTAGACACTCGTGCAGCTATATTCAAGGATGGGAAGATTCTTCTTGTAAAAGAGAAAGGGCAATGGTCTGTTCCTGGAGGATGGTGTGAATTTAATCTTTCTCCTGCTGATAATGTAGTGAAAGAAACTAAAGAAGAAGCAGGATTGGATGTCTGTGTTAAAAAGGTTATATCGGTACAAGATAGAGATAAGCATAACCTTCCACCTTATGCTTATGGTGTTGTAAAGATCTTCTACTTATGTGAAGTACTAGGTGGAGAGTTTATTGAAAATATAGAAACAACTGAAAGTAGATATTTTTCTAAAGAAGAACTTCCAGAATTAGCTGAACATAAATGTAACAAAGAACAAATACTGATGTGTTTTGACGCTTATCAATCTGATCATTGGACAGTAACTTTTGATTAGAAATTATATCTTTCAAATTAACACCACTAAAAAATGCAACGTTAGATTTCTAACATTGCATTTTTCAAATATCTACATTTAGAACTTTAAGCGTTATTACTAATAAACAAAAATCACTTATTCTACCGCATCTTTACGTACATAGTGTGATGCACGCCCTTTACCTTTACGTATAATAGCACCTTCTTCTACAAGTTTCTTTAACGCAGACTCTACCGAAGAACTACCTAGACTTGGACAGTTTTCCATTGCATCTTTCTTAGTAAAGGTTCCAATTGTATTATTCACATAAGTTTTTACAACATCATAAGATGTACTTCTTTTTCCACTCTTTTCACTTATAGTTAATCTATCTTCAAATTCACGATAGCATTTCAAAATAATTCCAAGCATATATCTAATGAATGGCTTGGGATCATTTGCACCTTCATGCCATCCCAAATCTGCTTGTGCTAAAGTTTGATAATAGACTTCTTTTGTTTCAGAAATTTCTTTTTCTATACTAATATACTTACCAACTACATAATCATTTCTATACAACAATAGTAATGTAAGCAATCGACTCATTCTGCCATTTCCATCATTAAAAGGATGTACACAGAGGAAATCTAAAATTACACACGGTATTAGAATCAAAGGATCAACAATTTCCTGTTCTAAAGCTCGTTGATAACTATCGCATATTTGTTCAATGGCACCTGGTGTCTCATACGGTTCTAAAGGCTTAAACAATATCCTTTTCTCTCCATTTGGTAAAACTGCATCTATCTCATTTGGAATAGTCTTATATTTTCCACCATAAGTCAATTCAGTATACTGAAGTAAATCACGATGTAACTGCAATATATAGTTTGATCTAAAAGGGATATATTCATAATTTTCATGAATCAGATTCAAAACGTTTCTATATCCTAATATTTCTTTTTCATCACGATTTCTAGGTGTTGTTTTATCTTCAACTAATTGTTGGAGACGAGATTTCGTAGTTATAATGCCTTCAATACGGTTTGAACTTTCTGTGCTTTGTACTTTTGCAACCTCAACTAAACGTTCTAACTCTACTGGTTTTTGGCGAAGATATAATTCCTGTTTCCCTTTGTATTCATGAATTTTCGCAACATAAGATAATATCTCATTATCCCATGTGCGTAAACTTAAATAACTGTAATCAAAACTTCTCATACTCTTCTCCTTTCTTTTTCTCCCAAAAAGCATCTCTTTTCTCCCAATTATATACATGTTTTGGGAGAAAAAGAATATAATTAGGAGAAAATAACTAATATGTATCATTTAATTGTCAAAATCTATGAATTATTTAGTTGTTTTTTACTATACTTCAACATGATTATCTCCCAAAGCACATCTTTTTTCTCCCAAATCGATACCATTTTTGGGAGATAAATAATTATATTGGGAGAAAAAAATGCAACGTTAGATTTCTAACATTGCATTTTTATTTACATTAATATTTAGGTGTTAATCCTACATACATATCTTTGTAGTGTTTTGCACTCTGTTCCCAAGAGACATCTTTGTTCATGTTACGAACTACCATATCATCCCAGTATGTTCTATTTTCGAAGTAATGTGTCTTAGCACGATTGATTGCATCATATAAAAGACCACTTTCATATCTATCGAATGTAAACCCATTACCAGTGTTATCAAATAAGTTATAAGGCTGTACTGTATCTTTTAATCCACCAGTTTCTCTTACAATTGGTACTGAACCATATCTCATACTAATTAACTGAGTTAATCCACATGGTTCAAATCTAGATGGGACTAATAATGCATCACATCCAGCATAGATGTTATGTGCTACATTTTCATTGTAGGCAATATAAGCACAGAAGTTACCCTTATACGCATTTTCATAATAACGGAATGCATCTTCATATTCTGCATCACCTGTACCTAATACAACAACCTGTGTATGTTCATCCATAATATGTGGAATTACACTATTTACAAGATCTAGACCCTTCTGGTTAGTCAAACGTGAAATCAAACCAATGACAATCTTATGATCATCTACTTCTAATCCTAATGATTCCTGTAAAGCTTTCTTATTTGCTTTCTTGTTTTCAATAACATTCGTACTATCATATGGCGCAGCTAATAATTTATCAGTTGCTGGATTCCAGATATCTGTATCAATACCATTTACGATACCTACAAGCTTGTTATGATGATATCTTAAGTGTTCTTCAAGACCTTCACCATATTCTTCAGTCTGGATTTCACCAGCATATGTATTACTTACTGTAGTTACAACATTACTATAAGTAATACCACCCTTTAACATATTCGCATCCAACCAATTCTGTGTGAGGCAGTCTTTATTAAATACATAATCAGGAAGTCCTGACCAGTACTGAATAGTCTTTCTATCATAGATTCCCTGGAATCTTAAGTTATGAATAGTAAGTACGCAGCTTGCACGTCCTACATTGCTGTCTTTGAAGCATGTTCTTAAATAGAGTGGAACTAAAGCAGCCTGCCAGTCATGACAATGTACAACATCAGGTGTCCAATCTAAATAGTTAAGTGCTGCAAGAGCCGCTTTACCAAAATAACAGAATTTAGGAATATCATCGATTAGATTAGTATATGGATTACCCCAAGAGAAGAATTCATCGTTATCAATAAAATCATAAACAACGCCATCTTCCTGGTATTCCATAATACCTACATAATACTGTTTACCATCTGCACATAAGTCCATAGAGAATGAACCTTTATATTCCATCTTTTCCTGGAACTTCTGAGGAATACATTTATATCTAGGAATAATAACCTTAACATCACAATTCAACTTAGCAAGACTCTTAGGAAGAGCAGACATAACATCTCCTAATCCACCTGTCTTTACAAATGGATAACATTCAGAACCAATGAATGCTACACTTCTACGTGGTCCTAAATCAACTGGTACTGGAGCAGGAGTTTCCTGAACAACTACTTCAGGTTCTACTTCAACCTTCTTTTCAACTTCAGGAGCTACTGTTTCTTCTACTTTAGGTTCTTCCTTCTTAGCTGTTTCTTTCTTAGTAGCTGTAGCCTTCTTAGTTGTCTTCTTTGCAGTTGCTTTCTTAGTTGTCTTTTTAGGTGCTTCTTCTTTTACAGCTTCTGTCTTAGCTGCAGTCGCTTTTTTAGCTGTTGTTTTCTTAGTAGTTGTAGTCTTCTTAGCTGTCGCTTTTTTAGGTTCAGCTTCTGCTACTGTTTCTACCTTAGCAGTTGCTTCCTTTACGGGAGTTTCTTTTTTAGTTGCAGTCTTAGTGGCTGTAGCTTTCTTAACTGTTTCCTTTACGGGAGCAGCTTCTTTTGTTGTATCCTTAGCAGCTGTTGTTACTGTTTCTTCCTTAACAGCAGCTGCTTTTGTAGTTGTTTTCTTTGTCGTTTTCTTTCTCATATCTTCTTCTCCGATCTCTTAGATTAAAACAAACCATAAAACCTTAACTTTCTCATTTTCTCTTGCAACATCCCCTACTATTACAATTAAACTTTAAGTTCACTTAAAGTTAGTAATATATTCAAAATATTTCTTTATTTATTGTACCATAATCTGTAAAAGTTGTTTATACAAAAGAGACTTATTCCAAAAAATGGATTTATGCATATTCCTCCAAATACTTATTATATGTATTCTTATCAATACAAACATATACCTTATCCCAGAAAGCATCATAATCATTATTAATAGCTAATCTCTCATAGCATTTATCAGCATTCTCTTCTGATATATCATTATCATAATCACGAAGTACTTCTGCTTCTTCTATAAGTCCTATCTCATCAAATACTTTCACAGCATCAGCATATGATTTTAGATCTAAACCATCCATACCTAGTTCCGTATCACAATCAATAACAGCAATAATATTCTTGATCCACAAAGGATACTTTTCTAATTCACCTCTTACCTCTGGATATTCATATATATCAGTTTTTGCCTGTACAAAATCTTCACCATTTGTGATTTCTGATATTGCGTGATCTATAAAGTTCATTTCTTCAGTCACCTCTCTTGTAATATATTTTAACATTATTCTCTGAAACAATAGAAAAAATGAATCAGTCGCAAAGATCATTTCAAAACATTCCCTGTATTTAAACGGGGATTTGCGTATGTTTAGCACTTATGTGAACAAGGATTTGTGTATTTTCATTTACAATAAAATCCAAATTATATATGAAATACAGTACTAAAAAATGTGCTACGCAACCTCATGTGTAGCACATTTTTTACAACTATATTAATTATTTATTTACGTATTTGTGAATTGTTGCTTTTACAGCACCTTTGCCAGCAATCATCTCACTAAATATTTCTTCAACCTTTTCACCAACGCCATCCTTGTAAAGATCAGTAAAGAATAGACGTTCATTAGATAAAATTGGTTTCAACTGGTCTTTGAATGTTTCTGGTTTTCCAACAACAATATTACCAAGCTGTTCCTGAAGTTCTTCATTCATTGGATCTGGTGCAAGTTCATATGTATTACCTTCATCATCTACACCTAACATATATCTGAGCCATCCAGCAATTCCTAGAGGGATTGCAGTAAGCTGAGACGCATCACCAAACTTTTGAACATATGCTTTAATTGTTTCACCAAAACGAATACCAACCATCTGAGATACATCTACTGAAAGACGAAGATTTGTATCACCTAAATATTCGTTAGGGAAACGATCATTAAATAGTTCATCCACAAATGCCTGAGGTGAAAGAATTCCTGGATCTTTTACAACTGGTAAACCTTCATCATAAGCCACCATACGAGCCATCTTCATCATATCTGGATTAGTATTTAACATATGAGCAAATAAATCATATCCAAGCACAACACCTAGTGGTCCTGTTGCAGAATGAACTGGGTTTAAGCATACTGTTACTTTCATTCTTTCACTTAAATTAACAGTTTCTCTATCGGCCATATATACACCAAATCCTTTTTCTAATGCTGGACGTCCATTTGGGAAATGATCTTCAATAACAAGATATTGTGGCTTTTCAGCATTTACAAATGGTGCAATATAAGTCTTCTTACTTGTAATAACTGGCTGCATGTTTTCTACACCAAGTTTTTCTAAATCATCAGCAATCTTTTCACTTGGTCTAGGTGTAATCTTATCAATCATTGTCCAAGGGAATGCAACAACATTTTCATCACTTACATAATCAATAAAATCAGAATCTACAAATCCTAATTTTTCCCATTCTTCTGCCATCATTAATACAGATTCACGAAGTTTAGCTCCATTTTGAGAGCAGTTATCCATAGATACTAATGCAAGAGGATATTTACCTGCTTTATATCTTTCTAACAACATTGCAACAACAACAGCCATGGCACCCGTTGCATGTTCTGGTCCATTATTAATATCTGCTTCTACAAATGGGAACCAGCTGCCATCTGCTTTTTGAAGTGCATAACCTTTTTCAGTAATAGTGAAAGATACCATCTGTAATGATTCACTAGTAAAGATTTCCTTTAAACGATTCCATTCTTCTGCGTTAGAAGACTGTGCTTTAACTGCTTCAGCCAATGATCCAATGACTTTATATTCACGAGTACCATCACCATGAAGAATAACGCTCAGTCCAAGATTATCATATGGCTTATAAATCTTATCCACTACATCATAATCAAATGTTTCTACACAAGTAATTCCTCTGTCAAGATTTCCATCTTCTAGAAGGCCATCTGCAATTCCACCAATAAAGATTCTAAAAATATTACCTACTCCAAAATGTACCCATTTAGGTGCATCTTGTGCTTTCTTTGAAACCTTCTCTACATCATAGTTTGGGAGCACAATATTTGCGTCTTCCCATGCTTTACGATTTTTAATACCTTCCAATGTTAATTTCATATCTGCCTCCGTTTAGACCTCTTTCTTTGACTTTTAACTTATGCTTAGGTCTAAGTCATAAGTTAAGTATATACCCGTCGAAAATAAATGTCTATCAAAAAATATAGCGTTTTCATTTTTTTGCAATTTAAAGTTAAAGTTTAGTTTATAAGTAGAAAAGTAAGAAAATCCATTATAAAATATACAACAGATTAGATAAGGAGAGATTGTTATGGTTGAAAAAGGAATGAATCCAGCTGCACTAAAAAAAATAAACCGTGATAAGGTTTATAAATACATTTATCAACAAAAAGAGGTTTCTAAACAACAAATCGTTCAAGATCTGCATTTAGGTCTTTCTACTGTCAGTCAGAACTTAAATGAATTAGAACAAGAGGGTCGCATTCGCCGTGATCGTTATTTTCAATCAACAGGTGGAAGAAAAGCACAAATCATCCAGATTGTTGAAGATGATCGTATTGGTATTGGACTTGGTATACTGAAAGATATGTTTCATATTGTGGCAGTCAATCTATATGGTGAAGCAATTGCAACAGAAACAATTGAACTCTCATATAAAAGTGATGATGTATACTATGATACACTTGCGAAAGAAGTTGAACAGTTTATCCAGAATCAACACTATGACACACATAAAATAGAAGGTATCTCTATTGCCACACAAGGAATAATCTCTCTAGATGGAACATCTATGACTTATGGAAACATCATGGGGAATATAAAAATGAAGCTTTCAGATTTCTCATCTCGATTACCTTATCCTTGTCACTTAGAACATGATTCTAAATCTGCTGCAGATCTTGAATTATGGAATCATCCACAATTAGATAGTACGATTGTTATTCTTTTGAATCCAAACCTTGGTGGAGCCATCATCACTCATCATGAAGTTCATGTAGGACATCATATGCGTAGTGGTTTGATTGAACATATGTGCATTGATCCAGCTGGTCCAGAATGTTATTGTGGACATCATGGGTGTTTAGAAACATATTGTTCAGCCAATGCATTAAAAGCAGCTGCAAATATGCCAATAAAAGAATTCTTTAACACATTACATACAGAAGAGTCTCCAAATCTGCAGCAAATCTGGAAAGGTTATCTAGATCATCTTGCATTTGCGATTTCTAACTTAAATCTTGTGATTGATTGTCCAGTAATCATCAGCGGATACCTTGCACCATACTTTCAAAAGGAAGATATGAAATACCTCATAGATCAAATTAATGAACATTCTCCTTTCCAAATGGAAGAAGATCAGATACTCGTTGGTACGCATGGACAATATACTCCAGCTATCGGAGCGGCACTGTATTATGTAAAACAATCATTAGAATTGTAATCATAATTTTCAATACTAAATCAAATATCTCAAAGCACCTGCTATCCTCAAAATTTTCATAAAACGCAGGTGCTTTTCCTATAAACAAAAAAACGAAAACCCAAAAAAGGCTTTCGGCATTATTTGTTGGTGTCCAGATAAGATTAGAACTTACGTCCTTTCATATAGGAGGATTAGCCACTCTTGACTGTAGTACCATTTTAGTCTGATAGAGTTATATTATAAGAATAATGATTTCAATCATTCTTATGGTAATTGCAGCGTGTGCAGCTTTTTTTCTTTGGTACTGGAATTAAGTTGAGGTAGTTCACTATATTTCAAATACTCAATTGGCTAAACAGTGTTTCCCCAATTCAAAAACTGCTCTATCACAATTACTGGACATAAATTCTACTAATTTCTCCATAAAAATCACCTGAAACAAAAAGAGATTTGAATGATGAACATACATCAATCAAATCTCTTTTATCATTTACAGGCTAAAAGCCTGTTAATATTTTAAAATGGCGTCCCAGATAAGATTTGAACTTACGACCTTTCGCTTAGGAGTTCCCTGTGGCGATTAGTATACAGTGGTTCGATTATCCCGTAAGGGACGTTTAACACCCAAAAAAGCAGGAAAAGGGCTTGCACAACAACTCTGTTAATATACTCTAATATTCAATTATATCCTTTAGAGTGTTAGCAGGCTGTTAGCAAACCAACCACTTTTTCGGGATTTACTGATAATTTGTTACAATCGTATTTAAAATCATTTATCACAAAGAAACAAGATACCCGTTAGGTTAAATTAGTTTACCAAAGTCGTTCAGAAATGGACGGCTTTTTTCATACCCAAAATCGAAAGGAGAAAGAGA